>Ga0315554_1000702_pt1 | contig 19844 bp, 20 predicted proteins | sample SalMarSW160370MG_FD_202114 | JGI IMG/M metagenome (GOLD analysis project Ga0315554, IMG submission 202114) | Salt marsh sediment microbial communities from the Plum Island Ecosystem LTER, Massachusetts, United States - Salt Marsh Sediment SW1603-70 ... | reverse complement strand
TTCTACTACCGACAGGAAAAGTTAACCAACATCCCTGTAAGCTCGCTATTTTTTCTTCAAAAGTGGGATCATATTCTTTTCCATTCTCATCAAAACCTCTTCCAGGGGGACCATCATTAGGTAATCCCGCTGAATGTGAAAGTAAATGTCGAAAAGTTATTTTCTTATAAGCATCTTTCTCATGAATACTCTGAACATAAAATTCAGGATAATACTTTATTAAAGGTTCATCAAGATTAATTAAACCTTCTTGAACTGCTTTCATTGCTGCTGCAGAAACTATGGATTTACCTGTTGATGAATATGCAAAACGTGTATTTTCATCTACTTCTCTCGCCTTTTTTCTATCGATATATCCAAAACCTTTCATCCATACTATTTTGTCACTTGAAACTAGAGCAACTGACAATCCAGGAACATCATTCTCTTTCACCATCTTCTGACATTTTTTTTCAAGCTCACTTATTGTAGTCTGAAAGTTAATAGAGTTATAATTCATATTTCTTACCTCTTTAGTTAGATGTAAACAAGATTTTCAAAAATCCTTATAAACCTAATTATTTGATTGATTTAATAAAAAAATAATTGAATTATTAAATAATATCTAATTTAAATTTATGGTGTTTTGCGTATTATCAAAAAAAGATTTGTTTAATTAACGATACGTAAGGTGTTTTAATCTGTTTGTTGGTTAAGATTACATGTAGCTGTCTTTCCTTAAGAAAAGATTAGATTTTTTATATTATTGATTTTAGTATATTGGTCTTTCTAGTTTGTCATCTATATTCTGATCTGTCCAGCCTGTAGTTCTTTTGAAAATCCATAAAACTTGTCCAAGGTGACTATTTTCATGAAACAGAAGATCTGCTATAACATTTTTTCTTTTTCTCTTCCCAAAATCAAAAACTAGCTCCTCTTCCTCTTCTTCTGAGGTCATTTTCTCTATTCCCTCTCTTACAACTGTTGAAATTCTCTGAAATTCTGCTTCTAATTCTTCTAAACTGATTCTGTCCTCAATTCTGTTTCCTATATCTATTCCTAATTTTGTGTCTTCAAAATCTATGTTGGGAATTATATTTTTGAACCAATTTAACGTTGTAAGTAAATGCCTAAAAATTAATTCAGCTGACCAAGTGTTTTCAATTGCATTTGTATAGAAAATCTCTTTATCAACTACTTTGAAAAGACCGAAGTATGAATTTCTATTTGTCTCAATCATTTCATAATATTCAGTTAATGAAAACATAAACTTCAGCAACATTTGTGTTATTTAAATTTGATTTTTAAAACACAAACTATCAACTCAAAGTAGTTGGGGAATTAATTTCAGAACGTTAGAAAGAACTTATTTGAAAATTTATAAGTGTATGAGATTCCATCTTCTTGAGTTAACAATGAATAGACTGAAAAGAAGTTTTTTGTTTTCTGTAATAGTATTTATTCTTCTCATACCGACTGTTTCAAGTAAATTTGCCTCAAATACCAAAACTCTTACTGTAGATGATTCAGAAATGGGCTGGTATTTAGATAGAATAAACATAAAAGGTGCTTGGGAGATTACTAGAGGATCACCAGAGATAGTTGTTGCAGTTATTGATGCAGGTATAGATTTCTCTAATCCAGAGCTAACTCATTGTCAATGGATTAATGAAGATGAAAAAGCTGATAATGGTAAAGACGATGATCATAATGGCTACATCGATGATCGATATGGGTGGGATTTCGTTTATGGTGATAATGTTCCTGGACCAGATGGAGATGTACAGATAAATGGTCATGCAACCTTTGTGGCAGGGATACTTGCTGCAGAGATGGATGGTGCAGGTATGGTTGGAGTAGCTCCCGATGTAACTCTGATGAATGTACAAGTGTGGGATTACAATTTATATGGTCTTTCAGGAAAGTTAGCTGAAGCTATCCGTTATGCTGTCGATAATGGAGCTGATGTTATCAATTTTAGTCTAGATAAGTTTTATAATATTACTGACCTCCAAGATACTATCAAATATGCATACGATCATAATGTGATCATGATAGGTGCTTCTGGAGGAAATTTAGGAGGAGGTTTGAATGAAATAGCTTTTCCAGGTGCATATGATGAAGTTATTGTGGTCGGTGCAACTGATTATGCTGATCAACTTGCTGATTACAACAATTATGGAGAAAAACTTGAACTTGTAGCACCTGGCGGAGATTTTGATGATTCTACATCTTACTGGTTGTATAGTACTTGGTATCCTTGTTGCTATTATTATAAGGTTGGAACTTCTTTTGCTGTTCCTCAAGTTACAGGAATTGTAGCTTTAATGAAGTCGTTAAACAGGTCAATAACTCTAGAAAAAACTCGAGAAATACTACACAACACTGCTATTGATCTCGGAACTCCCGGAAAAGATATTTATTATGGTTATGGGATGGTCAATGCTACAGCAGCAATACAAGAAGCAGAAAAGATCTCAGAACCTCTTAAAACCAATTACTCATTTCTACCAATTATTGTCGTTTTATTGACTAGTGTATTGATTTCTCAAATTCATCGTAAAAAATTTAAGGATGTTTGAAACAAAGTAGGTCTTCTTTCAATTCCTTAATTTTCGAAATTTGAAAAGTAACACTTAATAGCAGTAGAATATTTTTGACACTACATAGGATTTTGTGAGTTTAATGAAAACAATAGTTTACGAGAAATATGGCTCTCCCGAGGTTCTTCAATTAAAAGAAATTAAGAAACCTATTCCAAAGGAAAATGAAGTTTTAATCAAAGTTCATGCTGTATCTGTGACATTATTTGATTGTTGGCAAAGAAGTAGTACAGCACCTCAAGGATTTTGGTTAATGAGTAGATTAAGTTCAGGTCTTAGAAAACCAAAACAAACTCTTTTAGGTACTGATTTGGCAGGTGAAATAGATGTGATTGGGAAAAATGTGAAGATGTTCAAAAAAGGAGATCAAGTTTATGCATTCCTGAACAAATTAGGTGCTTATGCTGAATATGTCTGTTTACCTGAGGATGGGACAATTGCATTGAAACCTAATAATTTGACTTTTGAACAAGCATCTTCAATTCCTCAAGGAGCGTTAACTGCACTATATTTCTTAAGAAAAGCAAATATCCAACCTGGACAAAAAGTTCTAATATTTGGTGCTTCAGGAGGAGTGGGTTCTTTTGGAGTACAAATAGCTAAACTATTTGATGCAGAAGTTTCAGGAGTATGTAGTACAAAGAAAATGGATTATGTAAAGTCTCTTGGAGCAGATAAAGTGATTGATTATACAAAAGAAGATTTCACTAAGAACCGCGATAAATATGATGTGATTTTTGATACAAATGGAAAAAGTTCAATATCAAAAAGCAAGAAATCACTAAAGAAAGAAGGTTATTATGTTTTTGCAACATTTGGATTGTTAAAATTATTTCAGATATTATGGTTGAAAATTACAACTAACAAAAATACTGTTCTTGGTCTTCTAGAAGATAAAGCTGAAGATTTAATTTATATTAAGGAACTGATAGAGCAAGAAAAAATAAAAACAGTTGTTGATAAAATCTTTGTAGCTGAAAAGGCTGCAAAAGCTCATGAATATATTGAAAAAGGTACTAAGAAAGGTCACGTCGTAATAACATTTGAATAAAATGAATACTATAGAGAAGTAGCATCTCATACAATATTTTAAAAGAACAATTAGTGTAGACTATTTGTGCTTCTAATATTTCAAATTTTGTTAATTGGTCTGATTGCCTTTGTAGTCAGCATTTTAGGAAATATTGCGGGATTTGGAGGGGGAATTTTTCTCGTTCCGAGTCTTATTCTCATTTTTTCTATAGAAGCAGAGACAGCTGTTGCTACAGTCTTAACTGCATTATTTTTTCCTGCTTTGTTAGGTACAATTGGTGCATGGAAAAGAAACCAAGTTGACTTAAGATTTGGTTTAATTTTTGGAATACCTTCAGTCATGGGAACTTTTGTTGGAGCAATGAGTATTCATCAGATAAAAGAAACAATTGTTGTGATTTTGATAGGAGTTTTGGCTTTATTCTTTAGTATCAGAATGATTGCACAATATATAAAAGATAGAAAAAAAGAAAAAAACACTGATAATTCAGATCGAGAATCAGTTCTCTTAACCTTTTTAGGAAAGATAAAACCATTATATAGGATACATAACGGTGAATTTGCACATGACATTAGTTTATCTATAGCGTTTGTACTAGGTTTAATTATAGGTGCAATATCAGGATTGTTTGGTATAAGTGGAGGTTGGATCCAAGTACCAATTTTTATACTTTTGTTCAGAATAGATCCTTTGAAAGCTACAGGTACATCTCTCTTCATCATTGTAATGAAAACTTTTGTTGGAGGTCTTACATATGTTGTTAGATCTTTTGTTTCTGAATTACAAATAGATTGGTATATCTTGTTAGTTTTAGCCTTCACTCTGCTTTTAGGAGCTTTATTTGGACATCAAATTAAAGGGAAAATAGGCGGAAAGCATTTAACTTTAATTTCAGGAATAGCAATTTTACTGGTTTCAATATTTACAATACTGTCAGTAATATTCAGCTGGTAAATTAAGAATCGAAGCGTTTGGTAAGAGAGTGGTTGAATACCACAATCTTATAAAATAATCATTTCATCCTGATAATCCTGGTACCCATGTTTTCAGCAATATGAAAATCCCTAATAATAATGTGAAAATACCCACTATCGGTTGCAGTTTTTTGATTGGGATATATTTTACAGTTAATACCGAACAAGGTACTGATAACATACTACCTACTAATAGAGCATCAACAAGATACCAATAATTGATATTAGCTGAAATATGGATTGGATTTACATAATAGATAATTATAGAAGCAACACAAACAATTGCCTCCGCGAGTGAAGTCGAACCTACAGCTTGTCTTGGATTTCTATCTACCATTATTTGTCCCCCTGAAATAAGCGGACCATACCCCCCTCCTGACAATCCTTTATTAAATGCTGCTAACAATCCTATTCCAGAAATTGCCCACCAAGAGAATTTCCATTTAAACTTAGATACAACGAATATACCAACTAAGGTGACTAAAATACCAATATATGTATTTAAAGCTGTTTTAGAAATGGTTAATGCAATAAAGGCTGCAATTACCCCTCCAATAATCCCAAAACCTGCAAGAATTGCTGATACTTTAAAATCATCAGAAGCTTTAAAGCTCTTGAAAAAATTATCCATTTTTAAATGCAATGTACTATTAATCTCACGATTTTTCTCTGTTAGATGACCATTTTCAAGATTATCTAACTTACTAGCCACTACTTTCATCGTTGCATCTTCCCTTTTTCTTTTAAAAGAGAAATTCACATTTCCTACAAAATGGTGTAAAGCTGCGGATCCAAATCCCGTAAAAATCTCAGTAAAAAGAACTGCAGGAACTAGATAAGCACTTTGTATTCCAAATATAAGAATCAGTAAAGGAACGATTAGAGTACCGTATCCTCCTCCTAGTGCTGAATCTATATATTCACAAAGAAAAGCCAACAATCCAAACAAAAAATAAATCCAAATAGCATAAGTAATTAATTCTGCCATATCTGTCCATCTAATATGATTTCTAAGGAGTCTATATTTAAGTTTGGTGTCACACCAATATGTATTGGGTTCAATATCTGTTTGTTTGGTGTATAACTTTGTTGTTGTGGTACATAACTCTTTCAGATATTATTTAATGAAACCAAATAGATCGAAGATCACATCACCTTCTTTATAACCAACTTTAAGATGCACAAAGTGTTAGAGCTGTAGTATTGATGATAATAGGTAATACTATTATACTTACTAAGAACAACACTTCTAGATATCTCAGTACTTTCACAACTTACATTTCAATAGATTATTACTTATGAACATTTTTAAATCATTTTCAGTTTATCAGAATGATAATCCATCTGAATTGAATAAAAGTCTAGTACAGAATCTTTAATATCAAGTAAAGACACTCGACATAGTTTTCTAATCTTCTACTTTTTCTTTTTCTTTCTTTGCTTCTCTTCTGTCTTGAGCAATTGAAGGTAGTCTATTATTCCACTCTTTAAATTTCTTAGTAAGAACAGTATAACTCCATCTAGCATGCTCACCATGGTCTACAGGTTCATTATCCATTATCTCTTCAATTCTTGTAAAAACAGCTTTTTCTAGATTAAGTTTAGATGTATGCGCATTATCTTCTATATGTTCTACTTTACTCGCACCAACTATTGCTGTTTTTACAAAATCTTTTGATAATAGCCATGCTAGTGATAATTGAGCCATAGAAATCTCTTGTTCTTTAGCTAATTCTTCTAGTTTTCTTAGTTTTTCTAGATTCTCTTCTGTTAGTTTTTTGTTGAAAAACTCTGTAGAAAGCTCTTCGAATACAGTTCCTTTAAGTTTCTTTAGTCGTGCATCAGAAGGTATTCCATGATTATATTTGCCAGTAAGTATTCCTTCCTCTAAAGAAGAATAAGTAGCTAGACCTATTTTTGTATAATTAAAAGTAGACAAGTGGGATAGTTCAATTTCCCTGTTTAGTAGATTATATTTGGTTTGCAACACAATAGGTGCTTCTAAACCTTCAGCTTTACATATACCATAAACACGTTCTATCTCTGCAGCTGTCCAATTCGAAACTCCCCAGTAGAGTATCTTTCCTTGATCTATCATATGATTCATAGCTCTAACTGTTTCCTCTATATTCCCAAAGTTGTCATACATGTGGCAGTAGTAAATGTCAATATAATCTGTTTGTAACCTCTCTAGAGATTCTTTTATGTTTGTATGAATACTTTTCCTGCTAGTTCCAAAGCGATTATCATCCCATTCAATAGGAAAGAAGACCTTAGTAGCTATAACAAAGCTATCTCGGTCGTAATCTTGCATAAACTCCCCAATCATTCTTTCTGCATTACCTTTGCCATATCCTGGAGCTGTATCAAAGAAAATGATACCTAAATCTACAGCCTTTTCAAGAATCTTTAATCCTGTTTCTCGCTCTTCTATGGAAGGAGAACCAGGAATTTCGTCTGATAGACTTTTTCCACCAACAGTTAACCAGCTCCCTAAACTGATTTCTGATACTTTAAGAGAACTATTTCCAAGAATTCTAAGCTTCATTTCAAATCCTCATGGTTAAATCCTAATCAAATTCCTTTTACTTGAACTTTTATAAATTTTATTTCAAACTCTATCAATCATACAAAATAGATTTTTCAACTTCTTTTCTCACAAAATTTAAGAACTAAATGTATATTTTAAAACTATCACATTCTAAAAATTAAGTTCGGTGAAGAAACTATATGAAAACTAACAAACAAATACAAATTATATTATTCATGATTCTATCTATTTCCTTATTATTATCATCAAATAGAGAATCAACTACTTTTGTGATTTCTGATACAATTAATCCCGTTGTCGATCAACCAAGAATTCATGATTTAACAGATCATGCACCTATGACTATTGACACTGATGCAGATTTTGAAACTTATGGCCTTCCAGGAATAGGAGAATCTTATAATCCATATCGAATAGAAAATCTCAATATCACCACAAATGGAGATTATTGTCTCAACTTTGGTGGATACACAACTAAGTACTTTATCATACAAAATTGCTTCTTAAAAACAGATACAAATTACGCAATTTATGTTGGTAAATACAGTACAATAGGAGAAGGAACAGTTGATATTTATAATAATGTGATTATATCAACAGGAAATCTCGGTATTAAACTTGATGGAGTTGTAAATGGAAAGGTAAGAGAGAACTACTTAGTAGACTTAGACTATGGAATTAGTTTGGATAACTCAAACTTCACATATATAAAGGATAACACAATTGCTGCAGAAGTAGGAATTATTGCTACTGATTCTGTTGGAATTATAATAGACGGAAATACTTGTACTGATACCACAGATAAAGGAATCAATATAATTAATACTAATAGTACAGTAATTAAAAATAATATCTGTTCTACTAGTCTTTTAGGAATATATGTGAGAGATAGTAGTATGGTAAATGTTACTAACAACTATCTTACAGAGAATTTCTATGGTATGTCAGTTCAAGGTTCTGCTGGATGCCTTATAACTAACAACTCCTTTGATACAAGTACATCTTATGGATTAACAATGAGTACATCTCCAGGGTTGAACAAAATATACTTTAATAATTTCAACAACAATAATCTTGCTGGAACAACAGTACAAGCTTCAGATACTATCGGTGATCAATGGTATGATGATGTGCGATTAGTAGGTAACTTTTGGTCCGGGTGGGGTCCAGAATATGGGCCTTATGCTATAGATGGGGGTGCGGGAAGTCAGGATTTGTATCCTCTAGGCTCTGTGCCTTCAATACCAGAATATAGTAACAGTTATTTCTTTTTATTTATGCTAACTATGTTCTTCTCAGTTTCATTAATTATAATTATTAAAAGAAAGCATTAAGCTCTCTTTTCTCTTTTTTAATATATTTGATTATTTTTTTTGAAATTCAAATAAATTGTTCACAAAACCTTACTCTATCTTTTTGATAATTTCAATAGTTTCGCTTTGATATTCAGCTAATCTATTTATATCTAAATAAAGATAGTTTTACTAATTATACAAAAGGAGAAAAAAAATGATAAGTAAACTCAAATCTTTCTTGGTATTGATTATTATCTTGCAATCATTAGTTTGTATATCTCAAAACTCCTCCCTCGTGAGTTCAGCTGATGATTCAGTTGAACCTTGGTTTTTTATTGCATTAGGAGATTCTCGAAATTGGGATGAAAATATCTCTAATCCTGTTAGAGAAAGCATTTTTGATACAGTGGTCTCGGACAACCCAAATATGGAATTCATTATTCATACTGGAGATATGGTTAATGATGGTGGAGAACAAGATGATTGGGATCTTTTCTATGCTGATGTTGATTGTCTAGAAGAGAATAATATTACTATGTATTGTGCTGTTGGTAATCACGAGATGTATACTTATTCTTTCCCTAATGGAACTTATGGACCTTCAGAAACTAATTTTTCAACCTATATGGCAAATGTTGAACTTCCGGGAAATGAAAGATTTTACAGTTTTGATTACAATTCTATCCATTTTATTTTCATAAATACAGATGAATACTTTGTCTATGATGGAGGTTATATTTATGATATTACAGAAGAACAACTCGATTGGATAACTAACGATTTAAGTACCAATACTATGAATACCACGATTGCTATATTTCATAGGCCTTGCTATTCTGTAAGAGATTCATCAAGATCTATTCAAGCTTCAGCTATAGGTGCGGTTCTTGAACCGCTGTTCCTTGAATATAATGTTATTTTAACTTTTGCAGGGCATGATCATTATTACTACAACACAAAAAGACAAGGAATTCAGCATATAGTAACGGGAGGAGCAGGTGCTCCTTTAGCTAATGCAGGGGATACCAGTGGCGCTCTTGAAAATGATGTCTATTTCTCTGATTACCACTATTGTAATGTAACTGTTACAGAATCAGAATTGCTAATTGATGTACATGTGTTCAATGAATCTCTTAATGAAACAACGATAGAAGACACAATCACTATATCTTTAGAAAATATTGTTACTACTACTCCTTCAAGTGAAACTACTAAAACTAATACTTCTTCCTATCTTATAATTTCATTTTCCTTGTTAATTCTAGCTTCTGTATGGCTAAAAAGAAGAATAGAACCTTATAGTTAGAAAGATACTTCTTTCTTCTTATATTTTTCTTATTCGAAACCTAAATGTTCATGATGCCAATTTACTTCTTACTTTAACCAAATTTTCTTTTGCTTCGTTTGTCTTGAACATTTTCCAAAGATTTTCAAGTTTATCACATAAGTAATCTTCACAATGAGCACAGTTTTGAACATCTCTCTCCACTCCACAATTTCTCACATGACAGCTATTACAGAAAGAAATTAGTTGTTTATCTCTAGTTATACACCCATCACAATTGATTTCTTCTGGTTTAATGGGGTATTCAGGACTTGACCATTCTTTAGCAGTTTTCTCTCTCAAATCCCAGTCATCAGTTCTTTTAGCAATATAAGCAGGACATTCTGAACAATTGATACCACAAAATGAAATTAAATCTATCTGAGACATCTATTTACAATGTAGTATTAGACTATATAAATTATAAACATAAATGGAATATTTAGAGATATTCTACGTTCTAGTTAATAGTTACCTTCCAGTTGCGTTATAGTTCCGAGAAAGAAATTACCAATTTATTATCAATGTTTGTGTGATTGTTTAATTGTGGTCTAGCAAACCACAAAAAGAAACTGATCATTCACTTCCTTTAAAACGGATGTGCGAAAATCGCGTTTCTTTTCAAAACCTTATTATTTGATTTAAAGCAGTGGAAGAAAAAAGGATGCATTTGCATCCTACTTTTCCTTTTAAAATTGTAAAAATAAAGCATTTTTTTAGTGAATTGAAATATAGAACCATTGTTGCAGTTAAGTTCTGTTCGGATTTCATAGTATAATTAAATAGTGTTTGTCTTTCATTCATGGTACAAGTACTACTAGAGAGAAGATTTATTAGATATTTAGAGAGGATTTTACAAGTGAAAGGCAAATTAAAACTTACAGGAGAAATCATATTATTTTTCATCATTCTATTTGCCTTTATATCAAGTGATGCATTAGCATTCTCTTCTCAAAAAAAATCTTCACCTTCAATGTCCTTAGATCCTTACCTTTTCACAGTTGAAACGCACAATATCAAGATTGATATTATTCAGATTGATGAGATTAAAGTAGCTGAGAGATTTACTGTAAGGAACACTCAAAATTCAACTTTAGATTCAATTGAAGTGTGGATTAACCAAACCATGTCAAATTTAATTGTAACAGATTATAATGGCAGTTTGATATTTGATGATACTGCGATCTCTGAATCATCACATCTAGTTGATATCTCTTTTCGCACTGAATTAGTTGCTAATAGTACTACTTCTTTTGATATCTGGTACAATTTAGAACGCTATCCTGTTGCTGAAAATGGACACTCTTATTATTATTTCGAATTTTCTTCTTCTGTAACCTACTTCACTGAAGAACAGCTTATAGAAGTAAAGATTCCAGAACGGAGTTTCATTCATGAAGAAGACGGTCTTACATCTTATTTCCCCTCTGATGGCTTTGCATTAGCTGGTCAGCGTGTCTATTTATCTTGGACATTTGAGAATCTTAATGCTTTAGAAGACTCTTTTATCTTTGTAAGATTTAACAAACCTCTTCAAGATACTCCTGTAACGGCAATAGTACTTGGAGTACTTGGTGGTATAATCCTTGGTGCTGGTTTAACTATCCTATTCATGAGAAAAAGAGAGAAAAAGGTTGTCCGACAGATTTCTACTATTTATTTGTCTGAGACTCAAAAAACACTTTTGCGTTTAATTTCTGAAAATAATGGGAAGATTTTGCAAAAAGAATTGTGTGCAGAAACAGGTTTTACTAAATCGAGAATTTCTCGAAATATTACACCGTTAGTAGAACAAGGACTTGTGAAACGAGAACGATGGGGAAGGAATTTTGTCATTAGATTGACAGAAAGCGGGATGAAGGTGATTGAATGAAGTCTCCTCAAAATATATTAAAAGCCTTAAATATTGAAATTGATGAAAATGAAAAGAAAAACTTGGTTACAACAAAGTTCTGTTTGAGTTGTAACAAAGAATCAAGCAATTATTCATCAATTCTCAAGAAAACAGTTATGTGGTGAAAAAATGATACTTACAAGAAAGCCTATCTTGATTGGAGCAATCACAACACTTATCCTAGCAATTTCTGCAGTTACGGTGACTTTTGTTGTTCTAGAATATAAAAATGATAATGATGTTATCAATTATGTTGAACATGGAGCAATAGTAATTTGGGGTGATGATGATTTTGAAGATTATGATTTTCCAGGCAGAGGAACCGAAAGCAATCCATATAGGATTTCAGAGTATAATATAACTACTGATAGTTTAATTGGTATAAGTATCTGGAATACAAAGAAGTATTTTGTAATAGAGAATTGTTATATCAATGCTACAAAGATAGGAATTTCGATTGAATCAGTAGCTCCAGGCAGTGCGGTTATATCAAAGAATATTTGTGACGCAAATCCAGGAATAGGTATCGTAATTTATTATTCACCACAAACTGCTCTAATTGGAAATGAATGTAATAATAATGGGTATGGAATTATTGTTGATTCTTCATCTGGTTGTATATTAACAGAAAATACTTGTAAAAACAACGAAATTGGTATAATAATTTATTATTCACAGCTTGCTAGCCTTACTCAATGTGTAAGTAAGAATAATAATTTAGGTATCTATATCGGTTATTCAGCTAGTACTAGTGTCTCTGAGTGTGAAGTCAATAATAATCATAAAGGATTTTCTGTAGAAGAATCTGCTGTTATTAGAATAGAATCAAGTGTGATTTCTCATAATTCTTATGGAATTATCTTGTTAAAATCAAGAGCTTCAATTATTGAAAACAATGAAATTGAATATAATTACTTTGGAATATACTTGGAGAAGAATTCTCTACTTTATATCAAGAACAATTATTTTACTTACAATGCTATGGGAGTCTATTTTTACTCCAATGTAGATACTAGTACAATAACTTCCAATTATTTTGAATTGAATTATATTTATGCAATTTCCATTGAAGTAAATAATGATATCAATTATATCTATCATAATACTTTCTTGAATAATTCAGCTTATGGATCATCTCAAGCATATGATGATAGTGTAAATATCTGGTATGATGTTGACACAAACACAGGAAATTATTGGGATGATTTCTTAGGGATTGGTAGTTATATTATAGAAGGGATTGGTGGAAATTCTGATCCTTATCCTTTAGAGACTCCACCAGTATTTTAGATTAACTCATCTACGTGTTTTTTCTCTTTTTTTGATTTTTTTCTGTTTGAATTAGCTCAATTTGACGAATCTTCTAACTTCAAAACATAATCTAAAGCTTCAAATTCGATTGGATTACCATTTTCATCCTTTCTAAAAGCAATTGTTTTTTCTCCTACCTGTTTAAAACCTAATTTCAACAGCAGTTTATTTGAAGGAGCATTTACTTTTGCAGTTCCTGCTGTAATTAAATTAGCTTTTAATATATCAAACATGTAGTCTACAACGACTTTACAACTTTCTAAAGCATATCCTTTCCCTTGATAATCAGTATTAAAATTAAAACCGAATTCATACTTCTTGTTTTCTTTTGCAGCTTTGTATATCAATCCAATTAATTTTTTAGTCTCTTTGAGAACAACTGCGAGAAAATCATCGCTTTTAGCTAGATCTTGAACCATTCCTTTATAGACTTCTAAATCATCTGGCCATGGACCTTCATCATACTTAGCTAAATCTGTTTCTTCATATTTCATACCTAATTCTGCAAGATCTTTCCAATCATCTACTCTATAATTTCTAATTAAAAGTCTCTCAGTTTCCAAATCAATCATTTCAAAAACCTTAGCTAATACATTCTTTTTCAGTAGGTATTTCATTCCCACAAGCACATGTTGTTGGTAAGTTGAACTTATCCCCAATCAAATTGACAAAATTACACGAAACTACAGGAGCAAGAGAAAGTGTTTCTAGTTGAGCTTTATTTTTCTCCATTCCTAAGATTTCTATCATAAAAGTTTCTAATATTCCATGGTGACGGTTAAGATGTTTAGCTTTGTCCTTCCCTTTTGGGGTTAATACGACCGAACCATATCTGTCCCATTTTATGAATTTCTTATCTTCCAACGCTTTAAGTTGAGAATTCAAAGTTGTGTGTTTGATATCCATCTCTTTGCTTAAATCTCCAGTTCTAATAGGTCTAAACCATCTGTAAATGAATTCCAAAACTTTGTTCTCTTGAACAGAAAGCTCGTTTTCTTGCACTGTCATTTGCTACTTATTTCGATAGACAATAATACTTATAAATTTTCGGTTCCTCATAATATTTACGAAATATCGTAAATGCTACGGGATATTAAAATGAGATATAAACAAACTGTATTATTACTACTATTAGGTTTTATTCTGTCTACTTCTTTTTCGGTAGCAGGAGTCAATAATGTTAATTCGAGAAAAGAGTTAAATCAAGCATCAGTAAAAGTAGCTGTAACTATTGTACCTCAAGTTGAATGGATTGAAGAGATAGGGGGAGAACATGTTGATGTTTCACCACTTATTCCCGCAGGACAGAGTCCTCATACTTACAATCCGACAACAGATGATCTGATATTTATGAGTGAAGCTGATGTGTGGTTTTCTATTGGATTAACTGATTTTGAAACAGCCAATAAAGGTGCTTTGATTGGTGCTTCGGAAAATCCCAGTTTTCAATATGTAAATCTTTCAATTGGTCTGGACTTGTTACAAGAACAAGTACATAACGAAGGTTTAGTTATGAATCAAGTTGCAAGCAATGTCGATCCACATATTTGGCTTTCTCCAACCCGAACAATACACATGCTTGGAACTATCAGAGATAAACTTCAAGAAATCGATCCCGCTCATTCAGCTGAGTATGCAACAAATGCAGCTTCTTATATCTCAAGATTAACAGATTTGAACAGTACGATTGCTTATAGATTGAGTGCTGTTAATAAAACTGTTATGCTAGTTTTTCACCCTTCTTGGGGGTATTTTGCAGATGATTTTGGATTGACACTTATAGCTTTGGAAGAAGATGGAAAGGATCCCAGTTCAGCTCATTTTGTACAAGTAATAGATGAGGCAAGAGCTAATGATGTTGGAGCAATATTCATCCAAGAGGAAGTGAGTGTTTCTGTTGCAGATGCATTTGCAAGAGAAGCTTGTGTGGAAATTGTACAGCTTTATCCTCTTGCAAGTGACTATTATAATAACCTTGATTGGACTACAGATCTATTGGTTGTAAAGTTAGATCAAGAACCTGTGTGTAAGGGTGTTCCAGGTTTTACAATTAGTATCACCTTATTCGTTTTAATAACTGTGGCGATACCTATTTTAATTAGAAGAAAAAAGAATGGTTAGATATAGTATGAGTACAGTTCAAGTCGAAAAAGAGAAATCTGTTCTAGAAGTAAAAGATCTCTTTTTCTCATTCAACAACAAAGATTGGGCATTACAAGATGTAAATATTGAAATTCATGAAGGTGAGTTTGTTGGAATAATTGGTCCAAATGGTGGCGGAAAAACGACTTTTGTCAAATTAGTTCTAGGAATTTTGCAACCTGATATGGGAACAATAAGATTGTTTGGACAACCGATTAAGAACAAACGAAGAGAGATTGGATATTTCCCACAGATAAAAGATGTTGATACTGATTTTCCAATTACAGTGCATGAAGCTATAATAGGTGCTAGAGTACAAACAAAAATTATAGGTTTTATAACAAAGAAGGATAAGGAAATTGTAGAAAGAGTCATGAAGATGGTTGATATTTATAGTTTAAAGGATAGAAAACTCAACGAATTATCTGGAGGACAGAGAAATAGAGTTTTTCTAGCTAGAGCTCTTGCAACTGAACCTCAAATTTTGATATTAGATGAGCCAACTGCAGGTCTTGATGTTACTTTACAAAAAATGTTTTTAGAAACCCTAAAACGTCTTAGTAAAACTGTCACTATTCTTATTGTTGATCATAACCTTTCATTACTAGAAGAATATGTGGATAAATTTCTCTGTATAAATCGCTGTATGGCACATGGTATTAACATTCATGAAGTACATGAAGAAAAAGGTAAAAGAGTCTCAGGAGAGTGTATTGATGAGTAGTATTTTATCATATCTTTTCTTTCAACAAGCTTTAATTGTAGCAATTATTGCTGCTGTACCTTGTGCAATCATAGGTACCTTTGTTGTAATAAAAAGAATCTCTATGATTTCTGGAAGTATCTCACATGCTACTTTTGGAGGTTTAGCTATAGCTGGTTATTTAGGTATAAGCCCTATAATTGGAGGAGTAATATTTGGGGCATTTAGCGGAGCTGCTGTTGGTGTTATTAAGAGACGAGCTAAGAATCGTCTAGATCCAATTTTAAGCTTCATCTGGGCTTTTGGAATGGCTATAGGTGGAATTTTCCTTTATCTGACAGAAGGATACACTCAAGATCTTTTTAGTTTCATGTTTGGAAATATTCTTACTATAGAATTCTGGGATCTCATAGCTTTGATCATCTTGACAGTTATCATTGTGCTGGTTGCAATACTTGGATTTCAAACCATACAACTTGTTCTTTTCGATGAGGAATATGCTGAAGTAAGAAACATTCCAATTATGCTTGTTAATGTACTTTTTTACGTTCTAGTTGCTCTAACAATCATAGTAATAGTGTCGATTGTAGGTATTATCTTATTAATAGCCTTTCTTACACTTCCAGCTGCTATTTCATTATACTATCAAAAGACTATCAAGAGAACTATGATAATGTCTGGTATTGTACTTGCAGTTTCAAATGTCTCAGGTTTGTTTATTGCTCACTTTATTCAGTTACCACCTGGACCTGTAATAGTTGTACTCTTGTCAATACTTTATGTTTTCAGTATGTTTTACGATTGGATACACAAGAAACTGAGAAAGCGAAGACATCCAATAGAACCTCATGCATGCGATATGGAATTAGAATCCTTTGGTGTTTTTCAGAATCTTTTGCAAGAAGATAGCATTCGAACTTCACCAACTAAATCTGTAGAAACGGAGAATTGTTAAGTCTCTGTATCTGAAATTACAAATATTATATTGCAAATTATTTAACAAGAAAAGGTAATTCAATTACAAGAGCATTTTCTGGACAATCTTCTTCACACACCCCACAGTACCAACACTCATTGTATTTTTGATAAGGTATTCCGTTTTCATCTAATCTAATTATATCCATTGGGCAACGTTCTACACATTCACTACAACTTGTACACAGATTCTCATCAATTATTAATGTCATTATTTCCACCTATCCTTAATGTCTCTCAGAGATACTTTCATCTCTCCATTAGTTTTGTTTTTCTCGAGAATAACGTGCTTCAACCACTTTTCATCATCTCTCTCGGGAAAATCAATTCTATAATGAAACCATCCCCAGCGACTTTCCTTTCTAGTAAGTGAAGCTCTAACAGATAGCTCAGCACAATCTAGGATAAATCTGATTTCTTCGAATTTACTTAACTCATGATAATCTGAGATTTTTATGTCAGAAACTTCTGCTCTAAATCTTTGAATCCACCATAACATTTGATTCAATTTCGTTTCATTTTTTGGAGGAATAGCATAATCACTTATCTTTCTTCTAACTTTGTATTCAAATTCTTGCACAGATATAGCTCCTTTTTTATTAATATCTATGATGTTTTGCAATCTTTTTTCCTCTTCTTTCAAAGAACTTGGATCAAGTTCGATATGTTTGATAGTACTTGCGTATTTTATTGCTTCTTCTGCTGCTATTTCTCCAAACACAAACGCTCCTGTTAAATGTTGGAAAGGTACGCAAGCTACATCACCAGCAGCATAAAGTCCTTTTAGGCTAGTCTCAGCTCTTTCATTCACTACAATACCAGTAAACCCATGACCTCCACATAGTTGATATTCTGTTTCTCCAAGCTCAATCAATCCCTCTCTGAAATCTACTCCTCTTTCCTCCCAAAATCTCTTTTGTATCGGACGTTCAGTTGTAAAAAGGATGTTCTCAATTTCCTTAATCCTTTCTTCTGGTAAATGATTCATCTTTATAAAAATCGGTCCTCTCCCCTCTCGAAGTTCATTTAACATGAACTGCGGAGAAAGATATTCGAAATCTAGCGTTTCTCCAAGTGCATTAACGACTTCTGCTCCTCTTGTAAGAGTAATGTATAACAGAGGACAGTTTAGATCCTTTATTAGAGGAGAACAGCTAGTGTATTCAAAACCTGTAAGTTGTGCTCCAGCATGGTAGGCAAGAGCATATCCATCTCCTGCATTTCCTGGATAATCAAATGTTCCATAAAGGTATCCTGAATTAGGAAGAGAAAATCTTGCACAACCACCATTTGCTAGAATAACAGCTTTTGCTTTACAAACAACAAATTCTCCGCTTCTAACATTAAATCCTAGAGCACCATTCACTCTCCCTTCTTTAACTAAAAGCTTGGTGATTATCGTACGGTTTAGAACTTTTACCTTCGCTTCTTTTACCTTCTTTGCTAAAACTAATTTCAAATCTGGTGAATCCATCTCAACTAAAAATTTTCCTTTGGCATGAACTTGTAAAGAGATATATTCTTCATCTTCATTTTGAGGAAAATGAATCCCCCAACTTTCAAGTCGTTTTAACAATGCATAACTTCTCTCAGCCATAACCAAACTTGGCTTGTAGTCAAGAATTCCTTCTGTTATGATTTTCACTGAATCCAAATATTGTTCGGAAGTTGATAAACCAGGTTGAATAACTATGTTAAGAGCATCCATTCCCATGGCAATAGAACCACTTCGATTGATCTCAGCCTTTTCTATGATTAGAACATCAATATCAGGATTTTGTTCTTTTGCAACAATTGCGGCCATTGTTCCTGCACTCCCTCCACCTATGATCAGAAGGTCGGTATTTAATTCCATTAGCATCAACTGTGTTTTTATCTTCAATTAATTTAATAATATTTAACACTCATGTAAGGTTATACTAGTTTTTAAGTTTTAGAATATTTAGGATAAGAATATTGTTATTATCAATTCTAAAAATTCTATTCTAATGCATACAAACGTCTGATTCTTTTTTCATCTCGACAAACTTTTAAATTACTTTTTTAATTTATAATCGTTATTGTTACAATCACTCCGAGTTTTGTCTAAATGTCAAGAAAAAATCAATCTTTGAAAATGGATGAGAAATATTTACAGGAATTAGTCGAAGAAGTGTCAAAGATACTTTCTAAATATGGCTATAACCAGACTAATGTAAAAGCAAAAGATTTGATAAACTATTTCTCTATTGATACTCAAACTGGTGATACTACAACTCTTTCTGATATTGTTGTTCACAAACTATTACTCCTACATGAGATAGTAGAATTAAATGAACTAAAGAGAAATGAAATTCCTATATCTGAAGAGATTTTTCACCAACATAACAATGAAGTGTTACAAGCACATGTAACTGCAACTGAATGGGAATTTCTTATATCAAAAGAAATGGATAATCAAAATTGGATTAATAAAAGACTTTCACTAGTTGAAATGTGGATAAAAGAGAGTAATTTTTCACCAACATTAGAAGAAAGATTGAGGAAGATTATACTTAAGTATTCAAACTAGTCATTAAACTTTCAATCAAGTATGAAATGAAAAAATACATTATAGTATATATGAAGCTATAAATTTTGTTTTTTTCTTCAGAAACTTAATGTTATTAAACTATAAGGTTTAAATTCAACTATATTGATTTTATTATTCTATTTCTAGTATAAGATACTAACTGAGTTTTGTAAAAAACTAGATTGAATTTAATATTTCAAAATTAGATTTAAAGTAGTGAATTAAATTCACTTCTTAATCTCTTTAATAGCCATAAAACATTGAATTATATTTAGCTCTAACTTGAGATTTTTTCAATTGCTTATGTGTTATATGGCTAGTACTTCTATGTTTTTCGTTTTCAATACTATCTGTTTTTAGTTTAGGTTCATAGAAGCGGAAACCTAGACCTAGTATCTTTCTATTGTTTTGTGTTGCCATATTTATCACAAGTATACATAGATTCTCATCTAAATTAATTTTTATGCGACTTACGACGGGTATATATAAAATAAGCTCATAAAATGAAG
>Ga0315554_1000700_pt1 | contig 19854 bp, 19 predicted proteins | sample SalMarSW160370MG_FD_202114 | JGI IMG/M metagenome (GOLD analysis project Ga0315554, IMG submission 202114) | Salt marsh sediment microbial communities from the Plum Island Ecosystem LTER, Massachusetts, United States - Salt Marsh Sediment SW1603-70 ... | reverse complement strand
CGTGGTCCCGCCGCCGATCGGGGGCCGTCCGGCGTGGCGGTGGAGGGTGGCTCGTCTACTGCGTGCTGCGGCCAGACGGCATGTGCCGGTGCTTGTGTCGCGGGGCAGCCATCCGTATAGGCGTGTAGTGGTGCCGGCGCGCGACAGCCCTGCCGGATGGGCTGCCGCGCAGGTCGCCATCGACATCGGGGCCTACGAGTCGGCGCCGCTTGTGGGCATCGGGGTCATCCCTCCTCTGTTCATCGCAGGTGAGGAGGCGCGGGGAGAAGCGACGCGGGCGGCGGCACGGCTGCAAGAGGACGCCGAGGTGCAGAACGTCGATGTGCGCCGGGTCATAGAGCAGGGCAACGAGGTGCGGGTCATCGAGGAGTGGGCCCGCCCGGGGACGATCGTCGTGCTCGGTTCTCCCCGTCGGCGGGCCGCCGCGCTGGCCCCCGGCATCGTGGGTCATCTCGTCCGGCGTCTCAAGACGTCGGTCGTTGTGGTCCCCTACCGGCGCTAGGAACATCTGTGGATAGCGCCGATCAAGCAGCCGTCACTCTCCTGGTCATCATCTCTGCGGCTTTTGTGCTTCCCCTCGTTGCGGAGAAGGTTCGGGTGCCCGCCGTGGTGCTCGAGATCGCCTTTGGCTTAGTCATCGGGCCGGTGACGGATGTGGTGAAGGCGGCCGAGTACCTCGACGTGCTGGCCGATCTCGGGTTCCTGCTGCTCATGTTCCTTGCCGGATTCGAGATCGACGTTCGCATCTTCGGCCGGAGGGGCCTGCGGCTGCTGCTGGTCGGCCTTTCGGTGTTCGCTCTCACCATGGGCATGTCCTATGTGGCTGCGGATCGTCTCGACTACGGCCTCTTCATGATGTTCGTGTTCGGCACGACGTCGGTAGGCCTGGTCGTGCCCACGCTGCGTACCACCCGCCATGCAAGCACCCGGCTGGGGCAGGCCATATTGGTGTCGGCGCTTCTGGCGGATCTGCTCACCCTGGTCGGTGTGACCGTGTTCGCTCTGGTCGAGGAGCATGGAGTCGGGCTCAGCGTGCTGGCCATACCGGCCTTCTTCGCAGTCGTGACCGTGACGCTGATGGTGATACGGCGTCTGGTGTGGTGGAAGCCGGAATGGTTCGAGCGCCTCTTCGAGACCGATCATCCGGAGGAGCTGGGGACGAGGGCCTCTCTGACGCTGATGCTCGTCTTCGTGGGGGCGTCGATCGCCTTCGGGATCGAGACGATCTTGGGTGCCTTCCTCGCCGGCACGGGGTTCGCCATGGTGTTCCGCAATCGCGGGGTGTTGGGGCAGCAGCTCAGCGGCTTCTCTTACGGCTTCCTGATTCCCATCTTCTTCATCAACGTCGGCATCCACTTCGATGTCGAGGCTCTGCAGGCGCCGGGCGCCGTAGGGCGCATGCTGACGCTGATAGGTGTCGCCTTACTCGTGAAGATGGGCCCGGCTCTGGTGCTTTTCTTGAGGCGGCACACGTTGAGGGAGGTCCTGGCCGCGGGGGCGCTGCTGTCGGCGCGACTCAGCCTCATCATCGCAGTCGCCGAGGTCGGCTTGCGCCTGGAGCTGATCGATCGCCCCACCGAGGCGAGCATCGTGGTGTTGGCAGCGGTCACATCGACCTTGGGGCCCGTGCTGTTCCGTTGGCTGGCGCCGCCTCCCGGCGAGAACCGGAGGGCTGCCGGAGCGGGATAGAGACGAGGCTTCGGGCGCTTGCTCTAGGCTCTGCGGGTCTGGACGACGCCCCGGCCGGGCGAAGCGTGTTCCATGGGAACGGCGGAAGAGGAAGGAGGCGTGATGGAGGCCGTCATACGCCTCGAGGGTTTGACCAAGTACTACGGCAAGGTGCGGGGAGTGGTCGATCTCGACCTCGAAGTGCGGCCCGGCGAGATCTTCGGGTACCTGGGACCCAACGGTGCCGGCAAGACCACGACGATCCGTCTGCTGCTCGACCTGATCCGACCTACCCGCGGGCGTGCCGAGGTCTTGGGTCTCGATCCCTTCGTCGACGGCCCGGCGGTGCGCCGCCAGATCGGCTATCTGCCCGGCGAGCTGGCGCTTTGGAACCAGATGACCGGACGTCAGCTCCTCAGCTACCTGTCTCATGAGTGGGAGATGGAGAGCCTGGCGCCGGCCGAGGAGATAGCCGAGCGCCTCGACCTGGATCTCGATCGTAGGGTGAAGGACCTCTCGCGAGGAAACAAGCAGAAAGTCGGGCTGGTGCAGGCCTTGATGCACAGCCCTCGGCTTCTCATGCTCGACGAGCCCACGTCGGGTCTCGACCCCCTTGTGCAGCGGGAGTTCTATCGCCTGGCGAGGCAGGCGAAGGAGGAAGGCCGCACCGTCTTCCTCTCGTCCCACGTTCTGTCGGAAGTGGAGCGCATCGCCGACCGGATTGGGATCATCCGCGAGGGACGTTTGGTCGTCGTGGAGAGTCTCTCCAGCCTCAAGGAGAAGGCGCTGCGGCGCATCGAGATCCGCTTCTCCGGGCCGGTGCCGCCGGAGAGCTTCGCCTCCCTGCCCAACGTCGCCGATGTGGTTGTGGAAGACGGGCTGCTCTCCTGCACCGTGTCGGGGTCCGTCGACGCGCTGATCAAGGCGGCGGCGCGCTTCGACGTGGAGCACGTCGTGACACACGAGGCCGACCTGGAAGAGCTGTTCATCCGCTACTACGAGGGGATCGACGATGCTGCGTAACGTCTTTGCCGCCACGATGTGGATGCGGCGCCGGGCCGTGGCCTGGTGGGCGGGCGGCACGTTCCTCTATCTGCTCATGATCGGGAGCGTCTTTCCGACGGTTAGAGACAACGCAGCCGATTTCGACAAGCTGATGGAGAGCTACCCGGACTTCTTCAAGTCGATGATCGGCATGTCGGGGGACTTCAGCTTCGGCACCGGTGGCGGCTTCCTCCAAGCGGAGGTCTTCTCCTTCCTGGGTCCACTGCTGCTGCTCATCTTCGCCGTGGGTATGGGGGCCCAGGCCGTCGCCGGGGAGGAGGAGAGCGGCACGCTCGACCTGCTCTTGTCGGGGCCCATCACCAGGCGCTCGGTCCTGCTCCAGGAGCTGGGTGCCATGGTGACGCTCACCACCGGCCTCGGAGTAGTCATGTTCCTGGCTCTGCTCGGCGCCGGGCGTGCGTTCAACATGCAGGTGGCCGCGGCGAACCTGGCCGGGGCCACGCTCAGCAGCGTGCTGCTTGCACTCGTCTTCGGGTCCCTCGCCCTCGCGGTGGGGTCGGCCACCGGGAGCCGAGGCATCGCCATCGGTGCTGCATCGGCCCTGGCCCTCGCTGCATTCTTGCTGTCGTCGCTCGCCGATCTCGTTCCGTCGCTCGGTACAGCGCAGAAGTACCTCCCCTGGTACTACTACGGGGCGGCGCAGCCGGTGCGCAACGGCATCGAGTGGGCCCACGCCGGGGCTCTGGCGGCCATGGCCGTTGGGCTAGTCGCGGCGGGGGATCTCCTCTTCGAGCGGCGCGACGTGGCCGTCTGAGACAAGAGGCCGCGCAGGGTACGGAGGCCAATCGAGCAGATCGAGCACTTGCCGAGCCGCGTCGACCAGCGTTCGGTGCGGCGGGGCGGGGCGGCGGGAGGCGACGGCGATCTCGGGGAGTTCGTTCACCACGGCGGCCGGCTCCAGCCCCAGGCAGTGGCGCGCCGCAGCAAGGGCGTCGGCTTCGCCGCCGGGCGGGACTCGGTTGAGGACGAGCAGCGGAGTCGACCAGGGCCAGCCGTCGACCAGATGTGCGGCACGTACCAGGCCGTTCGGGCTGCCGCCGACGACGAGGACCATGTGGTCGGCGCTTCGCAGGATGCCGGTAGGCGGGGCGGGTCCGCCGTCGACGACGATGGCGGCGTAGGAGGCGCGAGCCGCCTCGACCAGGTCTGCGGCGGCGTACGGCGCCACCGTGTCGTCGGGGCGGCGGTGCGAGCCGACAATGAGTCCAAGCGGGCCGAGTCGTCGTGTGGCCCAGGCGGGTAGGCGGCCGCCCTGTGCAACGGCGTCGCAGGCGTCGGCTATGTCGGGCCTGGGCGCTCGCCCGGTGCGGATGGCCAGCGACGGTGCCTCGAGGTCCAGATCGAGGAGCAGGGTGGAGCGGTCCGTCGCTGCGGCCCAGGCGATGGCGAATGCCGTCTCCGTGCGGCCAGGCGCTCCTCTCGGTCCGCTCACCACGATCGTCGTCGAATCGGACAGGGCCTGAACACGGGCGGCCCCCATGAGGCGTGCCGAACGGAGCACCTTGGTTGCGGGTGTGATGTCGGGGAAGAGCTCTTCTACGCCGGCGGCCAGGAGGCGGGAACGGGCCGGACGGTCGCCCGCCGGGTACATGCCGATGACCTGCATGCCGAGGCGCCTCCAGCAGGAGATGCGGGCCGGGGTGAGCCAGGGGGTCTCTGTACCGGCGGCCACAACGTCGATTCGGCCCGCCTGGCTCTCCAGCTCCTCGGGGTGGTGGGCGCGCAGGACGACACGTACCTCTGCCGTCTCTCTGGCAAGAGCGACCAGGGCGCCTTCCCATTCGCGGGCCGACAGAACGGTGGCCAGCCGCGGTATCACGATGCTCCGACGGGCTTCAGCATCGAGTGTCGACGGCGACGACGTGGTCCAGGGCCAGATAGCAGAGTCGCTCACCGGTGAGGAACTCGACGTGGTCCACTCCGACGGCGGTGACGATGCCGCATACAGATCGGCCCGTGGAAGTGTGGACGACGACGGTATCGGCGCGATCCTCGAGGCAGATGAGCACGTGGCGCAGCGTGCGGCGGCGGCGGGCCGCTGCCCTTGCCGCGTCGATCTCGGCTTCGAGGGTCTCGTCCATCTGCCGGCGCAGGCGCCGGCCGAGTACGGCCAGGTCGGGATGGGGCGGCGGATCCAGGGCTCACTCTCCGGTTGCGGGTCACCGTCTAGCTACCAGCCGCGGCCGGCCGGCTCAAGAGGGATGTGGCGAAGAGCTTTTCGCGAGGCTGCGGGGGCTCCTACCGCCCGGATGGCACCGCCTCCAGCGAGCGCGGGTCCGGCTTGGCAGAGTCGCTGGCCCAGCGCACCCATGGCCCGGCCACGACGGCGCCGGCCACTCGATCCCGCCCGGAGTTCTTGGCCCGATACATGAGCTGGTCGGCGGTCTCGACCATCACATCGACGGTGGTGGGTGGATAGTGGTAGGTGGCGATGCCTGCGGAGAGCGTGACGCGGTCGTCGATCTCGCAACATCCGTTGACTATCGCCTGACGGATTCGGTTGACCACGCCGGCCGCGGCGGTGGCTTCGGTGTCGGGGAAGAACACCACGAATTCGTCGCCGCCGATGCGGCAGAAGAGGTCGGTGGCCCGGATCGAAGCTCGTACCGCTTGGGCAAAGGACTGGAGGATGCGATCGCCGGTCTTGTGGCCGTGACGGTCGTTGAAACCCTTGAAGTCGTCGAGGTCGAGGTAGGCGATGCTGAGCGGACATCCACTGCGCGCGGCGCGGAGCCGCTCGCGATCGGCGGCGATCTGGAAGGCTCGGCGGTTGAGGGCTCGGGTCAGCGGGTCTGTAGCGGCGAGGCGGCGCTGCTGGTGGAGAGACTGGCGCAGCGACCCGAGGAGCAGGGCGACCATGGTGAGCACGAGGAGGCGTGTGAGTGAGTTCCACACGTTGGGCAATGTGGCGACCGCCGTGTGCGGGTGCAGCAGGAGCTGCCCGAAAAGGCTCTCGAGGGCCGCCAGCAGGGCCAGAAGCGCTCCGTGGTACCAGCTGCCCACCCAGGTGACGGCGAGCACGGCGAGGACGAAGAGGAGAGAGGCCGATACCTCGGGGCCCATCACCCAGCATTCGATGTAGGCGATGGCGAGGAAGAGCCCGGCGGCCAGGACCGTCGGCGCCAGGTGAGGGCTGCGCCGGAAGAGGCGGATACGCACGAGCGTTCCGTCGCCGGCGGGCCTCTGGAAGGACCGGACAATTCCATGCATGTGATTCACCTGACTAGTGCTTCGGCACTAGTCACAAAACCCTTGAGGGCTTTTGCGGGTTCTCAGCGGCGCCGCCCGAGCAGGAGGTAGGCGACGGCGCCCGGAGGCACCATGGCGACCCTTTTCCACACGTCCTTGCGGCCTCTGATGTCGGTGTCTTGGCGCCTCTCCAGGTCCCACTGGACGAACACGAGGAGTGCGGCGATGGCGGCCCACGCCGCGGCCACGATGACGAGCTGCACGCCCTTCGGAGGTTTGCGCATCATGAGCCGGGCCTCTCGGCCTCGTCGTCTCGCGGCGTGCCCGCGCCGCGAGACGTCTCGAACGCCCATGGTTTGGGAAGCCCCGACGTGGTCATCCGCCTTGTCCGGTGAAGTTGGTGGGACACTCTGCATTCCCGGGGCCCCGGCCCCGGAAGGCATCTATAAAGGCGGCTATTCGGTCGGTCGTCTCGAGAACCATGAGCCGGTCCCATGCGGCGGCCAGGATGGGCCCCGCCATGGTGTCGTCGGGAACGACGAGCACCTGGGAGTCGTAGGACGAGGCGGCCTCGACGAGGTGGCCGGCGGTGCTCTCGTCATCGCTTCGGTGCCATAGGACGACGGCGCCGTTGTAGAGCGCTGAGTAGGCCTCGGCCCCGGAGATCGGTGCGTCGAGTCGCCCGCACGCCGGGTCGGGGAGGGCAGCGGGATCGATGCTGGCCCAGTCACCCTCGTAGCCTAGGGTGGCCAAGACGGAGTCCACTTCGGCGAATTCGCCAAGGCAGCGGTCGGTTCCGGGACTCTTGTGCTGCAGGTAGGTCTCGACGAAGGCGGCGAGGTCGTCGGTGTTCTGGTACTCGCCCAGGCGGCGCCAAGAGGCCGCCGCAACGGGTGTCGTTATGGCCGTGTTTGGGGCGACAACCAGATTGTGGTCGTAGATTGAGGACACGGCGTCCCAGATCTCGGAAGCGCCGATTTCTCCGCCGGGCTGATACCACAGGGTGACGAATCCGTTGTAGATGGCCGCGTAGGCCTCGATGTCGGGCAGTTCCTGGTCGGTGATCCCGCATTGCGGGTCCGGGATCAGGTCGGCGCCGATGCTGTTCCAGTCGCCTTCGTAGCCCAGCCTGGACATGAGGACGTCGGGGCCGGTGAACTTGACCACACCCTCGAGTTCGGGAGGAGGACGAAAGAGGTAGAGAGCGACGACAAACAGGCCGATCGTGGCGAGCGTGGGGAGTGCGAGGCGTCGGAGCCGCCTTCTCAGCTTGTTGCGCCGCTCCTCGGCGGCCTGCTGGCGGCGCCGCTCCTCGGCGGCCTGCCGGCGGGCTTCTTCGCGGCGTCGGGCGGCCTCCTTGCGCGCCGGGTCGTGGCGGCTGCGCTTTCTCTTCTTTTGTCTCTGCTGGGCCATGATGGCGGTCAAGTGTACGACGTCGGCCTTGCCGGCGATCCCGGCCGAACATACTCTGGGGCTATGGAGCGCATCTCGGTGGATCTGGACAAGGAGTGGCTGTCGGTCGCCGACATATGCGAGTACATGGAGGTGTCGACCTTCGTGGTGACTCGGACGCTGCGCTCCGGTGAGCTTCCTGCGGTCAAGATGGGCCGCGAGTGGCGTGTCGCCCGGCGCGACTTCGAGGATTGGCTCAACGCCCAGCGAATGGAGTCGGCGGCACGATCGAAGGCGGCCCGTGCCTAGCTACAGGCGGTCCGGCCGGCCCTCCGGCTAGGAGAGCAGGTCCAGCGGGTCGGTGTATTCGGTGCCGAGGGCTTCGGCAACGGCTTGATGGGTAACGTGGCCGTGGACGACCTCCAGGCCTCCCAGCAGCTCGGGGTGTGCAGCCACCGCGGCAGGCACGCCTTCGGCGAGAGCGACGACGTAGGGGAGCGTGGCGTTGCTGAGCGCATAGGTGGCCGTGTTGGGGACGGCCCCGGGGATGTTGCCCACGCAGTAGTGCACGACGTCGTGGGCGACGAAGACCGGCTCACGGTGAGTGGTCTCCCGCGATGTCGCCACGCAGCCACCCTGGTCGATGGAGATGTCGACGATGACGCTGCCGGGCCGCATGGTGGCGACCAGGTCCTCTTCTATGAGCACGGGCGCCCGCGCTCCAGGTATCAGTACTGCTCCAATGATCAGATCCGACCTGGACACGTGCTCCTCGACGGCGTGGATGGAGGAGCGCACCGTGACGATGCGGCCCCAGGAGAGCTCGTCGAGGTGACGGAGACGATCGACGTTGACATCCAGGATGGAGACGTGGGCCCCCATGCCGGCGGCGATCATCGCCGCGTTCGTGCCGGCCATGCCTGCGCCGAGAACGGTGACCTCAGCGGGAGGAACGCCGGGTACTCCACCCATCAGGACCCCGCGGCCGCCGTGGGGCCTCTCCAGGTAGTGGGCTCCGGCCTGGGCCGCGATGCGGCCGGCGATCTCACTCATAGGGGCGAGCAGCGGCAGCGAACCGTTCGGGAGCTGCACCGTCTCGTAGGCGATGGCGGTGGCTCCCGAAGAGACCAGGCCCTTGGCCTCATCGGCATATGCGGCGAGGTGGAGATACGTGAAGATCGTGTGTCGCGACTCGAGGAGGGCGATCTCGGGTGGCTGGGGCTCTTTGACCTTCACGATGAGGTCGGCCGCGGCGAAGACGTCGGCGGCGCGTGGGACGATCTCGGCGCCCACGCGCTGGTAGTCGTCATCGCCAATAGACGAAGCCGCGCCGGCTCCATGCTCGACGACGACGTGGTGTCCGTGGGCTGCGAGCTCGCGTACGCCGACAGGGGTCATGGCGACGCGATACTCGGCGGGCTTGATCTCGGCGGGGACACCGATGATCACGGCGGTCACCTCCGTGTTGATGCCGTTCAGCCTGGCACGGTCGGGGCTCGATCTGCAGGGTCCTTAGGTCCTTGGCGACGGGACCTCGTCTGAGAAGGGTAGAGGGGCGAGAATGCGCGGCCGTCAGCGGTGCCGGTGCCCGGCGCCGCGCAGCGCCACGGGCGGCGTAGGCTCGGGGCAACTAGGCAGGAGGTGCGTTGCTCGATCGGAGCACCATCGATCGTTTGCGCAACTTCGACACCGCCGGTCAACCCGTCCTCTCCGTCTACTTGGGCCTCGAGCCCGATCGCGATCAGCTTCGTTCCATCACCACCAGGCTCAAGGCCCTGGTGAACCCGCTTCGGGAACAACTGGACTCCGGCGAGGTGCCGGAGGACGAGGTGCGGATCTTGCACCGGGATCTCGATGAGGCCCTGGGTATGGCCAGTCGAGTGGGTGTCGACCTCGGAAGGGGCGCCGCCATCTTCCTGAGCTCCGGAGCCGGCCTCAGGGAGCACTTGAGCCTGCCGGCGCGTGTACGTGACAGGGCCATCGTCGATGTGTCCCCCTATCTGGGGCCACTGGAGGCGATGCTCAGCCGCTTCCACCGATATTGCGCCGTAGTGATCGACCGCCGCGTCGCTTCTGTCTATCGCTTCCACATGGGCGTCCTGGAATCGTGGGAGGTGCTGGCCGAGGAGGAAGTGCGGAAGGACAACTTCGGGGGTTTCGAGGGGTTTGCCGAGCGCCGGGTTCGGGCACACGCAAAGACCGTGGCGCGACGCCTATTTCGCTCCGCGGCGGCTCGGCTCGCCGAGCTTTGGCGCGACGGGGCGTTCGACCTGCTCGCCGTCGGAGGAAGCCAAGCCAACATCGATGCCCTCGTCGGCGAGCTGGCCCCGGATCTGCTGCCCCGCATGGCCGGGACGTTTGTCGTGGATCCGCGCGCTGCAACGCCCACCGAGATCAGGGATCGGTGCCGGGAGGTGGCCGCCACCTACGATCGACGGCTCGACGAAGAGCATGTGGCCGAGCTGCTGAACGCCGCGGGCTCGCGGGCCCGGGGTGTGCTGGGGCTCAACAGGGTGCTCGATGCAGCCAATCAGAAGGCCATCGACCTGCTTCTTGTCGATGCGGCGGAAACCGTGGCGGGCGTGCAGTGCACCGAGTGCGGCTGGCTGGCCCGATCCGGGGAGCGCTGTGCCGCCTGCGGCATGGCGACTCGGCCGGTGCCCGATCTCTTCGACGCCGTGGCCGAGCAGGCCCGGGCCGATGGAGGTTCGGTACGTTACCTGCTCGCCGAGACTGCACTGGCCGAGATGGAGGTCGGGGCGACGGTGCGGTTCGGCGTCGCCGGATTGCGCAGCACCTAGGCGTTTTCGCCGGGCGAACGTTCTCTTCGACACACGGGTGGCTCGCGTGGTGGGGCCTTGCCGGGAGTCTGGGCGAGGCTGGCTAACGTGAACGAGCCGAAGGAAGGTGACCCCGATGTCCACGGCCGCGCTGGTGCTCGCTGGTGGTGGGGCGCGCCGCATGGGGCGCCCCAAGCAGCTCGTCGAGTGGGATGGGCGTCCGCTGCTGGAGCAGGTCGTCACCATGGTCTCCGGCTGGCCCGTCGATCTCATGGTCGTCGTGCTCGGCGCCGATGCCGACCAGATCCTCGAAGCGGTCGACTTTGGGGATTCGGTGATCGCGGTGAACCCAGAGTGGGAAGAGGGGTTGGCCTCCTCTATTCGAGTGGGTGTCGACGTTCTCATGCGCGAGCGGGCGCCGGAGAGGGCATTCATGGTGCTGGGCGATCAGCCGGAGATCCCAGCCGCCGTGCCTCCCCGGCTGCTGGAGGTGATGCAGAGCAGCGGCCGGCCGGCGGTGATCCCCGTATACCGCTACCAGCGGGGCAATCCCGTGCTCGTAGATCGCTCGCTGTGGCCTCGGTTTGCCGGGCTCACCGGCGATCAAGGCGCTGCCGGCTTGCTCAAAGCTCATCCACAGTGGGTGAAGGAGGTGAGGTTCGACTGCCTGCCCCCGGACGACGTCGATGAGCCTGAGGATCTCAGGAGACGGGGCCGCTGAAGATGCTCGGCCGTTCGTCTGCAGCTTGCCGAAGCGAAACTGTATTCTGCGCCCGCGCTGGCTGAGCCGCACCTAGGCTTGGCTCCACCGCCGCAACCTTTGGAAGGAGTGCCATGGCTTCCATCGATGCCATCGAGGGGATTGGTGTCCAGTACGGTCGTACCCTGCGCAAGGCGAAAGTCCGTACAACGGAAGCTCTGCTCAGGCGCGGGGCGACGAGAAAGGGCCGCAAGGCGCTGAGTGGGGCTACCGGCCTCAGCCAGCATCTGATTCTGGAGTGGGTCAACCGGGCCGATCTGATGAGGGTGAAGGGAGTCGGCGAGGAATACTCCGACCTTCTCGAGGCGGCCGGTGTCGACACCGTGAAGGAGCTACGCACGCGGAATGCGTCGAACCTGACCGAGGCGATGGCCGAGGTCAACGAGCGCAAGAGGCTGGTGCGCCGCCTTCCCACGGAGTCGATGGTTGAACGTTGGGTGGCACATGCCAAGGAGCTCCGTTCGGTCGTTGAGTACTAGGGGCGCCCCGGTCCGGCCCGCGCCGGTATCGAGTCGAGTCGACGCGCCGAAACGATCGCGCTTTTTCCAGCGGTTGCACAACGCCCTATGCTGACTGATCGTGCCGCCCGCCGGGTGCCGGCGGCATACCGATGCGGGTGCCTCGGTGAGGAGTCATGTGTCCCGAGGTGGTGATGACACCTTGATCATTGTTATGAAACACGGCTCGACGGACGAGGACGTGGCACGCGTGGTGGAGAGGCTGCGCGAGATCGGCGCCGAAGCTCATGTGTCGGAGGGGCAGTTCCGCACGGTCATCGGCGCGGTGGGAGATCGGGCCCACATCCAGCAGCTGCCCTGGGAGGCCTTCCCGGGCGTGGAACGGGCTGTGCCTGTACTCACCCCCTTCAAATTCGTGAGCCGGGAGTTCCAGGAGAAGGACTCCGTCATCGATGTGGGGGGTGTTGCTGTAGGCGGCGACAAGCTCGTTGTGATTGCCGGGCCGTGCGCCGTGGAGAGCCGAGAGCAGCTCTTCGCCTCGGCCGCTGCCGTAAAGGAGGCCGGGGCCTCGATCCTGCGAGGTGACGCCTTCAAGCCGCGGACCTCCCCCTACACGTTCCAGGGCCTTGGGGAGCGGGGCCTGAAGCTGCTGGCCGAGGCTCGAGAGGAGTACGGGCTGCCTTTTGTCGCCGAGGTGGTCGATCCCCGGCACGTCGAGCTCGTCGCCTCGTACGCCGACCTGCTGCGTATCGGCACGCGCAACATGGCCAACTTCACCCTCCTCGCCGAGGTGGGTCGTCAGCCGAAGCCGGTGCTGCTGAAACGGGGCTTCACCGCCACCATCGACGAGTGGCTCAACGCCGCCGAGTACATCTACAAGGAGGGCAACCACCACATCGTGTTGTGCGAGAGGGGCATACGCACCTTCGAGGGCCGGACCCGCAACACGCTCGACATCTCGGCGATCCCGGTGGTGAAGAGCCTCTCGCACCTTCCGATCATCGTCGATCCTTCGCACTCGGGGGGTCACCGCTTTCTGGTGTCGCCGCTCGCTCGTTCGGCGGTGGCCATAGGCGCCGACGGCATCTTGGTTGACGTGCATCCGGCTCCTGAGACCGCGTTGGTGGACGGGGCCCAGGCGATACTCCCCGCGGAGTTCGTCGAGCTGATGACCCAGATACGCGCCCTGGCCGAGGTTGTGGGAAGGCTGGTCTAGGAGCGGACGACGCGGTCCTCCATGAGGTGGAGGAGACAGACCGCCCCGGCAAGGATCCCGGCGCCGACGGCCCGCTCGTCGATGTCGAAATCGGCGGCGTGGAGGTCGGTTCTTCGGTCGGGGAGCGCTGCTCCGAGGCGCAGCAGGGCACCGGGGACCGATTCCAGGTACCGGGCGAAATCCTCGGAACCCATGCTCCGGTGCGTGGAGAGCACCGAATCGGCTCCGAGGGCTTCGCTTGCGGCGGCCCGGAGTACTTCGATGATCTCGGCGTCGTTCACAACCGGGGGTGAGCCTGGCCGGTAGTCGACGGTGGCGGTGGCGCCGAGGGGACCGGCGATGCCGTCGATGAGGCGCCCCACCGTCTCCGGCAAGGAGCGCCACGTCTCCAGGTCGAAGAGCCGGACCGTGCCGGCCAGCTCGATGCGAGTGGGGATTACGTTCTCTGCCTCGCCGCCTGAAATGCGGCCGAAGACCGTGACGATGGGGTGGCGCGGGTCGATGGTTCGCTGGAGCAGCGCGGGCAAGGCGTCGACGACTCTGGCTGCGGCATGCACCAGGTCGACGGTGAGATGGGGTCGGGAGGTGTGACCGCCGGGCCCGGTGAGCAGGACCCGGAGCCGATCGCAGGCGCCTGTGATGGGACCGGCGCGCAAGCCGACGGTGCCCGGCGGGATCGATGGGTCAACGTGGAAGGCAAGGATCGCCGAAACGTCTTTGAGCACGCCGTCGGCGATGAGGCTCACCGCGCCCCCCGGCGACGCCTCCTCGGCCGGCTGGAAGACGATCCGGGCCCGCCCCGGAAGGCTGCCGGCGCGGCTGAGAACCCGGGCTATGCCGGCGGCGATGGCGGTATGCACGTCGTGCCCGCAGGCGTGCATGACGCCGGGGACCGCCGAGGCATAGGGCACCGGGTTCTCCTCGGTGATCGGGAGAGCGTCGAGATCGGCGCGGAAGGCGACGGTGGGGCCTCTTTCGGGTCCTACGTCGACCGTCAGGCCGGTCCCTTCCTCGCGCAGTCGTGGTTCCAGTCCGGCTTCGGCGAGAAAGGCCGCCAGCGTGTCTGTGGTCTGGAACTCCTGCCAGGCCAGCTCCGGCCGTCGATGCAGGGCGCGGCGCAGCGCTACGGCGGCTGTGGCTTCTTCGTCGACGAGGGATCTGATCTGTTCGACGTGTGGCATGGTGTCTCGAAGGGGCGGCATGGTAGCCCTTTGCCCTGCAGCTATTGCTCGTAGAAGAGTTGCTCAAAGACCCGCCTGGCTCTGCGGGTGAGTCGGCGGTACTCCTCCCGAAGCGACGCTCGGGGCAGACGCGCATAGCCGAGCGAACGGGCGAGTCGTGTCACCTCTGCGGGATCGGATGGCAGCGAGTCGCGAGGCCGGCCCGCTTGGAGGAAGAGGCGGTTCCGTACTCGTGCGCAGAAGCGGTACGAGGCTTCGAGAATCTGGGCGTGCTCGTGCGACAGCAGATCGGCGTCTTCGAGGGCTTGCAGGCCGGCCAGCGTGCTGGAGGTCCGGAGCGGCGGGGTCTTGCCGCCATGGCGCAGCTGGAGGAGCTGCACCAGCCATTCGACGTCGGACATGCCCCCTCGGCCCAGCTTCATGTGGAACTCGGGGTCCTCGTCGGGGGAAATCCGCTCTTGTTCGACGCGTGCTTTGATCCGTCGTATCTCGCGCTCGGAGTCTCTGCCGAGGCCGGCGGCGAAGAGGCGGTCCTCGGCGGCTGCCATGAACTCGGCTCCCAGATCAGGGTCGCCGGCGGCGTGCCGAGCTCGAAGCAAGGCCTGGAGCTCCCAGGTGTCGGCCCAGCGCGTCCAGTAGGTCAGGAAGGCCTCGAGGGAGCGGGCGATGGGGCCCTTGCGGCCCTCGGGACGGAGATCTAGATCCACGGAAAGGCCGGGCCAGACCGCGGCCCCCGGGGTGAGCGTTGCCATCAGGCTCTCGACGACGCGGGCTGCGGTTTCGGCACCTCCGTCGGCGGTGGACCGGAACACGGCCATGGCATCGAGGTCGGAGCCGTAGTTGAGCTCGCGGCCGCCCCATTTGCCGAAGGCGATGATCGCGATCGGCGGCGGCTCGATTCCTTCGCCCTGCTGGAGACGGACTGCCAGCGAGAGTGCGGACTCGACGGCCGCATCGGCGAGGTCGGAGAGGCGCCGGCCGACGAGGACCTCGTCGACGTGGCCGATGAGATCCTGGCCGGCGATCCAGAGCAGGTGGGCCTCGGTGAAGCGGCGCAGGGCTTCGGGGGCGGTGTCGTCACCGGAGCGCAGAGCCACACGGCGCTCGGCTTCTTCGATGAGGGCATCGCGTTCTGGGAAGGCGCCGAGGGCTGCATTGTCTCCGAGGCGGGAAAGGCTTGGTGGAATGCGGTCGAGCAGCCTGCCGAGGAGCTTGCCTGTGCCGAGGAGCGTGCACAGCCGTTCGGCGGCAACCGGGTTGTCGCGCATCGCAGAGACGAGCAGAGCATTGTCGGGGGTCGAGGTGACCAGAAGCCGCAGCTGGGCGAGCCCCAGGTCGGGGTTGGGGGCCTGGGAAAGCCAGTCCATCATCAAGGGGAGGAGCTGCTGCATGAGCTTGCTGCGGCGAGAGAGACCGGTGGTGAGGTCGGCGAATGCCTGCTTGGCGCCTTCGAGATCGGTGAAGCCGAGCGCAGCCAGCTGTCGCGCCGCGCCTTCGGGGGTGAGACGAACGACGGGCGATTCGGCGTACGCCTCGAGCAAAGGGCGGTAGAAGAGCCTCTCGTGGATTGTGCGAATGGCGGCACGCAGTTCCACCAGCTCGGCCTCGAACCGCTCGAGAGCGGTGGCCTCGGCGTCGTCCCGGAATCCCATGGACTTGGCTATACGATCGCGTTCGAAAGAGCTGGCGGGTAGCTCATGAGTCTGACGGAGCTCGACGATCTGGAGCCGATGCTCGACGTCGCGAAGCCAGCGATATGCATCTTCGAGAGCCGCGGCGTCGTCGGGTCGCACGTATCCGGAGCGGCGCAGCACTTTGAGGGCTTCCAAGGTGTTGGCCGATCGCAGGCTGGGATCGCTGCGGCCGTGGACCAGCTGAAGGAGCTGCACGGCGAACTCAACGTCACGGATTCCCCCGACGCCGCGTTTGATCTCGACACCGCTTTGGCGCTCCGCCAGTGCCTCGGCCCTCGCTTTGAGGGATCTGACCTCGTGTACGGCGTCGGCGCCGAGGGTCTCTGGGTAGACGAAGGGCTCGGCGGCCTTGAGAAAGGCGTTGCCCAGCTTCCGGTCGCCGGCTGCGACGCGTGCCTTGATGAGGGCCTGGAACTCCCAGGTGTCGGCCCAGCGTTCCCAGTAGGACCGATAGGAGGCGAGCGTGCGAGCCAGGGGTCCTGACGCGCCTTCGGGCCTGAGGTCGGCGTCGACCCTAAAGGCGAGGCCGTCGGCGGTGGGGGTGGCGAGCGCATCGAGAAACGATTCGGCGCGGCGCTGGGCGGAATGAGCCGCCTGCGTGTGACCCTCGGGCGCTTCGTATACGAACATCACGTCGATGTCGGAGGCGTAGTTGAGCTCGCGTCCGCCCCACTTGCCCATGGCGATTACGGAGAAGGGGACCGGGTCGATACCTTCGAGGTGGGGGTCGTCGGCCATGGCCGCGATGGCAGCCGCGGCCGCATCGTCGGCAACGTTGCTGAGATGGCGGGCGACCTTGGGCATGGGAAGCCGGCCGATGAGGTCGTGGGCGGCGATGCCGAGGAGGCGTGCCGAGACCTGGCGCCGGATGGCTCGAAGCTGTCCGGCCCGGTCTCCCGGCAGCTCTATGTGCTGGCGGGCCGGTGGCCCGTCGGCGGCGCGCAGCAGAGCGGCGGGGTCGGCTGCGGCGATACGTGATAGGGCCGGGCTGGCGCCGGCGATGGCGATGAGAGCGCGGCCTAGGAAGGGGTGGTCCAAGGCCCGTCGCCCAAGGGCCGGATCGGCCTCGAGCACGGCGGCGAGGCGAGGCAGCGCCCCGTCGGGGTCGGGTCCTCTTCGGCTTTCTTCGAGCAGAGGGACGGCCGCCTGGGCCAGCGAGTCGCCGTCGATCCATCCGGCCGCGGATAGCGGCCCCCGGATGGTCTCGTCGATGCCGTAGCGGGCCAGGGAGCGGGCCATGTCAGAAGGCTAGGGCCGCGGTCGGCGGCGGTGAGGCCGGAGCTAGCCTGAGCAACATGAGAGTTCTCGTCGACGGTGCAGAAGTGGCGCCCGAGGAGGCGTTCGTCTCGGTGTTCGATTGGGGGTTGCAGCGTGGGTTTGGGTGTTTTGAGGTCGTCCGGTCGTACGACGGTGTGCTGTTTCGGCTGGCCGAGCATCTGGATCGGCTCTTGCGCGGCCTGGCGGTGATTGGTGTGGAGCCACCGCAGCGTGCGGATCTCGAAGCTTGGGCCTCGGCCGTTGCAGCCTCCGGGGGGAGCTGCCTGGTTCGCATCATCGTGACCGGAGGAGGCCGGGATCTGTTGCAGGGGGCGGCGTCGCGCGCCATCGTGCTCTGGGAGCCGATGCCCCCGGTGCCCGAGGCGCTTCGGCTGCTTCCGGTCGTGGCTCCTTGGCATCCGGCCACAAACAAGAGCCCGTTCTACGGGGTGAAGTGGCTGTCGTATGCTCCGAACATGGCCTGCGGCGACATTGCCCGGGGGCGGGGATTCGATGACGCCCTGCTTCTCGGTGCCGGGAATCTCGTCTTGGAGGGCCCGACGTTCACTGTGGCTTGGTTCAACGACGGCCACATCGAGACACCCGAGCTGGCTCTGGGCATCCTGCCTTCGATCACCCGCAGCGTGCTCATCGAGAGCGCCGCCCGCCTCGAATTTCCGGTCGCAGAGGGCCGTTTCCCTTTGCAGCGCCTCATCGATGCGGACGAGGCGATGGCCCTTTCCACGGTGAAGGAGGTCAGCCGGATCGGGGTGATGGGGGAGCACGCCAAGGCCACGGGCGATGTAACTGCGGCGCTGGCAAGCGCCTATCGCGACATAGTGCGCGAGGAGACCGCGGCCGGGTGAACTACGTCGACATCGTCACCGCCGTCGACGGGCTCTACGAGCGGACCGTTGCCGATCCACAGGGGTGCAGCGACGATGTGCTCTCCGAGTGGCTCGAAGGCACTCTCGGCTCTGTGGAACCGCCCTCCGGCCGGCTGGCACGGGAGGTCCGCCGCGCCGCGCGCCTGGCGGCCAGGCTCGCCCGCTATTGGACGGATCCGAGGCACTACGGCCGGGTACCCGCCGACTGGCGGGTGGCGGTGGACGAGGCGCTGGGGAGCCGGGGCTGGGCTCCGGCTCTCACCGTTGCCGGCATCGGGCTCGCCGAGGAGCCCTCTCCCGAGCTCTTCGAGCAGGTGCAGCGCCGCTGGCGCCAGGTTCACTTCGAGCCGTATTTGGAGGGGATCACCTACGAGGAGTGGCTCGCCGAGCGGGTCGGCCTGGGCAACTAGGCGGATGGCTGCGGAGCAGGGTTCTACAGAAGCGCGGTGGCGATGGCGAGGAACCCGCCGAAGCCCACCAGGTCGGTAATCATCGTCATGAAGATGTTCGAGGCGAGTGCCGGGTCCTGTCCCATCTTGTCGAGGATCAACGGGATGCTGCTGCCGGCGAGATTGGCTACGAGCAGGTTGGTGAAGGCGGCCAGGCCGATGACCATCCCAATCTTGGCGTTGTGCGTGAAGAGGGCGGCGATCGTCCCCGACAGTGCGCCGATGGCGAGGCCGTTGAAGAGACCGATGAGGGTGGAGCGGAAGAGGACCCGCCGTATCAGAACCGACGGGATGTGGTCGATGGCCATGGCACGGATGACGATGGCCTGGCTTTGGGCTCCGCTGTTGCCTCCCACCGAGGCAATGACGGGCATGTAGGCGGCGAGCACTGTGAGCCGGCTGATGACCGGCTCGAAGCGGCTGACGACGAAGCCGACCAGAAACGCGGTGGCGAGATTGAACGCGGTCCAGGGCAGGCGGGATCGCACCGAGTGCGACACGGGGGTGTAGATGGTCTCCTCGAGGCCGGCACCGACCATGGCGGCGATGTCCTCGGTGGCCTCCTGCTGCACCTCGACGATGACGTCGTCGATCGTGACCATGCCGAGGAGGACGCCCTCGCGGTCGACGACGGGGAGGGCGAGCAGGTTGTAGCGCTGGATGAGGCTGGCGACGTCGGCGCGGTCGGTCTCGGTCCGCACCGCCACCGGGCTCGGCACCATGACCTCGTCGAGTGTGGCCCCGGGGCGGGCAAACACGAGGTCGCGGAACGAGACAACTCCGAGGAGGCGTCGTGTTGGATCGACGACGTACACGTAGGAGAGGCTCTCCAAGGAGTCGTGCAGTCGGCGCAGCGCCTCGATGGCCTCCCCGGCACTGATGGCGGACGGCAGCGTGGCCACCTCGGTCGTCATCAGGCCCCCGGCGGAATCGGCGGGGTAGGCGAGGAGCGCGAGTGCCTCGCCCAGCTCTTCGGCGCCGACCGACTCGAGTAGCTGGCGACGGGCGTCTTCCTCAAGCTGGCCGATGATGTCGGCGGCCTCATCCGGGGGGAGGGCGGCGATCATCTCGGCCGCCTCCGCCGGTGACATCTCCTCGAGCACGTCGGCGGCGGCCTCGTGGCGCATCTCCTCCAGCACCTCTGCGGCCTGCTCGGCCTCAAGACCGGAGATCAGGTCGGCGGCCGCTTCCTCGTCGAGTGCCTCGAGGATGTCTGCGGCGTCGTGGGGGTCGGCCTCGGCGAGAGAACCCCACTGTTCCTGGTGGGTGTCGAGGTACTCCTCGGCCTGCCGAGGCCGCCGTCGAGCCAGATCGCGCAGGGCGATGGCGAGATCGCGAGGGCGGCGAAGACGAAGTCTCATGTCGAGGCGGATTCAAGCAGCGACGGGAGCGGTGCGCGCCGATCGAAGATCGGCCCGCGACTTGCGTCGCGGGCCGATCCCGGTGGGTGTGCAGGCCCCCTAGGGGGGCAAGGGGACCTGCGGGTGGGGCGCCACGAGGGCACCGCTCATCATGCTAACCGGCTCGGCGACGTATTCAAAGGCGCATACGCGCTTTGCCGAAGAGCTTGATCGGTGCTCAACGGGCCGTTGCCGGGCAGGTGCCGGCGATTGAGTGGTGGTGGCCCCAAGAGGAGAGGGAGGGAGCGGGGTCGCGTGCCCGCCGATGAGACTCCCGCTCGGTAACCTGCCGGAGATCCGTCATCGTGGAGACGCGGGGAGAACCGCCGAGAGCCGGGAGGAGGTGATGGCGTGAGCGAAGAGATCCGTTTGACCGGGTATTCGCACGGTGCCGGCTGAGCCTGCAAGCTCGCTCCCGGCGAGCTGGCGCAGGTCCTGCGTTATCTGGAGAACCTGAC
>Ga0315554_1000699_pt1 | contig 19863 bp, 18 predicted proteins | sample SalMarSW160370MG_FD_202114 | JGI IMG/M metagenome (GOLD analysis project Ga0315554, IMG submission 202114) | Salt marsh sediment microbial communities from the Plum Island Ecosystem LTER, Massachusetts, United States - Salt Marsh Sediment SW1603-70 ... | reverse complement strand
TTTTAGTAGCTTATGAAGCGGGGCAGGAAGGTGGCGAGCTGGGGGAAGGCGATGATCAGCGCCGTCGCTATAATAAAGGGGATCAGGTAGGGCAAGATACCCTTGAAGACGGTCTCCAGCGGTATTTCCTTAAAAATTCCTTTCACCACATAGGCATTGACGCCGACGGGCGGCGTGACCACCGCTATCATGCTGAATACCGTGATAATGACACCGAACCAAATCGGGTCAAACCCAAGACTGATTACTAGAGGATAGAAAATGGGCACGAGCAGCACTATGAGAGCCATGGCGTCCACGAAGCAGCCAAGAATGAACCAGAAGACGAACAGCATGGCCATAACCACCCACGGGGGCACCGGCAGGGAGCTGGCCCAACTGGCTAGGAAAGCAGGTATCTGGGTGACGGCGATGAAATGGCCGAAAACGGTCGCCCCGGCAATTAGCAGCAGAATCATGCAGGATATCCTCAGGCCGTCCCTGCTGGACTCGACGAAGCCTTTCCAGGTTAGCTCTCGCCGCACGATGCCGATGAGTAAGGCGCCGGCCCCGCCGATAGCTCCGGCCTGGGTGGGACTGAAAATGCCGCCAAAGAGCCCGCCCATCGTCAGGGCAAACAGGAGCAGTGTATCCGTAAGGCCGGCCAGCGAGGCGAATTTCTGCCTCCAGGTGGTCCGTGGTCCGGGCGGCCCGGCCTGGGGATTGCGCCGGCAGTATATTTCCACCGTGAACATGAAAAGCATGGCGATGATTATTCCCGGGATGATGCCGCTGATAAAGAGTTTGCCGATGGACTGTTCGGTCAACAGGCCGTAAACGATAAAGGTGGTGCTCGGGGGGATCATGATGCCCAGCCCGCCGGCCGCGGCGACGGTGCCGGTAGCCAGGACATCACTGTAGTTATATCTCCTCATCTCTGGAATGGCTACCTTGCCGATAGTGGCGACGGTGGCGGTGGTGGACCCACAGACGGCGCCGAAACCGGCCGAAGCCCAGATGCTGGCGATGGCCAGCCCGCCCCTGGTTTGCCCCATGATGACATAAGTCGTATTAAATAGTTTCCTCCCTATACCTGCCGCGAAAGCGTAGCAGCCCATCAGCACGAACATGGGGATAACCGTCAGAGGATAGGAGGTGAGCTGGCTGAAGACATCACGCACCAGAAAGCTCAATCCCGCATTAGGGGAAACCAGGTAAATGAAGCCCAGCATGCCCACCAGCGCCATGCTGAACGCAATAGGGACCCCGATGATAAAAAATAGGAGCAGGACCCCGAATCCGATAATTCCGACGACGAAAGGACTCATTTTTTGATTCCTTCCGATATCGCCTTCAGAAGCTCCCCAATAAACACCAGGCACATCGGCACGCAGCACAGCGCGAGCCAGAAAGCGAAGGGATAAAGAGGCGTTCGGGAGACCATGGTAACTTCATTGGCTTCCCGCAGGCTTATACCGTATTGGTAGCCTTTCCAGGCAAGAATAACGAAGAGGGCCAGACAAAGCAACGCCGCCAGGCCGTGGAAAAAGGCCCGGCCTTTCCTGGGAAGCCTGTCGACGAAAAGATCTACGCGTATGTGTCGCCCGTCTATTTCCGAGTAGGCGATGGCCGCGGCGATAGCGATTACCTGGAAAAAATATACCGCTTCCGTGCCCACCGGCAGGGGCCAGTTGAAAGCCTTGGCCCCGACGACGTCGACGAGCGTGCTCAACATCATGCCCAGGAAGCCGATGATGGCGATGTGTTCGAACCAAGAGCTCAGCCAGTTGCTGAATCTTCCAAACCGGTTCAGGCCGTTATTTGTCTTCAAAAACGCCTCTGCACAATATTATTGGCTGCCAAACGCCGACATTCCGGGGAAGGCAGCCAGAGCGTGCCGCCTCCCCCCCCGGGGTCTCGTCTTTGAACTAGGGTTGGGCTATCGGCAGGTTCAGGTCGAACGGTGAAGCGATATTTTCCTGTGCTCCGAGCGGAGTCCAGTAGGCGACGCGCTCCTTGATATAGTCGATGTAGGCCTGGCCGTTGTTATCGCCGGCGGCGGCCCTTTTCTGGACATAGTTGCTCAGGACGACCTGGACAGCGTCGTGCCAGCGCTGGCCCTCAGCGTCTGTCAGTCTGTAGACCTCGTTGCCGGGAATGGACAGGCTATACTGGATGCCGGCCATGTCGGCGTTGTTCCAGGCCACGGCCCACTTCTCGGCATATTCGGCACTGACGTCGGTGAAGATCTGCTGGATATCAGCGGGCATACTGTTCCACTTTTCCAGGTTCATCGCCAGGTAGAAGGTGTACATGTTGCCCACCTGCCAGGCGAAGGCGGTGTACTTGCAGACATCGGCCATCTTGAAGCTCTTGAGCGTCTCGATGCCGACCAGTGAGCCGTCGACGACGCCCTTGGAAACGGAGTCATACATTTCCGCCATTGGAACGTCGCGCGGGGTGGCGCCGAGTGCGGCGATGGCGTCGGCAACCTCGCCGGCACCCCTGAGGGACACGCCCTTAAGCTGGTCCATGTTGGTGATCTTTTTATCGTGCAGCATCAAGCCTGCAGTGGTGCCGGCGTTGAACAGCAGCACGTGCATGTTGTCCCACTCTGCCGGTTTGAAATTGTTATAGAAGTCCGTAGCGACATGGGAGCCCACCCAGCCGGTGGGGTAGCCGACCGGCAGGTCAAGCGCCTCGGTGACCGGGAAGCGGCCTGGTGTATAGCCGATGTGGGCGAAGGCGATATCGGCGATGTCCTCCACAATGCCATCGGCGGTCTGCGGCGCGCCTAGCAGTTGGCCGCCCGGATAGAAGGTAATTTCGACCCGCCCGTTGGATTGGGCCATGATATCCTTGCCCCACTGTTCCTGGAGCGCGGTGAATGGATGGGCGACGGGCAGGTAGAGGGCGGAGGATAGTTGTATTACCTCTGGTGTTTTGGTTGGGCAGCCCAAGCTGCCAAAAGCAACGGGTAATAATAACGCGACAATGAGAGCTATTCCTATTAACTTCTTGAGTGACATCTCCCACCTCCTTTTAATAAAGGCTTTGCGCTGTGAAATATAGTCTTATCCCATAGGCTACCTCCTTTATGCTTTTTGGTCTCTAGATCTACGCTCCCTATCTAAACCAGAAGTGCTTAATATCTGAATTCTCGGTGGGTCTTACTTTAACACCGCTTCTCAGGCATGTTAATACTTTTACCGCTCCAGATTGCCTTTAAAAAGCGGGATTGTTGGTGGTAACCATTGATGCTAATATGTTGATGCCAGATTGACCAGCTTAGGCTAAAGACCAACTTGGGATATAACTTAGAGTTTTATGAATATGGCAACTTACCGAGGTATAATGTTAAGGCTAAAAGGTTCATAGTATCTGTAGATCGTCAGCGATAATGGGATACAAAAATGTTAGCAAAAACTAGGGGTTGACTGTTATAAGTAAAGAACTTAATTCCGTAATGAGTGAAACAGACGTAAGAGCAGCCCATAAGTCGAAAAACGTAATCGTTGGTGGTGTCTTGAGGAAAGAATAGACCGGTTGAAATCGCCCCAAGGCCTTCACGAACGCTACTGCGATGTAAAACCAGCGTCTATGACAAGCTCGCTGCCGGTAATATATTTCGCTTCATCAGATGCTAGGTAGAGAACACCAAAAGCGATATCGTTCGGTTCACCGATATAGCCTAATAGAGTCCTATTTCCAATGTTCTTTTTCACTGCCTCAGCTCCCTCTGGAGCATTATCTATGACCGCTTTAAGCATCGGAGTCAAGATGTAGCCGGGATGAACTGAGTTTACCCTGATTCCATATTGGGCGTAGTAGTAGGCATCCGATTTGGTAAGCATTCTCACACCTCCCTTGGCCGCATGATACACAGGGTCCTCACCGCCGACCAAGCCGAATGCGGAGGAGAAGTTAATAATACTTCCCCCGCCCGCCTCCTTCATATACGGGGCAGCGTGTTTGGTACAGAGAAAGACTCCCTTGAGGTCAATATTGATAACCCTTTCCCAGTCCTTTTCTTCTATCTCGTCACTGGGTTTATGCCATCCGGGGATGCCAGCATCATTGACCAGTATATCAATTTTCCCAAACTTCTTATGAATATCGCTGAAGGCCTGTGAAACTTCCCTTTCATTACTTACATCAACATGCCAGTATTGAGCTGTACCACCGCTGCCTTCAATCTCTGAGACCACCTTCCTACCAGCTTCATCGTTAATATCAGTTACGGCAACCTTGGCCCCCTCTTTAGCCAGCATTACACAGGATGCTTCCCCGAGTCCAGATGCACCGCCGGTCACAATAGCTACTTTACTCTCTACTCTACCCATTTTGTGACTAAACCTCCTTTGTCATTATCGTTCAAACTAGTAGATACAAGCGTATTGTCCATGTGAATAAAAAAAGGTAAATCCTAGTACCTCTTTATATGTGATTTAGCTTCAGGTTAGCTATGAATTAAGGTTTTCTGGTAGGCCGTGCAGGTCTCGAACCTGCGACACCCTGATTAAAAGTCAAGGGATGTCAAATCAGGCACGAAAGGAGGTGAAAACACTCGTTCTGACACCCTGATTCGACCTGACACCCTGATTTTATCATCAAGCACTGGGTCTAACCGACAGAATACAATTATGGAGGTTAAGACCCGACATGTCAACCCTAACCGCAACAGAGAATAAAACTTACAAGCTACCCGAACTCATCAGCTACTTTGAGCTCTGCAACAGGGCCGAAGGCAAAAGCCCCAAAACGATAACCTGGTACTCCGAGAATCTGGCCCGATTCTATGGCTACCTGCAGAGAAGGCACCTGCCGGACTCGATAGAGCATATTGACATCAAGTTGCTCCGTGACTACATTCTCTATCTGCTAAAGAAACATCGCTTCGAAGATCATCCCCATACGCCGGCAAAGGCTGAACCTTTATCCACCTTGACGATACACGGTCACGTCAGAACGCTCAGGGCGTTCTTTAACTGGCTTACAAGAGAGGGATTGATACAGAATAACCCCGCCAAGGATTTAAGGCCCCCAAAAGTGGTTAAGAGAGTTATATCCACGCTTTCAGACGAAGAGATAGTCTCCATTTTTCGTACTTTTAACCTCACGATTAATTCGGAGGTGAGGAACCAGACTATCTTCATGCTTTTACTAGACACTGGGCTGAGAATAGGGGAGCTCGTAAACCTCAAGATTGAAGACGTTAACCTGAGTGACGGGCTTCTAAAGGTGATGGGAAAAGGCAAGAAAGAGCGTATCGTGCCAATCGGGAGCAATGCACAGAGGGCATTACAACGTTATCTGTTCCGTAACAGGCCAAAACCAGATCACCCGGGTATCGAAAATGTCTTCCTGTCGGTTCATGGCCAACCACTGACTGAGAATAGCATGAAATTGGCGTTTGCTAGAATTGCTGATAGGTCTGGAGTGCTTCGACTACATGCCCACCTCTGCCGGCATACTTTTGCTACCAGGTATTTGCTAAATGGCGGCGATGTCTTTACACTTCAGCAGATTCTGGGACATTCAACTCTAGAAATGGTTAGACACTACGTGAATTTGGCATCAAACCATGTGGCTATGCAGCATCAAAGGTTCTCGCCATTAGACCGGCTGAATTTACATAAATAAGTTTAGATCATACAGGGGCTAGACATTTCTGATGCTAGCCCCTGTATTATTTTAGACAATACGCTGCTAGCTAAAATTAGTATTGATATAGCCTCTTGGCAAATTAAACTGTTAATTTTAGCTATAAAACAACGAATGAGCTAGTGATTTGTTGGTAAGGTAAACCAGAAAGTAGCCCCTTGGTCAAGCTTCTGGTTTAGCCATGAGTTCTGCTTTAGCAGAGTCAGATAAGGTATTCCAGAGCTTATTCGCCATCTCCTCATCACCTTTTTCCAAAGCTTCTTGCACATTAATCTTGATCAAAATATCTCTAGTCTTTGGATCGGACAATAGATGTCGGAACATCGCCTTTTGAGCTTGGTTCCACAATGGGTCTGTTTTCGACCATTCTTCCCACTGCTCAGATGGTACCTGCGCGTAAACCTTCTCGTTCCCCTCTGCATCTACTCCATATATCGTCGTATCACCGTCCTTCTTAGAATCATTGCTTCCCTTCTTTGGCAAAGACAATATCACTGACCATCGGGTTAACCGTACTATCGGGGATTCTTGCTTCTCGACTCTATCCGTTGCTTTTTCTCCAATTCTAGTTGACTATTACGAATTGCACCGACTTCAATTTTATCAGTTTTTTCTTTTTTGTTATTCTTATCGAATTCCCAGATCTCGGGGTCCACCTAGGGGGACGATACCTAGAATTTTTCGGAGTTCACCGGAAACAGTTTTTTAAATAACATTTGCCAAGGAAGAGATTAGCCACCCTTCAAAAGGGCCTAGTTTTGGCTCTCAATGCGTCCCGAAACCCAATCTGCGGGTGCCGTAGTATATTGAAGCAGCTCTCCCCTGGAGAATAGTAAATTACTACTAAAATACTATTGATATAGTACCCGAGCATGTATTCGCATAGCCATGGAGTTCTTCGATCCAATATCGACCGGTCAAGATCTCCCCGGGGGGCCACTATTTTGGCGGCTTTACCTCTTCAATCTGGCAGGTAGGCTCCTGAAGTTCAGAGGTAAAAAGCCTTCTTCTGAAATACAAGGCCAGATTCACCAGGCTTATCAGTACCGGCACCTCAACCAGCGGTCCAATGACGGTAGCGAACGCCTGCCCCGAACCGATGCCGAAAACCGCCACCGCCACGGCAATAGCCAGTTCAAAATTGTTGCTCGCTGCCGTGAAAGCAATAGTCGCCGTCTTGGCATAGTTAGCTCCGATTTTCTTGCCCATATAGAAGGAAACCAGAAACATAAGGACAAAATAGATGATTAACGGTACCGCAATACGCAGCACGTCAAGAGGTATCTCTATGATTAGTTCCCCTTTAAGAGAGAACATCACCACTATGGTAAACAGCAGAGCCGCCAGGGTAACAGGACTGATTTTCGGTATAAACCTGCTCTCGTACCACGTGCGGCCCTTTGATTTGATAAGCAAAAAGCGGGTCAGCATACCACCAAAGAAGGGGATACCGAGGTAGATAAAAACACTCTGAGCGATTTGCCCTATGGTGACCTCTACGGCCGAGCCTTTAAGCCCGAACCAGGTTGGCAATATGGTGATGAAAACATAGGCATAAACCGAGTAGAACACTATTTGAAAAATGGAGTTTAAAGCGACCAGTCCGGCGGCATATTCATTATCCCCCTGGCAGAGCTCGTTCCAGACGATGACCATGGCAATGCAGCGGGCCAGGCCTATCATGATTAAGCCCATCATGTATTCGGGATAATGCCAGAGGAACCCCAGGAAAAGGATGGTCAGAAAGAACATCAGTATCGGCCCGATAACCCAGTTCTGGATCAGGGACAACCCGAGCACGCGCCAGTCCCGAAATACCTTGCCCAGTTCTTCGTACCTGACCTTGGCTAGAGGCGGGTACATCATCAGAATAAGCCCTATGGCGATGGGAATAGATGTGGTACCGACAGAGAGCCGGGTTATGACGTCACCAACCTGGGGGATGAAGTAGCCGAGTCCGACCCCGAAGCCCATCGCCAGGAATATCCACAGGGTTAGAAACCGGTCAAGAAAAGAAAGCCTGCCAGTCCCGGAGTCCGGTATTTTACTCATGCTTCTTTCTCACCAGCGTCCGTAATTATCCTCCCGACTGGTTACCGTTATCTAAATAAAGATGTCCACAATCATCCAAACAGAGGTGATGAGCAGTATGATGGTAAAGAGCACCCTGAGTGCGGGCGCATTTACACGAATAGACAGACTGGAGCCGAGACGCCCGCCGACAAACGCCGCCGCGGCCAGGGGTAACGCGGCAACTACATTGAAAGAGCCACCGACGATATGACCGGAGAGACCGGCGAGAGCGGTGGCGGCTACCATCAGCGAGGAAGTCCCGATGGCGATACGCATCGGGACACGTCCGATCAGCACCATGGCCGGCAGCTTGAAGATGCCCCCGGATATTCCGATCATGCCAGCCACAAAGCCGGCTGCCGCTGTCACCGGCATCAGACCGGGTAGGCGCACAACGTAGTTGTTGTCTCCCATCTTGCGGCTCCAGTAGCCCCAACCGTGTGAATTGTTGGCATCCTTCTCTTCCGCCGGCCTTATCATAAAGATACTGGCGATGATGAGCACCCCGGCAAAGACGATCTTGAGTACCGTCGCATCAATAGAGTTTGCCAGTAGACCGCCCACAAATGCCAGGGCTAAAGTTGGCGGCTCGATAACCAGGGCCAGCTTCCAGTCAATTATCCTGCGCCGACGATATATAATGGCCGCCGAAATTGAGGTCGCCACTATTACAAACAGGCTGGTGGTTGCCGCGTCGTGGACACCCATTCCCAAGGCCAAAAGTACGGGTACGTAAAGGCTGCCGCCGCCCTGGCCCACCATCGAGAAGGCAACCGATACAGCTAAGATGGCAGCAACGGCTATGATGATGGATGTAATCGCCATATTCTTATTTTCCCGATAACCGGCTGTATTGACCTACCCGTCTCTAATTTTTGTAGCCTGAGCAGGGTATGCAATGGGGCTGGTTATTGACCAGTCGGGCATACCGCTCGAAGACGTACTCTCCGCATTTAGCACATCTTACCTTGTTAAACGAGCCTTTTACAGGAGTAAATTTATAGTCCGGGAGTTTCTCTATTTTGAAGACCTTGTCGTCTGGTTGAGCATCTACCCAGCTTAGTGCTTTCTCAGTTACTTCAGCCGGTATCTGCGAAGGTTCAACCCCTTTCTTTCTGAAGGCAAAGAATTCCGCCTTGCCGAACTCGTCCAGGAACTCCGGCCTGAGTGACAGGCGGATCGCTCCTTTCTTGGGGTGATAGAAAGTAGCCGCCAGTTTACCCCAGAAGGTCTTTTCCATAAGGGACTTGCCGTAGGTGGCCCCGGTGGCTATCTGCATACCATCCATAAGGCAAGTCTGGGGGTGACCGACCCCGAGTTCAGGTATGACAAAAAAACCGTGGTCTTTCTCGTGCTCCACGCCCAGCTCCTGCATGGCCCTTTTCGCCATGCGATAACCGAGCGGCATGAAAGGACAACGGTGCCCGTGAAACTCCCATGCCCATTCTGGCATAGTGTTCATTTGAATTCCTCCTAAATCGAATTTATCAACTTATCTCTATGAAAAGATCAAGACGTTTCGGCTGGTAAAATGGTCTTACACACTCTGCCAACGCAACCCGGGCCAATCCGCTCAGCCTTTTGTAGCCGCTCTCTATCTACTGTAGCCAACTTGTTGTCCTTGAGAGCTTTTTTAGCCGCCTCTATTAGGTCCGCTATATAGTCCTCCATGGCCTCGGCATCAATCGAATATAAAGACCAGAGTCCGTCTTTCCGCTGTTTGAGGAAACCGGCATCATAGAGGGCAGTCAGGCCACGGGATGCCTTGGACTGTGATACCTGTAGTGCCTGCATCACCTCACAGACGCAGCACTCGCGCTCTAAAATCAGATTAAGTATGCGCAGCCTGGTTTCATCTGATAGCGCTTTAAAAGCTTTTATCGTATCTCTCATATTGCTCCTCTAATATATATGCATATTACTGCATACAAGCATATTATATAGAGCAAACAGGGCAATGTCAAAACTTGGGCATCTTAAGTCTCTGAAATTCGGAGTTTTATAGAGTGGTAGTACGGGCGCTGCCCAGGCCGGTCAGATGCAATAGTAATTTTATAGTAAATTACTATTGATATAGTCTTTGATATAGTCTTTTCGGCCCATCAAATAACCATAGTGCATGAACAAACCGCTAAAAGGTGCAACGCGAGGCTGAAGTGCTTGGCACTGAAGACCTAACCACCAATGCTTTACAAAATACTAGAAAGTGACACCAGTGTTGTCTGCGTTAATTGGTGAATGTCCTATTTCTGGTTCGATGCGAATGTCGAAGCCCATCTTTTTTCAGCAAAGTACCCAGCGATATACGCCAAAATCGCGAGGGCTATGCCAGATACTAGATCTAAGACATAATGCTGTCGCGTGAGCAGGGTAGACAATAATATAAGTACCGCAGCCGCTATCCAAATTGGTCTGTAATTAGGTTTCCAGCGTTCAAGGTAGAGAAACGATAGCACAGTATACAGCGCGTGACCACTTGGAGCAGCGTTGTAGGCTTTGTCAGTCCGATACAATATCATAAGCGCCCTCGAGAACGCATCAGAGGAGGTAATCTCAGGCCGGGTAACGAACGTTGGGAATACCAGGTAGACGAAGTAGCTTACCGCCGTTGCAAGTAGTATAGAAATCGTGTAAGCTTCAAAATCGCGAGGTTTGGCGCGGATAGCAGCCCAAATTGGCACGCCAATGAACAGTGCGTCCCCTAATAAATACGGAACTATGGCCGGTGGAAATAGAGGGATAAGTCCGTCGATTGGCAGTAACAACTGTACTCCGCCATTGGCCATGCGGTTGATAGGGAAATACAGTGACAATGCCACTAAAATAACTACGAGCCAAAGCGACCTGCGGTAGGACATTCGTTGGTCCCTAGAGTGCTCTTTCTATTGCTTCTCTTTTCCTCAATACCAGCGCTTAGACATTACTGTCACTATGATAGCTGCTATACCCAGAATTGGGAAACAGAGAAGTGCACCTATGGAGCCGCTCAATGCTAAGCCCCACATTCTTCTTTTCAAGGCAAAGATACTTCCCAAAATGCTTGCTACTATTCCGAGCACGAAAATAGCAGCCAACGTATTGGATACGGCAGTACTACCGCCAAATCCTGCCGCTACACCAAAATAGGGGAGTGGCGATATTACCCACATGACGCGTAATATTTCTTTAAAGTCGATGATTTGGGTAAAGGCAGCAGCAAGCCATATGATATTGAAAGCACCGGCAGTTAGCATAAGTATACCAGCAACCGCTGGAATTCTTCTATTTCCCATAGCAATTCCTATCCCTTACATACAATCTTATTGTATTATAACCCTTCTAGGAGTCCTTTAACTATAGAGACACTATGTCGTACTTTTTTCGGGATAAGCTTGGCCTACAGCACAACTCGGACAAAGTCTTCTTAGCACATAAGGTTGAACACTCCCGAGGAAAGTTCAACCGACGTAAAATGTGGCGCTGCCGCCTAGGCCTTTCACACGAAATAGTAATTTTATAGTAAAATACTATTGATATAGTCTTTTAGATGGGTAATCGATTAGACATAACTCAGATTTTAAGAGCCTAATTGTTTCTACAATTACCCATTTTAATCTGTAGCATTAGCCACATTGCGATATTATTCTTGAAAGAAGATTGGATTATAACTATAGTTTATTCAGGCAAAACTTGAGTAACTTCACTGATACAACCCCAACCCATACAAAGCTGGTAACCACCAGAAGCCGCTCGCTTAACCCTTTCCACAACCATTCCTGAGGAGTAATTAACCAAAGCATTAAAAATGCCAGACATGCTATTGCGGTGAGTAAAGTGTACATCCAGAATCTGCTCCAGCGTAGGTCAGCACGAAAATATATGGAATAGGCAAAACCACCAAGAATAAAAGATGTCACAACTATACCAACCGCTATAGGATGCAAAAGATCCGAAATAGTGAATACGACTTCATCAGGCTTAACCGGGAAAGCACCCATAAGGAAAAACCCGAGACTCGATATTACGAAAAAGACGAACCCCACTTTAGCATAAATTGTTCGCAGCGTTACGTTATAAAGCCTGAAGGCAAAGACTACCAACAAAAATCCAACGATGAAGAATGACATGGTCTGAAACCACCCATACCGGCCCAGTACCAGCTGACTTATCGTTTCCTGAATTGCACTGTAGTCAGGCTGAAGTAATCCTACGAGAGTCATTACTAGTATGAATATTAATGGCGCCATAATGCCAGCCAGAGCGCTTAGGCATATTACGCTCAGCCCGTGCCAGCATTTGCCCACATAGCATTTGGAATTTACCATTATATCGTAGTCTCCTATGGCAGGAGAAGGTTATTATTGCCTGTTGATAGTCATCCGTAAACGATAGTCTTCTTTTGAGATATTAGCTGCTTCTACAGGGTAGGGCTCGAGATGAAAGACTATGCTGTAATTAAGGAACGTATCCATGGCATGGTCGGTCAGACCGGGTTCATTAAGTACTACGTTGTAAGCAGTATTATCATAAGTCAACTGAACAAGTATATTAGCTCTTCCTTCCCAGATACAGGTTACGTCAAGCGGGCAGCGGCTATCCCCGATGACATCTTCGAAACCTATTTTGAGGTTCTCTCCCGATATATGAGCTTCCTGTCCGATGGAGAGCATAAATTCATCCCCTACGTTGGCTTGAACTGCCACGGGTGCGCCCGGACAACCAGCCACTAATGATGTAATCAAGGTGAGACTAATCAGGCTGAATAAAATCCTCTTCATTTTCTATCCTTAATTGTATCGAGTTGGATATTGCATGGTCACAAAATGAAGAGATAAAAAGTTACAAAAATATGACATTTAGGTGCGCCTAGCCGAAACATCACAGTCTAGGAAGTATTTTCAAGATAGCCCGACATATGTAACGGACTCGGTTACATTATCTTGTATTTTGGGCCACCCCCGCCTTCGGGGACTTCCCACCTTATATTCTGCAGGGGGCATTTCACCCGGCAGGTCTGGCAGTGCAAGCAGTTCGATGGGCTGAGCATTATCTTGTGGTTTTCCGCCCGGTATACCTCGGCGGGGCAGAAGGACTCACAGGGGTGACACCCATATCCCGCCTCACAGGGCTCGCACTTCGCCGGGTCGATGAAGCTTATGTGCGACGGCTCGTCCTCACGGTGCTCCGTCCCAGAGAAGCTGAGGTCAGTCAGCCGGTCCAGCCCACCCTGGTAACTCCGGCCCAGTCTAACCCTCCTCATGCCCCTATAATCTGGCTGGGTTGCCAGCCGGGGCAGCCACTGCTGGATGAAAGAAAGCGGCGCTCCCAGGTACAGCCCCGTGCCGAAGACCTGGCGGTAGTTTTTAGCTGCCTTTAAATCTTTGATGATAAAGCTCTCCGCCAGGCGCTCTTCATACCCCTTCAAATCCTCCCTTGAGAAAGAACCATTTTCAAGGGCTTCGAAGACGGCGGCGGCGGCCAGCATACCCGACTCTAGGGCGTAATGTAGGCCCTTGAGCTTCCTGGAGCTGGTGAAGCCGGCGGCATCACCGATGATAACGGCGCCGTCGCTGACCAGCCCGGGCAGGGAAAAGTAGCCCCCCTCAGGCAGGGTCTTGGCCCCGTAGCTGACCACCTCGCCACCCTCCAGCAGGCGGCTAATAAAGGGGTGGGATTTGAACAGCTGCAGCTCCTGTTGGGGGTTGAGGTCGCAGTAGCGCCAGTCGAGGGCCATGATGAGGGCTACCGCCACCATATTCGGCTCCAGGCTGTAGAGGGTGCCCCCGCCGAAGACGTCGGCTTTATTGGGGAAGCCCAGGGTATGTATCACCCGCTTCGGCCCGAAGTTGTTTTGGTCGGGCAGGCGGATGACCTCCTTGATCCCCAGCGAGTAGACCTGCGGGTTACGGCCGCGGGCCAGGCCGAACCTGTTGACCAGGTCTTCCGCAAGCAGCCCCAGAGAGCCCTCGCCCAGTACAGTGACCCCTGCTTCAACCGTCTCACCGGGCTGGTAGTTGGCCTGCCGGCCCCCTTCCTTATTCAGTCCCTTATCACCGAGCCTGACCCCGGCTACCTTCCCATCTTTAATAACGAGCTCCTTGGCGGCGAAGCCGGTATAAATTTCGACGCCCAGCTCGCGGGCGATGCCAGCCAGCCACCTGACCATCTCGCTGAGTGAAATGATATAGTTCCCCTCATGGCGCATGTAGGGTGGCACCAGAAAGCCGGGAACCTTTAAGGCCAGCCGGCTATTGGGCATGAAGACTAGTTCGTCCCGTTCCACCCGGCTGGCCAGCATCTTGGTAACGAACTTATCGTCGCTCCGCTGCCAGTCGGGAAGGAGCTCATCGAGCACCTCGGCCTGAAACACCGCCCCGGAGAGGCTGTGCTGGCTGACTTTGTCCGCCTTCTCGATGACCACCACCGACTCTTTTCTTCCCTTTTCATTAAGTAGCTGCTTGAGCCTTATCGCCCCGGCCAGAGAGGCCGGCCCGGCACCGACGAAGATCACGTCCACCCGGTTTAGCTCACTCATTACTACCTCCCTGGGAGTCCAGCGCCTTAATCAGTTCGGGGACGACCTCCTCCAGGTTGCCCACCACCCCGAAATCGGCCACCTGGAAAATGTGGGCATTGGGGTCTTTGTTGATGGCCAGGACGATGTCCGAGCCCTGCATGCCGGTGACGTGCTGTACTGCCCCGGAAACACCCACGGCAACGTAAAGCCTGGGCTTGACCGTCTGGCCGGTCTGGCCCACCTGGTGGCCGCGCCCGATGCAGCCAATCTCCACCGCCAGCCGGGACGCGCCCACCATGGCCTCCTGCCCCAGGAACTTGCCCATCCGGTCGGCCAAGGGCAGGATATACTGGTCAAAGCCCTCCTTGGTCTTCAATGCACGGCCGCCGCAGATGATTATCTCAGCGTCCTTAATGTCAGAGGCTGGTGGGAGCTGCTCAGCATATACTATTCTGGCGCCCAGGTTGGCTTCGGTTATAATGGGTGCATACTGGATAACCTCGCCCTTCCGGGAGGGGTCTGGTTCCAGCGCTTTCATTACCCCGGGGCGGGCGGTGGACATCTGCACCCTTGAGTTCTGGGTGATGATGCTGGCCATGATGTTACCGCCCAGCGCCGGGCGGGTCTGCACCAGGATGGCAGTGTACTCCTGGTCGAGGCGCTTGAAGTCGGCTATCTCCAGACCGGTACAGTCTGCGGTCAGCCCCGAGCCTGAGCCGTATGCCACTCTAGGGGCCAGCTCCCGGCCCAGGGGGGTGGCACTGAAGAGCATCATCTGGGGCCAGTTTTTGGCCACCATCTCCAATATTACCCTGGCGTAGGGCACCGGTAGGAAGTTCTCTAATAGCTCGTGCTCGGCGAGGTACACCTTATCGGCGCCGTGGGCGATGAGCTCCCGGGACAGGCTGCTTACTCCCCTCCCTACCAGGACGGTGCCTACCTTTTCGCCGAGCACTCCGGCCAGCTGGCTGGCCTTGCCCAGCAGCTCAAATGAGGCCGGGTTCAGCTCACCGCCCTCCTGCTCGGCGTAGACCCAGACCTCGCCCTTATAGTCAAGCTGCCTGCCTTCCGGAAGCTGGTACTTAGCTTTCTCCTCTTCTTCGACCGCTTTGGCCCGGTTGAGGTAGGCCTCCTTTATCATTCCGGCCAGCTTCTTCAGGTCGCGCTCAAAAACGCAGTTCCTCTGTCCGGCTTCCCGAGGTGAAAAAATCTTGACCACGATAGTACGAGAGCCGGCCATCCCGATACGGGACTCATCGGCATTTATATCAGCAGCGCTCCACTGGTAGAGCTGGCGGGAGTGGGCCCACCTCGTCCGGCTGAATGAGGGGTAGGGGGGCTTGGTCCACTCGGTAACCGTCACCAGGCAGGGAAAGCTTACCGGGGATACCTTCTCTGAGCCGCGTCGGGTTATTCGGTCTATCTGGAGCTGGCCGCCCCCAGAAGCGAAGGAAATGGCGTAGGCGATGTGAGCGATGCCAAGCTCCTCAGCCAGCTGTGGCGGGACTTGGGCGGTATCGCCGTCAACCGACTGCATCCCCGAGACAATCAGGTAATTTCTGTCCCCACCGAATATTTCCTTCTCGATTTTCCTTACCGCCTGGCCCAGGGGGTAGGCGGTAGCGGCGGTATCGGCGCCGCCCAGCCTGCGGTCGGTGAGCAACACTGCCTCATCGGTGCCGATAGAGAGGGCGTACCTCAACACCTCCTCGGCAAAGGGCGGGCCCATGGTCAAGGCGATTATCCTGCCGTCCTTTTTCTCCCTCAGCTTCAGGGCGAAGGCCAGGGCCTGTTTGTCCAGTTCATTGAGGACATTGTCCAGAAGGCCCCGCTTGAGCGTGCCCTTCTCCCAGTCCCAGGCCTCCTTGGGGATATTCCTTATGTCGGGCACCTGTTTGACCAGCACGATGTAGTTCATTTTCCGGCGGCTCTCCAGCTGGCCGCTTTCCCCGGCCCCCACTGTATATTTTTTACCATAGGTATCCTTTAATATTGATGACAATTGACGCAAGCTGAAGGTACACTGTGGTCATACTATTAAAACCGAGAATTGCTAAATTAGATTTCGAGATTCTCAAGACTCTAATCCGTTGTCTTCTTTGAACCCATCGAAAGTAGAAGGTGACACCTAAAACTGGCCTATCCTGCGATTGCCAGCCCTAATAGAGCCTGTTGGTATCAAAATATCGCCTCTATTTTTGACCGAACCGCAGATTCAGGAACTGCCCCGACAATTTTTTCGATTACCTCACCGCCTCTGAAAAATAGTAATAGCGGTATGCTCATAACTTGGTACTTTTCCGCCGCCAGATGATTCTCATCTACATTCAACTTGCAGAACTTGACCTGACCCTGATATTCCTCTGCCAGCTTTTCAGTTATTGGGGCAATCATCCGGCATGGGCCACACCATGGTGCCCAAAAGTCTACGATAACGGGCATCTCGCTTTTTAAGACCTGATGCTCAAAATCACCATCGTTAACTTCAATGACTCCGGCGGTTGTCCCCTCATTTTTCAACCTAATTCCTATCAGAATATCCCCAAGCTGACCATCGGTTAACTGGAGCGCGTTAGTTAATTTTATCGTACTGCCTGTTTTTACGCCGGTGGGTACATTCACCTCCAGCCGTTTGCCATGCCTTGATAATACCTTTTTAGTTCCGAGTCTTGCTTCCTCCGCTGTGATAGCTAGCTCGTAGCGGATGGACCTGTCTGTATGGCTTTTATCAGTGGCTTCATCCATGCCGGCCTTCCTCCAAATTGGATTTCAATTGCATTTCTTCTTTCAAATCAGAACCACTTCAACTTACGTCTAATTCCCATTTCAATTATACGCCGCTGATATACTATCACCGAAAGGCTACCAATTGGCATTAGCTTCCTTGCAACCGGGCACGCAGTGAAGCCGGGTCAGTAATCGGTGTCTGGCAGGCATACTGCTCGCATACATAAACCGTAGGTTTATTACCAATCATTTGCCTATTTTCAAATAGTTTGAGCTCCGATACCGGGGATGGGTCAGCAGGATCATATGCGGCGACTACTTTATTGGGCAGCCAGATACTACACAGAGTTTGGAGCAATTCCAAGGTTGCGTGATTATCTCTAGGCCCGACGATGACAATTTCCTTCGGAGTGGAGAGGTAGAAGTCCAGAGCGCAGAGCCAGTTGCTGAAGCCAAGAGGATGCTGCCGCATTGATTCCTGCATTGACTCAAGTGCACTCACTGCTGTTTGCTCAAATGGTTCCTTGTCAGTCAGCTTAGCCAGCTTGAGCAGGGCTATGGTAGCCGCAGAAGCACCTGATGGTAGTGCTCCATCATAGCTGCTTCTTGGGCGGACAAACAAGTCCTCGTGCCTTTCACTGGTGTCATAAAATGTATTCGTAGCCTCGTCCCAGAACTGTTTAACCATGACTTCACCCAGTCTTAAAGCCTGCTCGAGAAATTCGCCGGAGAAAGTGGCCTGATGCAGAGCCAAAAGCCCGTCAATGACCAAAGCGTAGTCATCAAGGTAACCATCTATCTTAGTCTGACCATCCTGGTAAGCGTGTTTGAGATATACGTCGGAAATCATCGAGTTAAGTAGAAATGAGCCATTGGCTACTGCCGCTGCCAAATAGTCATCGCGGTCAAGGATACAGGCCGCTTCGGCCAAGCTGGCCAACATGAGCCCGTTCCAGGAAGCTAATATCTTTTCATCTCGATTTGGTTTTATTCTCTGCTCTCGCTTTTTCAGCAAGGAAATCCTAGCCTGCTTAATAGTGCTTGATGCTTCTGTCCCGAGGTCTCCAACAACATGGAGAATATTCCGACCATCAAAATTGCCCTGAGCAGTAACACCGAAATAATCAGAGACTATCTTACCATCCTTCTCCCTCAGTACCTCCATGATTTCCTCAGGCGTCCACACATAGTATTTGCCCTCAACGCCCTCGCTATCAGCGTCCTGGGTGCTGTAAAAGCCGCCGTTAGCGCTGGTCATCTCCCTGAGCACGTAGTCCAGCGTCTCTCCAGCTATAGAGCGAAATAACTGCTTGCCGGTAACCAGGTAAGCATGCAAATATACCCGACTGAGCAGGGCATTATCATATAGCATCTTCTCAAAATGGGGCACCAGCCAGGAGCTATCGGTGGCATAGCGGTGAAAGCCACCCCCAAGTTGGTCGTAGATGCCTCCCCTGGCCATCTTTTCCAGGGTGAGGTTGATCATCTCCAGAGCACCTGTATCTTGGCTGCGGTGGAAATATCTCAGCAGGAACTCTATTGTCATTGGCTGGGGGAATTTCGGTGCTCCACCAAAACCGCCGTTGTCTTTATCAAAGTCCTGCCTGAGACCCTGATAGGCCTGCTCAACAGTATCCGCCACTAACGACTCCTTAACGGCACTGCTCTTGGTCTTGGAAGTCAATGCCGCCATTATTTGCCGGACGGCGGTTTCAATCTCACTACGACGATTCTGGTAGGCATCGGCAACCGTCCTGAGGACTTTGGGAAAACCAGGAATACCATGCCTGTCCTGTGGGGGGAAATAGGTGCCACCGAAGAAGGGCTGTCTATCTGGCGTTAAGAACACCGTCAACGGCCAGCCACCGCTGCCGGTAATCGCCTGCACCGCCTCCATATATACGGCATCAAGGTCAGGTCGCTCTTCTCTATCTACCTTGATGTTGACGAAGTTCTCGTTCATGAGGTGAGCAATCTCATTGTTCTCAAAGCACTCATGCGCCATAACATGGCACCAGTGACATGCCGAGTAACCGATACTCAGTAAAATAGGCTTGTCCTGGGCCTGGGCAAGGCTCAGGGCTTCGTCGCCCCAGGGGTACCAGTCAACCGAGTTACTGGCGTGCTGCAATAAGTAGGGGCTGGTTTCTCTGGCTAAACGATTAGGCATCTTAACCTGCCTCAAGAGCCAAGTATATAGCCATAATATCCAGTGAAATCGTGTGGGACATTGATATTTGATATCTTTCTGACCACCGCCTGTTGTCCGCTCATACGTATCCCCTCGGCGATGTACTCGGCCATCTTTTCTGTCGTACCGGTAGCGGGGGACAATGGCCAGCCAAAATTACTAAAATTCCTTTCCATCTCCTCCAGTTCCCTGAATGGCCCCCAGGGAACAAGCCCCCTCCCCGGTCTCCATCTTTCCATTACCATAAGCTTCACCTCCTTTTAATATGTTAGTCCTGCCTACGCCCCACTTCCCGGAACCTATGGTAGGTAATAACAATGATAGTGCACAGGCGATAACGAAGTCATAAAACGAAGGGGGGAAAAGTTACAAAATTATGACATTATGTATGCCATAATAAATGACCGCGCTTGAATCCTTGAGTAAACTAAGGTTCGCGAGCTTCGAAGTCCAGATTAGCGACTCAACGGCATTGTGAAAAAGAAGGTTGAGCCCTTACCCGGTTCTGACTCTACCCAGATTTCCCCGCCATGAGCTTCTACAAGTCTCTGACAGACCAGCAGCCCCAGCCCCACCCCCCCGGCGCCGCCGGGCCGGGACCCTTCCAGGCGCTGGAAGGGGGCAAACAGCCTGGCCTGGTCAGCCGGAGATATACCCACCCCACGGTCGCTAACCCCGATAACCAGTTGCTCCTTTTCCGGCCGGACCGATACCTTTATTTCCCCTCCCTTAG
>Ga0315554_1000698_pt1 | contig 19906 bp, 18 predicted proteins | sample SalMarSW160370MG_FD_202114 | JGI IMG/M metagenome (GOLD analysis project Ga0315554, IMG submission 202114) | Salt marsh sediment microbial communities from the Plum Island Ecosystem LTER, Massachusetts, United States - Salt Marsh Sediment SW1603-70 ... | reverse complement strand
CAATCAATTTGGCCTTGGCGAGAAGACGACTGCAAACTATTCTTCGACAGAATTGGGTTCCATTTTCTTGCGGATACAATAACAGTCCGCCCTAGTCGTACGATTACACAAGTAAAAAGTGCATCGAGATCACAATAGCTCGTATTGCTACACTTATTGAACGAAAGCTTATTTAGTTACCTCACTGTACTTTCTAGTATCTTACTAACAGTCTTGCTTTCAACTGTGCACTCCCACCAGACGAACAGTCACACTCTCATGCAAATTGTGAACAAAACACCAAATTGTATAGTGCCTATGTGATGCTGTACATGCATGAAGATAGGAGATGAGCCTATGAGTGATGATATGTTATTGATCTGCTAGTCTTCTTCTAGATGGTTAGTTTTGAATGGCCTATAGGAGTGCCTCAATCACGACATATTTTGATGAATTGCTGTGTGTTGCACTTGAAGATGGTTCGCACAATCTCATTGTCCAATAATTAGTCATAAGGTAAAATTAGAAGAAAGAGCTATATCGACTACCCTTTCCGAGGCCAGGTAAAGAAACTAAAAATAAAAAAGCCCACCTAAGAACTTAAGGCTAACTCTAGCACAACAAAAGAGTTTTTCAATTGCTACTTACCTAACGATTGTTATGTTTCTTTACCTATTGTTTTTGCAGAAGCGCCAGAATAAAATGGAGACGGCTGAAGAGGTAAATAAAATGAACAAGAAGATTTTAGTTGCGTATGCTACCAAGAGTGGGTCCACTGGCGAGGTGGCCGAGGCCATTGGGGAAACCCTGAGAGAATGCGGAGCAACGGTGGACGTAAGACCGGTTAGAGATGTGTCTGAGATTACTCCATATGGTGCTGTAATCGTAGGTAGTCCCATCCTTTATGGGAAGTGGCACTCGCAGGCATTGAGATTCTTGAAAAGTCATCAGGAAGCCCTGAGCCGAATACCTGTAGCTTACTTCATTATGTGTATGGAGTTAACCAGAGTCTCCGAGGAAAAGGCAAGCGACATGGTGGTCTACTTGGACCCATCGCTCGGAAAGCCACCCCAAGTAGTGGGCAAATTGAGCGCGTTTGAAAAAGGCCACCTTTTGTCGAACTTTCTCGACCCGGTGCTGAAAAAGTTTCGTCAGGTCAAGCCATTCAGCGTGGGTGTCTTTAGAGGAAAGCTTGACTATAGCGAGCTTGATTTCATCAGTTTGCTGGTGATGAAATTCATTTGGCTTATCTTTAAAAGAGCACCCGAAGGCGACTTCAGAAACTGGGAAGCCATGCAATCTTGGGCTGCGAATATACCGCCAGTGGTTGCGGAGAAAAGCTAATCAGACCTCTTCACGCGGCTAGGCCCGACTTCGTGCTGCAGTTCGCCGTTCTATACAGAAGGACAACGAACCAGTTTTTACAGCCGGCAATCTAAAACTCGACTTATCAAAACAATTGGTGACTGTGTCATATCAAGAAATTCAATTGACTCCTTAAGAGTGTGAATTACTTCGCATAATAGTAAATGATGCCGGAAAGGTGCTGACACATCGCCACTTATTGCGCAAAGTATGGGGAGAAGAATATGGCGGTGAATCTCACGTGCTGCACGTTAATATCGGTAACCTTCGGCGTAAGATTGCTGTCAATACAGAGAACTTGGGAAGTCAAAAGAGGGGAGTAAGGAACGATATGCAATCAAGGATGGGTGAGTGAACTAGAGGTATTTGCTCCGAAAACATCAATGATGATAAGCTACTGACAGTTGTAGAGGTGATTGAGTTCAGGAGAGTTAGACGAATAAGAAGCTGATTGGACCTTCGACCAGATTATTTCCTATGCCTACCTTATTGGTTGCAGTCAAGACTGGTGAGAATACAGCAAACATACTAACCATCGCTTGGGGTGGTATCTTAGCTGGAAGCCCACCGATCATCGGCATTGCGGTGGGTAAAAACCACTATTCCACACCATTTCTGCGGAATGAGGGAAATTTCACTATTAACATTCCCAATAGTCACCAAGATGTACAGGCGGACTATTGTGGCACAATGAGTGGAGCCAACGATTCAAATAAAGCCTCAACATGTGGCCTTACTCTCGTTCCCTCGACTTTGATTTCCTCACCCATTATTGATGAGTGTCCGATCAACTTCGAATGCAAAACTTACAAAGAGGTGGAATTTAAAGGTACCATTCTTTTCATGGGTGAGGTACTTGAGACTCACCTATCCGAATCAGTTCTCGACGAACAAGGGAAGATAGTAAGTGAGAAGCTTGACCCACTTATATTTCTACCGAACGGTGAGTACTGGAGGATTGGTAGTTTTGTCTCTAAAGCATTCTCTGTTGGAAGGACATTACGCAAGTAAAGTAAGTGTAAAACTGAAGGGACTACACATTAGTCACACTCAGTTTGAAGGATATCCGTTGGGGTGTACTTGGACAATACCAATAGATTTGAAGGCCTATGCCCCCAGTATTTCCTTGTGCCTCAGCGCCCTTTCCAGCGACGGCTGCATCTTCATCTCACGGAACTCCTTGATTGCGAACTCCAGGTGCTCCAGGGCCTCAGACTTCTCATCCGGGTAGTGCTCTAAGAGTAGTTCGGCGAGCTGGAGCCGGGTGAGGGCTAATTCCGGCCGGAACCTCATCTCCGTACAAACCATGATGGCTTCATCATAATATTTGCGGGCTTCCTCTGGCCTGCCGAGTAGTGCAGCAGCTGCTCCGAGGTGGCGGGCTACGCACGTTGCGAAGCACTGCCCGGTTGTGCGGAGACCAGTCCCGCTGTTTGTCCAGTGGTGGAAGTGGCTGAATTTGAATCAGTAATTCAAACTCATTTTGATTCCAGTAGTTGTTCGGTAGTCTTTTAATAGTTTGTTTTCTATTTTTTTGTAGAAATATTAAAGGGTATGTAAAGAGGGCAAACTCCAACGTAGGATGTAACAATCATAATGGCGGCAAATATATAGAGAATAATATCCACTACACCTGAAGTGGCAAATAGGGCAATTAGTATAGCTGCTATGCCCAGTATTGCCCTGATGGATCTGTCTGTAGTACCCATATTTTTATTCATATGCTACCCTCCATAGTTTAATAATGGCGGATTGTGTGTTAATTATATATCATTCAAGCAATATGCGTATATAAAAAAGGTAATTATTATGCTGGTTGTTATCATGGATTAATATACTTATTATGTTCGTTCATCCGGGAACAATGTTAACCGACTCTTTGTTGTCCAAACTACTATAGTACAAGACAATCAAACATCCCGATGTTTGTGCAGTGGTAACAAAAAAGTATATTGTGCAACGGCAACAAATGCTTAAAAAGTTCAATCGAAGGTCACTCTAATCGCCGAAAGAATCCCGACAGCTTTGGTGAAACCGAAACCCGCAAATAGAACTAATGCCGTTGTATCTAAGGATAGTGAAATTATCCTGGACGGTTTTACTTTAGCTTGTAGGCACTGCCTGCCCCGAAGTCATACGTAAGATTTGTCTATCTTAAAGACCTTGCCAGTTTAACCAAGATTCCTCACCATTGACCTGTGGGTCTCTGTCTTATATAATACCTCCCAGAAAGGAGGCAAGCGGTCGGTTCAGCAAGCGACTGGTTGCTTTTCTGCTGACAATCTCTTAATCAGCCGGTTGGAGGTTCGAGTCCTCCGCGGCTCACCAATGGACAGACAGACAAGTTGGCGCTTGTTGACGCCAACTTTTTGTTCGAGGAGTTCACCAGGTCCCGCAGGCAAGGTATTTCACCACAGTCAATACGCTTCTATCGGATTTGCCTGAAGCCATTTTTACGTGATTATCCACTAACCAGCCAGGGGATTACTAGTTTCTTGGCTAGCCGTAAGTGTACCAATGGCAAACACGCATACTACCGAGCGATAAGGGCATTCTGCAACTGGGCGGTCAAGGATGGCCATATGATTCAAAATCCGCTGGTCAAAGTGGATGTCCCGAAGATCATGAAGCGGATATTGCCAAGCCTAACAAGTGAGCAGGTGGAATATGTTATCGAGCAAGCAGAGACTTTGCGCGATAAGGTAATGGTTTCGCTGTTTGCCGACAGCGGGATGAGACTGAGTGAACTAGCAAACATCAAGGTATCACAGATAGATTGGGATAACCAGCTTGTTACTATCTGGGGGAAGGGTGGCAAACAAAGAAAAGCGCCATTCACCAAGAGGACTGCTAAATTGCTGAGGAGGCATATTTCACAGAATAGCACTGGTGATAATATCTGGCGCCTGAACACCTGGGGGATAGTATCAGTGCTGAGGAGGCTGGAGAAGAAGACCAGACTGCCATGTAATGCACACACCTTTAGAAGGACGTTTGCATCCAATTTGCATAGGGCAGGTCTGGATGTGGAGCATATCATGCGGTTGGGTGGGTGGGAAAGCCTGGATATGGTTTTGAGATACACGCAGTCAGTGAAGTTTGAAGACAGCTTGAAGTTATATTTTGCTATTGTGAAGTAGAAGTACTGAAAACAGAAGGCTAGCATACCATTTTAGACCTTCTAGCCTCATTCTTATTTAGCTACGCTATACCTTGCGCCTGTAGCGGGTGTTTTCAGGGCTTTCTGTGTAGTGAATCGCTTCTTAACAATCACACCTTTTCTATGGTTACTCTTATAATATCGCCGTTCTTTAAGTCTATAGGAGAATTGAAACTGAGATCCTCAATATGGTCAATTCTGATCCTTACGTTATCGTTTTGTTTGATACCTCTAGTAACCCTGCCTCTGATTTCCCCTATTTTGACCGTCCTCTCTTTCTCTTTATCAACCTGGTCTGCCCGCCTTTCTTCATAGCTTTGCATGATATACCTCTTTGTCGTTACACAGAAATTGTGAATCCAGAAACTGACTCATCTGACTGCTCATACTTCTTTGGTTTACTCTGATGGTTGCTTCTTGGCCTTGAGCTTTCTTGCCTCCTGAGCCTCGGCTATGGCCTGCTCCTTAGCCAAATAGGCTTTCCTTCTTGCCTGGTCTTTGGCTAGTCGCCCAGGTTCCTCAGCCGCGCGCTTCTCCAATTGCCTGGTTTTTCTTTCCTTCAAGCCCTTTTCTATTGCCTGTTCTCTAGCTAGATTAGCTTTACTTCTTGCCTGGTCTCTGGTTAGAAGCTCAGCTTCCTCTTCAAGAAGCTTTTCTTTTCGGTTGGCCTCTCTTAATGATTGTTCTTCTTGGTCTGTCATCGTTCTATCTCCCAATGACTTTCTTCCCCATACAGGATACCACATTAATAGAGTAGCAGGTATCTTATTCCTTGGAGAAACTATTCATACATAAGTAGATTTTGAGGGTACAGGTCTCGGTATAACTGGAGAGATATTTTGCAGCCTGGATATGGTGGTGAGATATACCAAGAGTGTGAGGTTTGAGGAGAGTTTGAGGCCAAAATTATACTCAGAAATGGCCGATTAGGTATTCACTTATTCTCTAGGTTAATGCTTGCCTTATCTGCTTTAACCTTAAGATAATTGATAAACGCCGAACAAGCTACAAGCATGAACTTAGCATCCTCAAAACCTACATCAGGCTCCTCAAGCATTGCATGACGTATACCGTCCTCATCACTTGTATATCCATACATAGCATTGAATGCCCGCTGTAATGCGGGGTGTATATCAATCTTTTTTTAAGGCCTCCAGAGCATCTTTGAGTTCAGCTTTGTCTCTGCAAACAACCGCTATTCCAGATTTCCATACAACTTTAGCAGATTTTACCCCATTCACACTGTATAATAAATGATTTAACAATATCGGCTTAGGCAATTTAATGCACACCAATTTTATATGAACGATTAGTTTCTGCTTTGAATAACCTAATAATTTTAGGTAGAATCTTCTGCGTAGTAGCTAAAAGGAGCACGAGGAGTACAACATGAGATACGAGGGCAATAAGGTTAAGGGAATAAATATTGCATATATCGGTGGGGGTTCTAGGGGATGGGCTAGAAACTTAATGCAAGACCTTGCACTCGAAGAAAAGCTTTCCGGGACTGTGAGATTATACGACATCGATTATCAGGCTGCTTGCGATAATGCAACGATTGGTAATAGTCTGGTGGGATATCCTGAAACCAAATCCAGGTGGAAGTATGAAGCTTCGGAGACCATGGGGAAAGCACTAAAGGGGGCGGAGTTCGTTCTTATCTCGATGTTGCCAGGAACTTTTGATGAGATGGAATCTGACGTCCATCTTCCCGAAGAATATGGGATATACCAGTCAGTGGGCGATACCACCGGGCCGGGAGGTCTTGTCAGATCTTTGCGAACGATACCTATGTTTATAGAGTTCGCTGAAGCCATAAAACGGTATTGCCCCAGGGCATGGGTAATTAACTATACCAATCCGATGTCTGTCTGTGTCAGGACACTCTACAAAATCTTTCCTGAGATAAAGGCTTTCGGTTGTTGTCACGAAGTTTTTAAAACACAAGAGCAACTTGGTATCGCATATACAGAGAAGACAGGCATCAAGTTAACGCGACAAGACGTTAAAGTGAATGTCATGGGCATTAATCATTTCACGTGGATTGATAAAGCATACTACAATGGTATTGACCTGATACCGTATTATCGTGAGTTTGTTGACAAGTATTATGAAGAAGGCTATGGGGAATGGCGGGATTCGCCATTTGATACTGCCCATCGGGTTAAGTTCGACCTATTCAAACGATATGGGATAATAGCCGCTGCCGGAGACCGGCATCTTGCCGAGTTCTGTCCACCATGGTACTTGAAGAACCCTGAGACAGCCGAAAAATGGAAGTTCCACCTGACGACAGTTAAATGGAGAAAAGAAGACCTGAAGAACAAGCTGAAGGCCAGCGCCGGATTGCTCTCTGGTGAAGAGAAAATGTTGTTGAAACCTTCCGGTGAAGAGACCATAAGACAGATAAAGGCAATATTGGGACTTGGAGATTTTATTACAAACGTTAATCTACCTAACATCGGGCAGCTAGACGGCCTACCCATGGACACAGTGGTTGAGACCAACGCGATATTTTCAAGGGATAGCGTGGTGCCGATCATAGCCGGCAGATTTCCACCAGAGGTCAACAGTCTTGTTTTAAGGATTATAATTAACCACGAAACGATACTCAAAGCGGGTATCGACAGGGACATCGACCTGGCATTCCGGGCATTTGCCAATGACCCGCTGGTCACGATAGAAATCGATGAAGCGAAGGAGTTGTTCAAGCGTATGCTCAACAACACAAAAAAATACTTGCCCGGATGGCAGCTCTAATGGATACTGTTCAGATAGTCCCGGCTTATACATGAGGAGGGCAAATTGGTAAAGAAAAAAGGATTTGCCGTTGAGCAATTTATCCCCGCCTCTCTTTGGGGTGAGTTAATTCGTTTGCGAAAGAACAATAAACGTTATCTCAAAGAGCTAGTTAAACGCGAGGGAAATGAAAGGACCAGGCGTAATGCAATTACAGAGGACGGCCGTCTGATTATCCTGGCGGCGGACCATGCGGCACGGGGAATAATGTCATCCGGCATTGATAAGTTAGGTATGGCAAACCGGATGAACTATATCGGCAGAATTCTGCGCGTATTTTGTGGAAACCCGCAAATCGACGGAGTCATGGGCACACCTGATGTGCTCGAGGACTTACTTTTGTTTAACTACCTGAATAAAGAACATGGCGGTAATGATTTCCTCGACGGGCGTTTATTAATAGGCTGTATGAATCGTCTCGGCCTGAAAGATGCTATCTTCGAGCTGGATGATGGATTATCTGGTTATAATGCAGCCTATGCCAGTGAAATGGGAATAGATGGAGTTAAACTGATGTTCCGCTATGACGCCAACTCCCAAGACTCAAGAAAGACGCTGGAATATTGTGTGCAAGCAATGAATGAGTGCCATAATCATGACCTGCCGGTTTTTCTAGAAGCCATGGCCGTTGAACTCAAAAACGGGAAGGTGTCACAAAAAGAGGATATTGAGTCATTATTGCAGGTTGTCTGTATTGCCAACGGGCTTTCTACTTCCTCACTGGGTACTTGGCTGAAATTACCATACGTCCGGGGTTCAGAAAGGCTTGACTATAGAGATGTTATCGCGGCGACATCCTACCCTGTACTCGTTCTCGGAGGAGCAGCTACGGGTCAACCCGAAGAGCTTGTTAATAATGTCAATGAAGCCATGCTTGCCGGTGCCTCCGGCGGACTGCTAGGACGACAGGTACTCTTCCCAGGACAGCATGACCCTTATGCAATGGGTAGGGCTATCAGTGAGGTTATCCACAACTGTAAGGACGTCGACAAAAAAGTCATAGACAAAGCGATGCAGCTATTAACCACGGAGGATGGCGAAGGTATCGACCGCTTCAACAGGCTGGTGGGGTGAAAAAATGAAAGGTAATGTCCTGATAGCCCAATCAGGTGGACCTACGGCTGTAACCAATTCAAGTTGCTGCGGCATAATCCAGGAAGTGGTAAAGCACAAAGCCAGGTTCACCGGAATCTACGGAGCAATTAACGGCATCCTAGGCGTGCTCAACGAGGAACTGGTCGATCTGAACAAGGAAGATGCATCCACTATCGAGCTGCTCAGACAGACTCCTTCATCGGCTCTTGGTTCTTGTCGCCATAAATTGTTTGATAATGATTATGACCGTGCACTCAACGTAATAGAAGCTCACGATATCCGTTATTGTTTCTTCATCGGCGGCAACGATACCATGGACACCGCTGACAAAGTTGACAGGCTGCTGAAAGAACGAAACTGGAAATCATGTGTGATTGGGATTCCGAAGACAGTAGACAATGACCTGGTTGGGACTGACCACTGTCCGGGATATCCCTCCGCGGCAAGGTGGTTAGCCATTGCTGTTCGCGATGCAGGACTAGACACCAGAGCAATCTACACCTCCGATACCATTAAGATTATCGAGACTATGGGGCGCGACTCAGGCTGGCTGGCTGCCGCCTCCGCGCTGGCGAGAGATGGTGATTTTTCTACTCCGCACCTCATCTATTTCCCCGAACGACCTCTGCATCTGGACAAATTCCTATCCGATGTTAAGAAGGTCTATAGCCAGCTTGGTTACGCAGTGATTGTCGTTTCCGAGGGACTGAAGGGTGGAGATGGTACTCCGCTTGTGGAATCTAAGGCAAAGCTGGACGTTGATGCCTTTGGGCATGCCCAACGGGGTGGAGCCGCTGATTATCTTTGCCATCTGATAGCTGATAATCTTAAGCTGAAAGCTAGATTCGACAAGCCCGGGACGATACAGCGTGTGTCAATGGTCTGCGCATCTGAAGTAGACCTTGAGGAGGCATACGAGGTAGGGAGAAGAGCTGTCAGTGAAGCGTTAGCCGGGAAATCCGGACAGATGATAACTCTTCTGAGGGAGTCGGGAGATGCATATAGATGCTCAACAGGGACGATTCCCTTAAGCCAGGTTGCTAACGAGGCACGGGTCCTGCCTGACAATTTCATTAATCCGGATGGAAACGATGTGACACAGGCATTCGTAAATTGGTTAGAGCCACTGTTAAGTCCGGGACTACCGGCATATGCGCACCTGAGAGGTACTCTGGTCGACAAGAAACTGGATGCTTTCGACTTGACTTAATATGCTAAAATTTCTTAGTATTTAGGGGGTCAGTGAATGCAGTTCCGGGTGCAAATCCCGAACCGCTTTCGATTTGACCAGGAGCAGCCACGATGCTCTAACTCATAATCATAGTGGAGGCTGTTAGATGAGAGGCCCGAAAAACCAGGGCAACGAATCGACAGAATCGCCAAAACTCATCGCGAACCTGGAAGAGCCTGAACACAAGCATAAACGAATGGAGCGTAAGTTTCGAGATTCTGAAGTTCGATACCGCAGACTCTTCGAAACAGCTCAAGATGGCATACTAATTCTTGATGCGGAAACAGGACAGATAAACGATGTTAATCCCTTCCTGATCGATATGCTGGGCTACTCAAAGAAAGAGTTCTTGGGTAAGAAACTCTGGGAGATTAGCCCGTTCAAGGATACCGAGGCAGCACAGAAAGTCTTCTCAGATTTGCAGAGCAAAGGGTATATTCGGTACGAACACTTACCGCTTGAAACTAAGGAAGGGCGGCTAGTCGCCGTCGAGTTTGTCAGCAACGCTTATGCTGTTAATGGTAAGAAGGTGATCCAGTGTAACGTACGAGACATCACTAAGCGCTGGCAGTCCGAGGAGTCATTGCGAGCATCCCGTCAGTTTCTCGAAATCGCTAACCGCCACTCGGAGATGACTCCAATGCTCCAGGAGTTTGTCAAAGCATTGAAAGAGTGGACAGATTGTGCCGCCGTCGGGATCCGCTTGCTAGACAACGAAGGTAACATTCCGTACGAGGCCTATCAAGGTTTTAGCCAGGCGTTTTATGACTCAGAGAGTCCCCTTTCTATCAAATCAGACCAATGCATGTGCATTAACGTTATCAAGGGTACGACTGATTCGAGACTCTCGTACTATACCGAAGGCGGGTCATTCTATATGAACACTACCTCCCGCTTCTTGGCAACGGTTTCAGATGAGGAGAAGGGGGAAACCCGCAATGTGTGCAACTCGTATGGCTATGAGTCGGTAGGCCTCATTCCCATCCGTTCGGGAACTCGTATTCTCGGCCTGATTCATGTGGCTGATTTCCGGGAGGACATGGTTCCGCTAGCGTTGGTTCAAACGCTGGAGAGGGTGGCGATGGAGTTGGGAGCCGCGATTCAGCGGATATCGTTGACACAGGCCCTCAAAGAGAGCGAGGAGAGGTTCCGAGGCATATATTTATGGTCTCCGCTTGGTATTGAACTTTACGATGAAAATGGACAATTGCTCGAAGCTAACCGCGCATGCCTGGATATTTTTGGCGTATCTGACGTTGCCCAAGTCAAGGGGGTAAGGCTGTTCGATGATTGGAACATAAACGATGAAGCAAAGGAGGAACTGCGACAGGGCCGAACGGTGCGGTACGAAGCTCCAATTGATTTCGACAAAGTCAAGAAACGTCGAATGTATAACACTAACAGGTCAGGGACCATTCATATTAGCGCATTCATTTCGCCGTTAGGGGTGATCCATGGGAACAAACCAGGTGGCTACCTAGTCCTTATTCAAGACACAACCACGAGCAAAAAGCTGGATGAGTTGAAGGACGAGTTTATCGGCCTCGTGTCTCATGAACTCCGTACTCCGCTGACGGTTATTATGGGAGCCTTGAACGTTCTATCGACCAGCGAAATAAGCTTATCTGTGGAGGAAAGGCACGGTCTCATCCAGGACGCTGTTTCGGAAACCGAAGAGTTGTCCACAATGCTCACGAATCTGCTTGAGCTTTCCCGAGCCCAGGCAGGGCGTCTGTCTCTTTATACTGAACCAGTCAGTATCGACACTGTGGTCAAGGATGTGGTTGAGAGAATGAGGCAGCGATCTCCGACACATGAGTATAATATAGATCTCCCTGGAAGGCTACCAAGAATTCATGCCGACACCCAGAGACTGGAGCACATACTGCATAATCTTCTGGACAACGCGGTCAAGTATTCATCTCAGGGAAGCGAAATACGAGTGTTCGGTAAGGAAGAGGACAGACGTTTAATCATCGGGGTTAGTGACCAGGGTAGAGGCATATCTCCTGATGACCAGGCCAAACTCTTCAAGCCTTTCGGGCGCGTGATAGACGGGGCAGTAGATGCGATAAAGGGGACCGGCCTTGGACTTTTGGTGTGCCTGAGACTCGTGGAAGCTCACGGTGGCCGCATCTGGTTAGAGTCTGAACCCGGCCGTGGCTCTACCTTTTTCTTCTCACTTCCTACGGACAAAAAAGGGACCTAGAAGTCAGACCTGTAATGCCTATCGCTTATGGTCCAGAATAGCCTGGATTCTTTTCACCAGCTCGTCAGGATTAAATGGTTTAGATAAAAAACTATTCGCCCCGAGGCTAAGAGCTTTGTCAGCATTGTCTGTTCTTGCACTAATAACAATGACCGGCAATTCCGAGAAAGTGCGTATCGCCTGCAAAGCCTCCAGTCCGCTCATCCCAGGCATTATTACATCCATCACCACGATGTCAGGTTTCTCAGACTTTGCCAAAGTGATTGCATCTTGACCATTGGTTGCAGTGATAACTTCGTGGCCAAAGGCTCTCAGCTTTAACCTGAAAATCTTCAGTACCTTTTCATCGTCATCGACCAGGAGTACACGATATGTAGGCTCGGGACTATTTGACACGGGGTTAAGATTCGACTTTCTTCTTACACGTTTATTATAATTTTTTTCATTCTACCACAAAGATCATTGCAAATGTATAAAACTTGACGCTAGATAGTTACAAAATTATGAGATTTCTATTTAGTCATCGGGGCTCTTTAATATTTGTGAGCTCTAGCGTAGTCCGGGAGTCTCTCGTAGGGTCACAATCACTCATGAAGCGAAATCCCAAGAAGGAGCCAAATAATGAACCATCCCGACCAAGCTCGGCTATCCTCTAAAATGTCACAATTTTGTAACTATTTTCCCCTTGATTTTATGATTATTCCACACAGTATCTTAGACACTTAATGAGTCAAGTGTGTCGTTGCGAGATGGCACATTCGGGATAAAGAATGAACTAAATCACGAGGAGTTGTTTTATGATTGCAGTTTGGGTAGTAATAGGAATCATTGCCATTCTTCTCATTGTATTTATCGCGACCTTCAACGGTCTGGTCGGGCTGCGTAACCGGGTAAAGAATGCCTGGGCGCAGATCGACGTTCAACTTAAAAGGCGGCACGACCTGATACCTAATCTAGTCGAGACTGTGAAAGGTTACAAGGATTATGAGCGCTCGACATTGGAAGCGGTGACTAATGCCCGCAATCTGGCTCAGGCAGGAGTGAGTGCCAGTCCTGCTGAACGGGCTAGACTTGAGGAAGCCCTTGGCGGCGCAATATCCCGCCTATTGGCCGTGGCAGAGAACTATCCCGACCTCAAAGCTAACCAGAACTTTCTGGCTCTCCAGGAAGAGTTGACTTCGACCGAGAACAAGATAAGTTTCTCGCGCCAGGCCTATAACGATTCGGTTCTGGCGCTTAATAATAAGATTCAGATGTTTCCCTCCAACATAATCGCCAGCATGACCGGTTTCAAAGCCGGTGAGTTATTTGAGGTGAAAGCGCCCGAAGAGAGAGCGCCGGTACAGGTAAAATTCGCTTAATTAGGAGCGCTCAGATATGTGGGAGCAAATCAGGTCAAACCAGATCAGGTCGGCAGTGCTGGTAACCCTGATGGCAGTCATTCTTCTAGCACTAGGTTACTTCATTGGGCTGGCTCTTGGGAGCTCAATTGTCGGTCTGATTATCGCCCTGATTATTTGGGGAATCATGACTTTGGTGGCCTTTTTTCAGGGGGACAGCATACTGCTATCTCTGTCACGAGCCAGGAAAATAAGCCCCGATGACAATCCCCGTCTTTACAACGTGGTTGAGGAAATGAAGATTGCTTCTGGGTTGGAAAAGATGCCTGACGTTTACATCATTGATGACCCGGCACTGAATGCTTTCGCTACTGGCAGGGATAAAAATCATACTGCTGTTGCCATTACCTCGGGGTTACTTCAGAAGCTCAATCGCGACGAATTAGAGGGAGTGATCGGCCACGAAATATCTCACATAAAGAACCGGGATGTAAGGCTTATGTCATTGTTGACCGTTCTTCTCGGGACAATCGTCATCCTGGCCTGGTATACATGGATGTTCGCCTTTCTCGGCAGGGCAGGCAGAGGACGTTCATCATCCCGTGGGGGAGGAATCGCTCAAATATTCATTATGGTTATCGCCCTTGTGTTGGCGATACTGGCGCCTATCGTTGCTCAATTGATTTACTTTGCCGTTTCCAGGAAGAGGGAATACCTGGCGGATGCTTCTTCTGCGCTTTACACCCGGTACCCTGAGGGGCTGGCATCGGCGCTGGAAAAGCTGGCTGCATCAACTACACAGCTCAAGTCTGCTAACCAGGCTACTGCGCCGATGCACATAATTAACCCATTTACGAAGAAGGGGATGTCTGCGAGCGATCTTACCAGTACGCATCCGTCTATCGCCGACAGAATTCGTATCCTGAGAGCTATGGGTGGGGCATCCTTAGCAGACTATGAACGGGCTTACCATCAGACAAAGGGTAAAGGTGGCATCATACCACCTTCAGCCTTAGCCGGTGCTTCCGGTGCGGCCCCATTACGACAGGCTTCAGACGATACCATGCCGATGAGTAGCGGCTAGGACTCTCAGCGGTCATGAGAAACATCTGCAACCACCCGGATAGCCATGCCACAGCAAGGAGCAACACAAGAATTAACATGATTGAAGTCGAAGCGCCGAACGACACTTCAACAATTTAACGACTGCGGAACAATGTTGCATAGTGCACAGAGTTAGTTGGGGCGATACTTAGAGAGGCCAGGGATTTGGTAATGGAAGCAAGGACAAATCCCGAAAGGACTTTCAATAGCAATAACGAATGATGAGAAATATGTTGGCCACTAATTTTGCCCTAGACGAGACTGTCGGTGATGAGGTTATCCGCTGCGAGCAGCTGACCAAGCGGTATCCGGGCAACATCCTCGCCGTGGACCGGATAGACTTATCGATAAGCCGTGGACAGATTTTCGGCTTGCTTGGCCCCAATGGTGCGGGCAAGACAACGACCGTCGGTATGCTCACTACTCTGGTAATCCCGACGAGCGGCAAGGCTATCGTGGGTGGCATTGACGTGGTCGCCCGTCCCTCGGTCGTTAAGCAATTGATTGGAGTTGTGGCTCAGACGAACAATCTGGACCGTGCGCTGACTGTCAGGGAAAACCTCTATTACCATGGTCGCTTTTTCGGAATGAGCTCCAGAGAGAGCCGCTACGCAGCGGATAAGTCCCTGGTCGAGTTTCGCCTTACCGAACACGCCAAGGCGGACGTGATGACCATTTCCGGCGGTATGGCTAAACGGCTCCAGGTGGCCAGGGCATTGTTACATCACCCGGCGGTTCTCTTTCTGGATGAACCCACCGCGGGTCTCGATCCGCAGAGCCGCATTGCTCTATGGGATATCCTTGGTAAGCTTCGCTCAGAAGGTCAGACCATCCTGTTGACAACACACTACATGGAGGAAGCTGACCAAATGTGCAATCGGCTAGCTATAATGGACCACGGCCGCATACTTGCCATGGATAACCCCCAGAAATTGAAGGAGTCGGTTGGCGCCGATAGCATCGTTACCGTATCGGCCACAGGCAACCTCGATGCCTTGGCCCGGCTTCTTCAAGAGAAAATAGAAGGCACCATGAAAACGCAGCGACTTGACGGTGCAATCCAATTGCGTACCAAAGGCACAGTAGGCTTACTGCCCAAAGTAATTACCATCGCTGAACAGGGAGGCTTCAATATCACCGATCTGTCTGTAGCCGAGCCAACTCTGGAGACCGTTTTTATCAGCCTTACGGGAAAGGAGCTACGCGACTGATGAGTACCATGGCTGCTACACCAAGTGTTCAAACACCGAGGCTTACTCGGTCAGCATTCGCCGCCAGCAGGACTGCCTTTAATGCCTTGTTGCTACGTGACCTTACCGTTCTAAGGAAAAATCTGGGCATCTTTATTGCGCGCACTCTGATTCAACCTTTCCTCTTAGTCTTTGTTTTCCTTTACGTATTTCCTCAGATCGGCCAGGGCATTGGAGGAGGTTCAGGCGTCAGCGGCGAATCGTTATTCGCCACCATACTGGTGGCCGGTGTCGTCAGCTTATCAATTATGTTTCAGGGAATCCAAGCGGTGGCCCTGCCGCTGGCCAACGAGTTCAGCTACACCAAAGAAATCGAAGACCGGGTGCTCGCACCTCTACCGATATCGCTTGTGGCAATCGGCAAGGTTGTTGCTGGATCTATCCAGGGACTCATCGCCGCGGCAGTTGTATTCCCGATCGCTTTGGTTGTCCACGCTCAAGGCATACACCCAAACTTATCAGTGAATTGGGCTCTCCTCCTTACGCTTACCCCACTCACCTGCATCATGACTTCCGCCCTCGGCTTATTTTTGGGAACACGTATTTCACCGCGTAATATCGGTATCATGTTCGGGTTCATTGTCCTCCCTATAACCTTTCTCGGTGGCAGTTATTACCCCTGGGCATCGCTGGCAGCTATCAAGATCGGAGGATTTCCCTGGCTACAGGCTCTGGTCTGCGTCAACCCGCTCATCTATGTAACTGAGGGCTTTCGTGCTGCGTTGACCACAGCACCCCACATGGAACTGTATGTGATATACCCGGTACTTGTAGCTCTGTGCGCTCTTTTCCTATGGGTTGGAATCAAAGGTTTCTATAGAAGAGTCCTCAACTAGCCTTCGCCGGACGCTTACAACTAGTGTAAACAACGACGGATACCCAATAATTCAATAGGGGGGAAAATAGAAGGAAGCTTAAAACGCTTAAAACAATGAGTTGGGTCAAGTAGCTGGTATACGTCATGCCTTTCCTTATCCCGCCTGTAGGTGTCATCACATGAACTTTTGGGGAGGCGGTGAAGCCAATGCACATGGAAGCAGCCGTTTGTGACTATTTGAAGGAAGAGATATTCCCACAACTATCCGCTGGTCCTTACGGAGAGATAGAAATGACAAGAATTGCTTCTGAAAAGCCTGTCTATCTCTTCTACGAAAAGAATAGAAACATAATGGTAGTAGGTAAGTCTTTCCAATACGGGAGCATTCCGCTGGAAGAGGCATGGCTATCGGCGGAAAAGGAATACTCGAATCTGACGCTACTTCGAGAGAGCTTCGGGCTGACCGAAGACACGGACAAGGTGATAGCCCCATTGGGCCAAAACAAGGAGCTTTCTGCATTACTGGTTACGGAAAGAGCCTTTGGTCAAACACTTGATTACTACATAGCAAAGACTATTTACGAACAACAACATGAAAAGCTTTTTAGAAAGCTGGGTTACCTGGCCAGATTCTTTGTCAAATTACACCGTAGTACCGAGACAACGAGGCCAGTCTCTATTGACGTGCCTCAATGGTATCTGGAAAAGCTGTTAGATTCTCTAAGCCAGGGCCCGTTAAGTTGCTCTGCAAGTAATATCATTGAGAGATACGCGGCCCGATGGTGGGACGAAAATGAGATTCTTACAAAAGACAAAGAGGTAATCGTTCACGGGGATGCAACACCTACTAATTTTCTCTTCTACGACAGGAATGTGATAGCCATCGACTTGGAGAGAATGAAATGGGCTGACCGATGCTGGGATTTGGGGTTTATCACTGCGGAATTAAAGCACCATTTTATGTGGCGTACGGGCGACCCGTGGGCTGCTGAACCATTCATTGGCCATTTCCTGTGGGAGTATGCGGTCCATAATGGTGATACCCAGTCTTTTCACGACATCACTCTCAAGATTCCATTATACATGGCTCTGGGACTATTGCGAATTGCCAGAAATAAATGGCTGGATGAACCATACAGAATAAACCTGATAGCGGAGGCAAAAAGATGCCTAAAATACGGGCTGTTATCTTCGACTTCTATAGTACCCTCGTAGATATCAATACAAACGAAAGCAAGAAGGAAATCTTTGACTCTCTCTCTCTTTACTTACAGTATTATGGGGTAAACAACAATGCAGAAAAACTAAGGATGGCTCTACAACTGGAAAAGGAGCGGTACCTCGCTACGAGAGAGGAGCACTATCCCGAAGTAGATCTCGAGACCGTATTCAAGAATATTCTGAGGAAGGAAGGCCTCGACAATCCCTTCTTGGCTGAGTCCTGCTGCAAGCTTTTTCGGCTTCTCAGTCGAGAACGACTTCAGCTATTCCCCGACAGTTTACCTGTACTAAAGAAACTGAAACGTAACGGGTATCCGTTAGCCATACTCTCCGATGCCCAGAAGGTCTTTTGCCTGGAAGAAGGTGAAATACTAGGGCTGAACCAGTTCTTTAATTACTTTGTATTATCTACCTACTTTGGATTTAGAAAGCCTGATCCCAGGCTTTTCACGATTGCTTGTACTTTATTGAATACTAATCCGGCGGAGGCTGTTTATATTGGCAATGATCCCGGAACGGATATAAAGGGGGCCAAACAGATAGGCATGCAGGCGATATTATTGGATAGGGAGCAAAAGAATAAAGACCGGGAACCAAAGCCGGACTATTATGCCAATGATCTGTGGGAGGCATGGGAGTGGATAAACAGTGGTACCCAATTTTGAGACAAGGTAAATAGCATTGCGGCTATCATGAGAAGCATTTGAATATGACTATAAAGGAGGTAATTAATGTTTAAGAGGTTACTAGTTCCGCTTGATGTTTCCGAACTGGCTGAGATGGCCCTGCCCTATACCGAGGAGCTGGCCGCGAAACTGGGCTCGGAGGTTGTTTTAATACACGTGAGGACGTTGGCCGATGGCCCGGATAAGCCAGACCATAGAGCCTATATCAGTAGAATGGTAGCTACGACCGAGCAGCATATTAAAAAGTCTCCCTCTCTACCACCGGGGGAAAATGTGAAGGTATCATCGGCTATTGTCGGTTCGCCAGGCCTGTTAACCCACCCTGCCGAAGAGATATTGGACTACGCTGAAAAGGAGAATATCAGCCTGATTATTATGGCAACGCACGGAAGAACCGGAATCAGGCGGTGGGCACTAGGAGACACAGCCAATAAGGTTGCGAGGGCTTCTAAATGTCCAGTACTGCTCATCAGGGCCAATACCGATGTACCTAAGAGCGTTCATCTGGATAAAATACTGGTCCCCCTTGACGGGTCGAAGCAGGGTGAGGTGGTGCTTCCCCACATTGAAAATATTGCTCCGAAATTAAAGGCCAGGATTTATCTGCTCAAAGTTGTGGAACCACTTTATCATATGCAGCTTGTCTATGATGAAGTGGCTTATTACGGCGGTACAGGAATGATTAAAATACCCTATACGGAAGAAGAAATGAAGCCGCTGAAGGCAGCGGCTGAAGAATACATAGAAAGTGTGAGCCGCAAATTGACGGCAGAGGGTATAAAAACGAGCTATAAGGTGAAAGTTGGTTCAGCCGGCGAGGAGATTATCAAGGCAGAGGAGGAGATGCGTGTTGATATGGTGGCTATGTCAACACACGGGCATTCAGGATTTGGTCGCTGGGGGCACGGCAGTATTGCCGATAAGGTTCTGCACCATGGAAATACTCCCCTTCTGCTGGTGAGACCACGGCAATCTTAGCTCAGCCAAGCCGCTAGCGCTCGTATAATACAAGCGGATTCAGAGGAGGCTCCTCTAGCTGCTGAGATAGCTCTTGAGGTACTGGCAAAAGAGTATGGCCAGAATGAGCCCATTGTGATGAACGATACCAGTGAAGAGAATAGCTCTCGGCTATCACGGAAAGGCAACATAGTGGAATCAATTCAAGGGCAATTGAAAGACTTACCATTGGGGGAAGTGCAACAGCGCCTATCCAGTTCGCCGGATGGTCTCAGCAAGGCTGAGGTGCAAAAACGTCTAGAGACATACGGCTACAATGAGCTTCCTGAGAAAAAAGGTAGCCTGATTCTGAAATTCCTCTCGTACTTCTGGGGGCCCATCCCCGTAATGATTATGATAGCGGCGGCCCTATCGGGCATACTGCAACACTGGCCTGATCTCGGCGTCATCGTGGCTCTATTGGTGATGAACGCAGTTGTAGGCTTCCGTGAGGAATACCAGGCAGGCAATGTTATTGCGGCGTTAAAACAAAAACTTGCGGTCCAGGCCAAAGTTAAACGAGATGATGCCTGGACCAGTATCCCCGCCCGCGAGCTTGTGCCAGGTGATGTCATACGTCTGCGTATCGGTGATATTGTGCCAGCAGATGCCAGACTACTGGAGGGTGAGCCAGTAGAAGTAGACCAATCGGCT
>Ga0315554_1000695_pt1 | contig 19926 bp, 21 predicted proteins | sample SalMarSW160370MG_FD_202114 | JGI IMG/M metagenome (GOLD analysis project Ga0315554, IMG submission 202114) | Salt marsh sediment microbial communities from the Plum Island Ecosystem LTER, Massachusetts, United States - Salt Marsh Sediment SW1603-70 ... | reverse complement strand
TGGGGAGGCCGCACCGCATTCAGATCACCGATCTGCTGGAGCAGGCGGCGGAGGAGGAGTGCCGTCACGCCAACGCTTTCACTCCGCTGCCGGAGGTGGCCGAAGCCAGAGTCGGCTTGGTTGCAGTTGCGAGCGGTCCCGGCATCGTGGACCTGTTCCGCACCTATGGAGCCCAGGGCATCGTGGTCGGTGGCCAGACGATGAACCCGTCGGTCGGCGACCTGCTCAAGGTCGTCGAAGCTGTTCCTGCCTCTGCGGTGGTCGTGCTGCCCAACAATCGCAACATCATCCCGGCCGCCGAGGAGCTGGACGCCCTCACCAAGAAGCGCGTCTACGTCGTGCCGACCCGTTCGGTGCCCCAAGGCATCGCCGCCGTCGTGGGGTACTCGACGAGCGAAGGGGCCGACAGCCTTGTCGCGGGAATGGCACAGGCGGCGGCGGCGGTGCACACCGGTGAGATGACCCGAGCCGTGCGCGACGCCACCACGCCGGTGGGGCCGATACGCGAGGGAAACTGGCTCGGCCTTGTCGATGGCGAGGTTCGGATCATTCGGCGGGCGGTTCCGTCGCGTCTGGCTGCCGTCGGGCAGCTGCTGGTGCGCCTGACGCTGGGCCGCAAGCGCGCCGAGCGGCTTCGGGGCCGGAGTGCGAACTCCCTTCTTGGCAAGGCGCTCGTCGATCTGCTGGGACGTGTCGTCACGCCGTCAGCCGAGGTGGTGACCCTCATCGCCGGCGCCGGCGCCGAGCAACACGTGACCGAAATGGCCCGCCGCTGGGTCGAGCGGCGGCGGCCGGGCGTGAAGCTCGATGTCGTCGCCGGAGGCCAGCCCCTCTACCCATACCTCATCGGAGTCGAGTGAACGGCCGAAGCCTGGCCTACCTGGCCGAGATCCCTGTGGAGAGGGTGAAGGGGGTTGGGGACCGGCTGGCCGGCAAGCTGAGACAGGCCGGCATCTCGTCCGTGACCGATCTGCTCTTCCATTTCCCTCGCCGCCACATCGATCGGTCCCTGATCACCTCGATCGCCGAGGTGCCACTCGATCGGGAAGTGACGGTCGTTGGGACTGTGGCGAAGGTGAACGCGCGCCATGTGCGCAGAGGGCTGAGTATCGTCGAAGTCGGTGTGTTCGACGGGACCAGCTACCTGTGGGCCACCTTCTTCAATCAGCCCTTTCGCGAGAGGCAGCTTGGGCCGGGCACCGAGGTGGCGCTCTCGGGCAAGGTGGAGCGCTATCGAGGACGCATGCAGATGAGATCGCCGGTCGTCGATGTCGTGGGCAGGGCGGCGCACCGGCGCACAGGGCGCATCGTTCCCGTCTATCCGTCGGTGGCCGGTGTTCCCTCGTGGCGCCTGGAGCAGTTCATCGCCAACGCGTTGAAACGCTCTCGTCCCGTTCAAGACCCGCTGCCCGCCGAGATGGTGGCGGCACTGGGTCTTGTCGATCGGGATCGAGCCGTCGCCGGCATGCACTTCCCTGAGGATGAGGAAGAGGCGGATCGGGCGCGCTGCAGGCTGGTCTTCGATGAGCTCTTCCGCCTCGAAGTGGCCCTCGCTCTGCGCAAGCAGCGGCAGGTGGAGGAGGCCGAGGGCATCAGGCACGTCGTGGACGCCGAGCTGGTTGGGTCTTTCCTGGAGTCGCTGGCCTTCCGCCTCACCGGAGCGCAGCGGCGCGCCATAGACGAGATCCAGGTCGACATGGCGGCTCCACACCCGATGCATCGTCTGCTCCAGGGTGAGGTCGGGTCCGGTAAGACCGTCGTGGCGATGGCGGCGCTGCTCACCGGTGTGCAGGGCGGCTACCAGGGGGCGGTGATGGCCCCTACCGAGGTGCTCGCCGAGCAGCACTACTTTGGACTCGAGCCATTGGCCCGTCTCGTGGGAGTGCGCATGGCATTGCTCACCGCTTCGTCCTCCGACAGGACGGAGGTGCTGGAGGGGATTGCCGGCGGGACCGTCGACTTGGCGGTGGGCACTCACGCCTTGATCCAGGAGGGGGTGCGCTTCGCTCGGCTCGGCGTCGCCGTGGTCGACGAGCAGCATCGGTTCGGCGTCTACCAGAGGGTGCAGCTTCGAGAGAAGGCGGAGGGGCCCCAGCCCGATCTGCTCATCATGACGGCGACCCCGATTCCGCGCACGCTCTCGATGACGCTCTACGGCGACCTCGACGTGTCGGTGCTCGACGAGATGCCCGTCGGCCGTCCTCTTGTTGAGACCGAGCTCATCTCGCCGGAGCCGTTGAGTCTTGAGAGGGCCTATGCCCGGGTGCGGGAGGAAGCGTCGCGAGGCCGGCAGTCGTTTGTCGTCTGCCCGCTTGTCGAGGACAGCGAGAAGCTGGAGGCCGCCTCGGCAACGGCCGAGCACGACCGCTTGCTCGACGTGTTCCCCGATCTCAGACTCGGGCTTGTGCACGGTCAGCTGCCCACCGACGAGAAGCGGGCGGTGATGCAGCGGTTCCGTGACGGGGACATCGACGTGCTGGTGGCGACGACGGTGATCGAAGTGGGGATCGATATGCCGAATGCGACGGTGATGATCATCCTCGATGTCCACCGCTTCGGCATGAGCCAGCTCCATCAGCTGCGCGGGCGCCTCAGCCGGGGCGTTGGGCCCAATTGGTGCTATCTCGTCGGAGACCCGTCGACCGAAGAAGCCAGAGAGCGGCTTGCCGCCGTGGCCTCCAGCGACGACGGGTTCCGCCTTGCCGAAGAGGATCTGCGCATACGAGGCCAGGGCACCGTCTTCGGGGTGCGGCAAGCCGGGATGCCCGACTTGCGCCTTGCCGACGTTCTCACCGACTTCGAGGCGCTGACTGCGGCGCGGCGGGAAGCCTTCGCCCTGGTGGCCGCCGATCCGCATCTGGCGGCCCATCCCGAAATCGCCGAAGAGGCCAAGGCCCTCCTCGGCGAGCAGGCCGAGTGGCTATTCATCTCGTGAGGGGAGATCGATGAGAATCATCGCCGGCTCCGCCAAGGGTCGCCGGTTGCGCGGTCCCAGGGGCCAGGGCACCCGTCCCATGACGGGAAGGGCCCGGGAGGCCTTGTTCTCATCGTTGGGGCGGCGGGTCGTCGGTGCCAGGGTGCTCGACCTGTACGCCGGATCCGGCAGTCTGGGCCTCGAGGCCTTGAGTCGTGGGGCGGCGGGGGCGGTGTTCGTCGAACGGGATGCGGCGGCTCTGGCGGCTCTCCGAGCGAATCTGGGCGCCGTCGGGCTGGGCGGCAAGATCGTGAGTGGGGATGTTGCCTTATACCTGGATGGGGCCACTGAGGAGTTTGATCTCGTGTTTGTTGACCCTCCGTACGCCCTCTCGCTACCGTCAGTGGAACGGATTCTCGGTAGCTTGGAGCCAAGGCTGGCTCCGGGTGCTGTCGTTGTGGTGCACCGGCGTGTGGGTGGTGGAGACATCCAGCCACCGGCCCGGCTGGTCGAGGTCGATCGACGGCGGTACGGAGATGCCGAGATCACTCGGCTGGTGAAGGAGGCACAGCGTTGATCACCGCTCTCGTGCCGGGGAGTTTCGACCCGCCCACGAACGGTCACATCGATGTCATCTCGCGGTGTGCCGCGATCTTCGAGAGAGTCGTCGTCGGGGTGGCCAACAACCCCTCGAAGGCTCCTCTGCTCACGGCGTCGGAGCGTGTCGCGCTGCTCGAAGAGTGCTGCGCGGATCTTCCCAACGTCGAGTGCACCTCCTTCGACGGGCTTCTGGTCGATTTGGCTCGGGAGGTGGGGGCCGACGTGATCGTGAAGGGCCTGCGAGCCGTCACCGACTTCGAGTACGAGCTGCAGCTCGCCCAGATGAACAGCCACCTGTCCGGAGTGGTGACGATGTTCGTAGCCACCAAGCCCGAGTTGGGCTATCTAACTTCTTCACTGGTGAAGGAGGTGGCCTCGTTCGGCGGGGCGGTCGACGAGCTGGTGCCGGATCCGGTGGCGCAAGCGCTGAAGGAGCGGTTCGCTCATGAGCGATGAGCCACTCAACGAACAAGAGGCCGTCGAGATCCCACCGACTCTCGGCGATCTACAAGAGCTGGTCGATGAGATCTTGCTGGCGGTGGAGGGGGCGCGCACCATGCCGCTGTCCTCGAGCGTCATGCTCGATCGTGAGCAGCTGCTGGAGATGCTGTACCGCCTTCGCGACGAGCTGCCCGACGAGCTGAGGGCAGCCAGGTGGATGGTGCGCGAGCGGGAGGTCTTCGTTGCCCGCACCAACGAGAAGGCCCGGGAGATGCTGGAACGGGCCCGAGCCCGCTCCGATGAGCTGGTGGCGGACTCGTACATCGTCAGGGAGGCGGTCGAGGAGGCGAACGCCCTCATCAGGCACGCCGAAGGGGAGGCGACTCGCATCCGTCTGGAGGCGGAGGACTTCAGCGAGAAAGCCCTCGAGGATGCGGAGAACGCGCTGACCGACCTCCTGGCGCAGGTGCGGCGCGCCAGGGCCGCGCTGTACCAGGTCCGCCAGCCCGGCGTGCCTGCCGATGGCGGGGATGTCGCGAAGGCCTGAGCGGCTGCGCCGATACAATCGAGGCGTGCCACGTTCGCACTTTCGCGTCTTCGTGGGTGACCTTCTCCAGGATCCCGGTCGGCGTCGCCGAGAGCACGTTGGGGGTCTGGTCGATTGGGCTCTCGACCTGGCCTGCCTCGATGAGAAGACGCCCGTGTCGGCCGATCTCATGCTCGAAGGGACGTCCGGCGGCGTGTTTGTCACGGGCCGGGTGGAGGCAGTGGTGCGGTATACGTGCAATCGTTGCCTCGCCGAGTGGTCGGAGGCGGTGGCGGTCGACTTGTCCGAGCTGCTGGGTGGCGAAGGCGACTACCCGCTGGACGGCAACGAGGCCGACCTGGAGGCGCCCCTGCGCGACACGGTCCTCCTGGCGCTTCCGCTGCTGCCGCTATGCCGTCCCGACTGCCTTGGACTTTGCAGTACGTGCGGCGCCGACTTGAATACTGGCTCCTGTCCGGGGCACGACGACGAGCCGGAGTCGCCCTTTGCGGCTCTCCGTCATCTGCTAGAACCTTGAAGTCGAGACCGAGGAAGGCGCGCCATGGCCGTCCCGAAGAAGAAGATGTCCCGCTCCCGGACCCGGCAGCGGAAGGCGCACTGGAAGGTGAGCAGGCAGAACACCTCGCCTTGCCCTCAGTGCGGTGCTGCCAAGCTCTCACACCGGGCGTGCCCGGAATGTGGGACCTACGAGGGCCGGGAGATCTTTTCGAGCTAGAGGCCTGCTGATGGCCCGCATTGCCCTCGACGCCATGGGCGGCGACCTGGCACCGCTCGAGACCGTGATAGGAGCGGGCGATGCCGCCGCCGCCGGGGTAGATGTCGTGCTCGTCGGGGACTCCGGCGTGATCGGCCGGATCCTCGATGAGGAGGATCTCGATTTGCCGGTCGTCGACGCCCCCGAAGTCATCACGATGGATGAGTCCCCTTCTGCGGGCATCCGCCGCAAAAAGCGGGCATCGGTGACGGTAGCTGCACGCATGGTTGCCGACGGTGAGGCCACCGGCATGGTGTCGGCCGGATCGACCGGTGCAGCGCTCGCCGCGGCGGCGATCATCATCGGGCGCATCGACGGCGTGTCGCGCCCGGCGATTGCCACGATCATCCCCACGGACAGCCCGACCGTGATCCTCGATGTCGGGGCCAATCTCGAGGTCGGGGCGAAACACCTCGTCCAGTTCGCCATCATGGGCTCGGTGATGGCCCGCGTGTACCTCGGTGTGGAGAGGCCGCGGGTCGGGCTGCTGAACATTGGCGAAGAGGCGGGCAAGGGCCGGGATCTCGAGAGGAACGCCTACACGGCTCTCGAGGCTGCCCCGATCGACTTCATTGGGAACGTCGAGGGCCGCGATATTGGAGAGGGCAGGGCCGACGTCATCGTCACGGACGGATTCACCGGCAACGTGCTCCTCAAGGCCGTGGAGGCGACGGCTCGCACGGTGGGACGCCTTGTGGCCGATGCTCTCTCGTCGCCGGGCGAGCAGGAGGTGCAGGACGCGGTGCGCCTCGTCCTGCCGCATCTCTTGGCCGTTCGGCAGAAGCTCGACCCGGAGGCCTACGGTGGTGCTCACCTGCTTGGAGTCCGGGGTACGGTGGTGATCGGGCATGGATCCTCCTCCCGGGTGGCCATCGCCAACGCGCTTCGGATGGCGGCCGAGGGAGCGGAGCAGGGCCTGGTGGACATGATCGAAGAAGGGATAGAGCGTGGCTGAAGCCGTGGAAACCGAGCTCGAGAGGAACCTCGGGTACACGTATAAGGACCGGGCTCTGTTCCGCAGGGCTCTGAGCCATCGCTCTCGGGCACCTGAGGAATCCAACGAGCGCCTCGAGTTCCTCGGTGATGCCGTGCTCACCTTTGTGGTCACCGCCGCCCTCTACGACCATTCGGACCTCGATGAGGGGGAGATGACGAAGGTCCGGGTTTCCTTGGTGAATCGGGCGTCGCTGGTGGAAGTGGCCCGCAGCATCGACGTCGGGGATTCGGTAAGGCTCGGCAGCGGCGAGGAGCAGGCCGGAGGGCGGCGCAAGGCATCGATCCTGGCCGACACGATGGAGGCGCTCCTGGGCGCCCTCTATCTCGACGGAGGCCTGGAGGAGGCCTGGCGTGTCATCCTGAAGCACTGGGAGCCGCTGATTGCGGTTCGAATCACCTCTCCGGGCGAGCACGACTACAAGACTCGGCTCCAGGAGGTGCTGGCCAAGGCGGGCCGGTATCCCGAGTACTCGGTGAAGGCGGGCGGTCCCGAGCACGCCCGCGTCTTCACTGCATCGGTGGGCGATGGTGAGAACCAGCTCGGTCATGGAATGGGCACCTCGAAGAAGCGGGCCGAGCAGGAAGCCGCACGTCGGGCACTTTTGATGCTGCCGGACGACGTCGATGCCTGAGCTTCCGGAGGTCGAGCTCACCCGTCGTCACCTGGCTCCGATCCTCCGCGGCGCCGTGGTCGAGCACGCCGAGGTGAGGCACGAGCGCATGTTGCGCCGTCAGCCGCCGGGCCCGGGCTTCTGCTCGCTTCTCGTCGGGCGGCGGATCGAAGCCGCCGATCGACGCGGCAAGCTTCTTTTGTTCCCGCTCGACGACGGCCGGATCTGGGTCGTGCATCTGGGCATGTCCGGCCGGCTTGCCGTGGACGGGGCTGCCGCCGGCCCGCACGTTCGGGTCGTCGTGCGGCTGCGGGGCGGGCCGGATCTGCTCTTTGTGGATCCGCGGACTTTCGGTTTCACCGCGGTGTTGACCGCCGAGCAGCTACAAGCGGGCCCGGCGGCACATCTTGGGCCCGATGCTCTTGAGGAGCTTCCGACGGTCGATGAGATCGCGGGGGCCTTGGCCGGCCGCGGTGCTCCTCTCAAGGCCGTGCTGCTCGATCAGGGGGTCTTTGCCGGTCTCGGGAACATCTATGCCGACGAGGTGCTGTTTCGTGCCCGTCTGCTGCCGGACAGACCGGCGGGATCGCTGGTCCGCGAAGAGATAGCGGCGCTGCGCCGTGCGGTGCGGCCCGTGCTCGAGGACGGACTGCGCCACGGCGGCACCAGCCTCGACGACCTCGCCTATCTCCTTCCCGATGGCCGGGCCGGGGCGTACCTCAGCCGGCTGCGGGCCTACGGTCGAGCTGGCGATCCCTGCCGCCGCTGCGGCGCCGCGATTCGGCGCACCGTGGTCAGGCAGCGCAGTGCCCACTACTGTCCGGAATGCCAGAGATGAAGTGCCCCTTCTTTTCGTCCTCCGGCCCGGTGGCTGCTTCGCACAGGGTGTCGTCCGGCGGGACCGCTCGGATGGGACGGTGACCGTGCAGGCACGACGTCTCACCGTAGGCGGCCGGGTGCAGGGGGTGGGGTTCCGCTGGTCGGTGCTGTCGGAGGCGCTGCGGAGGGGTGCGGCAGGGTGGGTGCGCAACCTTCCGGACGGCCGCGTGGAGGTGTTCGTTCAGGGTGATCGGGAGACCGTGGCCGCCGTGGCCTCCTTCGTTCGTTCGGGGCCTCCGGGCTCATATGTCTCGTCGTGTGTAGAGACCGAGGCAGCGCTCGACGAGCGGTTCTCGTCGTTCGAGATAAGGGTTTGAATGTCACGCGTGTGATTCACGGGTGATAGCCTGGATCAACCATTGCATCTGAAGACACTCACCCTCGTCGGCTTCAAATCGTTTGCCGATCGCACCCGCCTCGACTGTGAGCCGGGGGTCACCGTCGTCGTCGGCCCGAACGGTGCCGGCAAGTCGAACCTCGTCGATGCGGTCGCATGGGCCATGGGCTCGCAGGCGACCCGGCTTCTGCGTGCGCAGCGAATGGACGAAGTCATCTTCGCCGGGACCGCCCTGCGGCCCGCTCTGGGGCGGGCCGAGGTCTCGCTGACGTTCGATAACACCGACGGCAAGCTTCCGCTGGACCTCGCCGAGGTCACGGTCACCAGGCGCCTCTATCGCGACGGGACCTCGGACTACGAGATAAACGGGACCTCCTGCCGTCTTCTCGACATACAGGAGTTGCTGGCCGACAGCGGCGTGGGGCGTCACCAGCACGTCATCGTGGGCCAAGGCCGGGTGGACGCCGTGCTCAACGCCGGGGTCGACGAGCACAGGGCCGTGATCGAGGAGGCCGCTGGAGTTGTGAAGCACCGCCAGCGCCGCGACCGAGCGCTGCGCCGGCTGGAGGCCACCGATATCGATGTGCACAGGCTCCAGGACCTGCTCACCGAGCAGCAGCGGCGCATGCGGCCGTTGAAGCGCCAGGCGCGGGCCGCGGACCGCCGCGACGCCCTGCACGAGGAGTGGCGAGCCCTCCGGTTGTGGCTCGGTGGGCAGGAGCTGGGGAGGCTCGCCGACCGACGCGGTGCCGTCGCCGAGGCCACGTCGGCGGCCGAAGCTCGCCTCGCCGACGCCACGTCCGAGTTGACCGAGATCAAGATGTCGCTCTCGTCGCTGCAGCAGGTGGCCGGAGAGACGGGCATAGCCCTGCAGCGGGACACGTCGGGCGCCGCCCGCCTCGAGACGATCTGCGAGCGCCTGCGTCGCATCGCCATGGTTGCCCGTGAGCGGCGAGTCGGTCTGCAGAGCCGGCTTGAGGGGAGCGGGCGGCGCCGTGCCGATCTCGAGGAGGAGCGTGAGGACCTACGCGCCCGCATCGCCGCGGCCGCGGACGAGGAACGTACGGCCCGAGAGATGGCGGAGCGCCACGAAGTGACGATGAGGGCGCTCGCCGACGAGGAGCGCTCGCTCGCCGAGCAAGGACGGCTTCCCGCCGAAGGGGTGGCGGCGACGCTGCGCGGCGACTTGGCCGCCTTGGAGGCCGCCGCCTCTCGCGACGAGGGCGAGATCGTGGCCATCGAGGAGAGGCGCCGCACCGTGGCCGGCCAGATCGCCGAGGACCGCAGCGAGATGGGCCGCCTTCGCTCGGAGCATCGGGCCGCCGAAGCCGAGGCCGGGCCGGCTATGCAGGCCAGAGAGAGGGCACGCGGGCGCCGTTCAGCTGAACAGCAGGCCTTCGACTCCGCGACCGGAGAGCTTTCCGAGGCCCGTATGGCCGAGTCGGCGGCCCGGGCCCGGGTGGAAGCCCTGGAGGCCGCAATTGCCGGCATGGGCGATCCGGAGGCGCGCCGCCGGGCCGAGCGGCTGCCGGGTGTGCTGGGCCCCGTCTTTGCTCGCCTTGATGTGCCCGACGCCCGCATCGCCGCGGTGGAGGCGACTCTGGGCCGGTGGACCGACGCGCTGGCCGTCGGCGACGCCGAGGGCGTCGCCGCGTCGGCCTCGAGGTTGAAGTCGGCCGGGCTCGGCGGCATCGGGTTCGTCGCCGCCGAAGGCGCCGAGCCGCCGGCGCGGGCCGTGGCCGCGGAGGCCGGCGCCGAGGCCCTGGTCGATGTGCTCGGTCCGCGCGCCGATACCGCCCTGGCGGCGACGCTGCTGGGCGATGTCGTGCTCGTCGAAGGCTGGTCGGCCGCATGGTCGCTGGTGCAGAGGCACCCGCAGGTGCGAGCTGTCACCTCCGATGGCGACCTGGTGACCTCGTACGGGATCCTGGCCGCTCATCCCGAGGGTGCCGGCCCTGCCGCGCTCGAATCGGCCCGGGTCGATCTCGAGCGCGCCGAGGTGGAGGCTTCGCGAGCGCAGAGCCTGTTCCATGCGGCAACACGCGGCCGTGATGGCGCAATCGAAGCCGCCGACGAGGCTGAAGCAGTCGCCGCCGCCGTCGAAGAGCGGCTGGCCGATGCCGAAGCGAGCCTGCATCGCCTGGAGCGGGACCTCGCCGAAGCGGAGGCGGAGATGGCCCGTCTGGACGCGCGGCGCGCCGCCCTCAACGAGGCGGCGGCGGCTCGCACCGAGCGGCTGGCTCGGCTCCGGCCGCAGCTCAACGCGTTCGAGGGTGAGGAGGCGGCGAGGCAGGCGGCATGGGAGTCCCTCGCTCATCGCCGTGAGGATGTGGCCACCGGGAGGGAATCGGCTAGGCGCTCCCTGGAGGAGGCGGCGGCGGCTCTGGCCGCGGCCACGGAACGGCGTCATCTGCTCGAGAGCCGGCTCGACGAGGTGTATCGGCTGCTCACCGATCTCTCCGAGCAGCGGGTGGCCAGCTCCGATGTCGAGCACCTGGCCGAGATCGAGGAGCGGGCCCGGCGGGCGCTCGAGGCGAGTCGCGGGCACTTGGAGACTCTGCGGGAGCGCCAGCGCGATCTGCGCCGGCGCAGCGGCATCGATGATCGGCGGCTGGAGGCGATCCAAGGCCGCAAGGCCGAGCTGGAGGAGACGGTTGAAGCGGCGCGAGAGGAGCTGTCGTCGCTGGCGGTTGAGGCCGCCGAGCTGAGGGTGCGTGCCGAATCGGCCGCCGAAGGGCTGCGTCGCGATGTGGATTGTGACGAAGAGACGGTGCTGGCGGCGCCGCGGCCGCAGATCCCCGAGGATGTCGATGCCCGTGAGCACCTGGCATCTTTGGAGGCCCAGCTGAAGCGCATCGGGCCGGTGAATCCCCTGGCTGCCGCCGAGTACCGGGAGCTTGCGGAACGCGCCGGGTTTCTCGAGGGCCAGCTGGCCGATCTCGAAGCCTCACGGCGTGACCTGCGCAAGGTGATCTCCGCGCTCGATGAGGAGATCGGAAGGCTCTTCAGGGAGGCGGCCGGCGAAGTGGGCCGCTACTTCGAGGAGAACACCGCTCTCCTGTTCCCCGGCGGTCGCGGCCGGCTGGCCCTCACCGATGGCGACGACCCCCTGAACTGTGGTGTGGAGATCCACGTCCAGCCTATGGGGAAGAAGATCACGCGGCTCGGCATGCTCAGCGGGGGTGAACGCTCTCTGGCCGCTCTGGCGTTTCTCTTCGCCGTGTTCCGTGCTCGTCCCAGCCCGTTCTACGTGCTGGACGAGGTTGAGGCCGCTCTCGATGACACCAATCTGCACCGCTTCATCCGCCTCGTGGGTACCCTGCGCGAGACGTCGCAGCTGGTGATCGTCACCCATCAGCAGAACACCATGGAGGCTGCCGACATCCTCTACGGGGTGACGATTGAGCCGGGAGACACCTCCCGGGTGTTGGCCAAGCGGCTCGCCAAGGTCTAGGCGCCGTCCAGGAGGCTTCGATGGTCATCGGGATTGCCGCAGCCGTCGCGGTGGTTCTGCTGGTGGGTGTGGCCGTCCTGGTACGCCGCCGTCGCCGGGTGGTAACCGACATACGCCGTGACGCCCCCACGATCTCATCCGACATCGCCGGAGGACTCACCAAGACGCGGCGGGCCCTGGGCGGCCGGCTCTCGGGAGTTTTTGGGCGCAGCACCGACGATGCCTTCTGGGCCGAGCTCGAGGAGGTGCTCGTGGCCGCCGATGTCGGCGTGGCGGTGGCGACGTCCGTGGTCGCACGGGTGCGGGCCGGCGCCCCCGGCGACGCCGACTCGGCGCGCAGAGCGTTGCGCCGGGAGCTGGTCGGCGTCTTCGCCGGCCGCGACCGCTCGTTGGATCTGCGGGGCAGACCCTCCGTCGTGGTGGTGGTCGGTGTGAACGGGTCGGGGAAGACGACCACGATCGCCAAGCTGGCCGCGCTCATGGAGTCGGAGGGTGTGCCGCCTCTGTTGGCGGCCGCCGACACGTTCCGGGCCGCCGCCGCCGAACAGCTTCGGACCTGGGCGCAGCGGCTGTCTCTGGACATCGTATCGGGCCAGCCGGGGGCCGACCCGGCGGCGGTGGCTTTTGATGCTCTCCATGCGGCACAGGCTCGCGGGAGGGGTGTGCTGATCGTCGACACGGCGGGGCGACTGCACGACAAGCGGAACCTGATGGACGAGCTGGGCAAGGTGGTGCGGGTCCTGAGTCGTGAGGCCGGCGTGGTGAACGAGGTGCTTCTCGTGCTCGACGGCACCACCGGCCAGAACGGAATAGCCCAGGCGCGTGCTTTCACCGAGGCCGTGGGTGTCACCGGCATCGTGATTTCCAAACTCGACGGGACGGCGCGTGGGGGCATCGCCGTGGCCATCGAGCACGAGCTGGGCATCCCGGTGAAACTCGTGGGGGTGGGTGAGAAGGTGGAGGATCTGCTTCACTTCGATGCGGAGGCGTTCGTCGACGCTCTGCTGGGAGAGAAATGAACACCGAAGACCTCATCGCCGAAGCTCGGACCGCCGCGGCCAACGCCTACGCCCCATACTCGGGGTTTCGTGTCGGTGCCGTGGCCGTAGCCGCGGACGGTTCCCGATTCGTCGGCGCAAACGTGGAGAACGCTGCCTACGGCTCGACGATATGTGCGGAGGGCAGCGCAATCGCCGCCGCCGCCACCGCCGGCGTCCGCAAGCTGGACTCGGTCGCGGTCGCGTGTCTCGACACCGAGGAGGCCTTCTACCCGTGCGGCAATTGCAGGCAGCTCATGACGGAGTTCGGCGTCGAGCGGGTCGTCGTCGACGGCCCCGACGGCCCCATGGAGCACACGCTGGCCGAGATCCTGCCGCATGCCTTCATCGTGGGGCGCGACTGAGGAGATGGCGGCCTTCGATAGGACCGTCAAGCCTGGGGCTCCAAGGCCGATACACCATCTGTGACCACCGTCGATTTCGCTCGCGATTGGAAGGTGACGACCGGCTACCGCGTCCTGCTCAAGGTGGCCTGGGGCCTGGTGATGTTGGCAATCGTGGGAGCCGTGATGGCCGCGCTCGACGGTGTTGCAGCCGGGTGGTGGGCCGCTGCCGGTCTAGCTGCGTTGGCTCTCCTCATGGGAGCCATGCTGCCTGAGCCGCTGCCCGCCGAAATGATCACCGGGGGACACAACCACCTGGGTGGTCGCAGATCTTCGGGCCGAAGGCGGTAGAAGCAGCCTACGAGCGGTGCCGCAGGGCGGACAAGAGCCTGGGCAGCACGGCGTGTACATCACCGACCACCCCCAGGTCGGCGATGGCGAATATCGGCGCTTCCTCGTCCTTGTTGACGGCGATGATCGTTCCCGAGTCCTTCATCCCGACCAAGTGCTGCATGGCGCCGCTGAGACCGAAGGCCAGGTACACGCTGGGGCGCACGGTGGTGCCGGTCTGGCCCACCTGGGTGGAGTAGGGCAGCCATCCGGCGTCGACGACCGCTCTGGTGGAGCCGACGGCGGCGCCCAGTATCCGGGCGAGTTCGATCAGGGGTTCCAGCTTGTCGGCATTGCCCATGCCGCGGCCGGCCGAGACCACCACCGCGGCGTCTTCGAGACGCGGCCCTTCGGAGACCTCGGTGTGACGCTCGAGGACCTTGGCCGTGCTTGCGACGTCGGGCATCGGCACGTCCACGACGTCGGGATCAACGGCTGCTCCGGCCTCGGCGACGAACGATTTGGCTCGGACCACTGCGATCCACGGCTTCCGGCCGAGGAACGTGGTCGCGACCAACTCGGCGCCGCCGAGTATCTCGTTGACCACGTGGATCTCGTCACCTTTGGCCGCGAGGTCCACGGCGTTGGAGAGCACGGGCACGTCGAGACGGGCACTCAGGCGGCCTGCAACGTCCCGGTCGGTGAAGGTGAGCCCAAAGAGGATGAGATCGGGGTGGTGTTCGGCGGCGAGTTCGGCGATGGCGACCGCAGCCGGGGCGGCGGCGAGCGCATCGCCGGGATCCAGGTGGTACACGATCGAGGCCCCGTGTGCGCCGAGTGCGGCGAAGGCGGCCGGCGAGCCTGCACCCAGGTAGAAGGCGGCGGTGTCGTCACCCAGCTCCCGGGCCTTGGTGAGCATCTCGAGGGAGATCGAAGACGGGGCGCCTTCGATCTCCTCGGCAAACACCCACACGAGCATCTAGATCACCTTGGCCTGTTCCAGCAGGGACACGATCTCGAGGTGGGCCTCGCCCTCGTCGACCACGAGGCGGCCCGCCTGACGCTCCGGCGCGTCTCGGACTTCGATGATCTTCTGTGCCGAGCCGTCGATGCCGACCTGCCCCGCCGATAGGTGGAGATCGGCGCACAAGGGCTGGTCGATCCGCTTGGTGTTGGCCGCCATGATTCCCTTGAAGGACGGATAGCGAGGTTCGGCCACTCCGGAGGTGACGGTCACCAGGACGGGCAGCTCGGCCTCGACGATGTCGTAGCCGACCGTGGTCATGCGTTCGATGCGGATTGTGCCGCCGCCGTACTCCACGCGCCTGGCGTAGGTGAGGGCGGGCAGGCCGAGCAGCTCGGCCAACTGCTGAGGCACGACACCGGCGTAGCCGTCTGTGGACTCGGTGCCGGCGATCACCAGGTCGGGCTCTTCGCTCCGGATGGCGGCGGCGAGGACCTTGGCTGTCACCAGGGCACCGGATCCGCGTAGTGCCGGATCGTCGACGACGATCGCCCTGTCGGCCCCCATGGCGAGGGCCTGGCGGATGCCGCGCATTCCGCCCGACGGGCCCATGGACACGACCACGACTTCGCCTGCGGCCTTTTCGCCGATCTGCAGAGCCACCTCGACGCCGTAGCGGTCGGTGTCGTCGAGCACCTGCTCGGCCGGCCGGTCGATGAAGTGCGTCTCTGGATTGAGCGTGTACGGGGTGTTCGGATCCGGTATCTGCTTGGCGCAGACGACGATCTTCACAGGGCTCCTCGCATGGGCTCATGCTAGGCGCCGCTCCCTGCCGCTCAGACGGCCATCCGGGGCAGCAGGGCGTCCAGCAGCGCAGTGAGCCTCTGTCTTGCGGAGGCGGCGGTCTCGACCACTTCCTCGTGGCTCAGGGGATGCTTGGCGATGCCGGCGGCCAGGTTGGTGACCAGCGAGATGCCGAGCACCCTGGCTCCCATGTGGCGTGCCGCGATGGCTTCAGGGACGGTGGACATGCCGACAAGATCGGCGCCGAGCCGTTTGACCATCTGGATCTCAGCCGGAGTCTCGTACGTCGGGCCGAGCATCCAGGCATAGACGCCTTCAGCGACCGGCACGCCCGTCTCCAAGGCGGCTTCTCGCGCCTGCTGTCTCAAGGCCGGGTCGTAGACCTCGGACATGTCGGGGAACCTGGCGCCGAGCCGATCATCGTTGGGCCCCACCAGCGGGTTGCGGCCGGTGAGGTTCAGGTGATCGGTGATCAGCACGAGGTCGCCCGGGCTGAGCCCGTCGGTGACGCCTCCGGCGGCGTTGGTGAGCACGATCTTGGAGCAGCCGCAGAGCACTGCGGTTCGCACGGCAAAGACGACCTTGTCCAGCGGCCATCCCTCGTAGGCGTGCACCCGGCCCGCCAGCACGAGCACCGGGCCTCCTGCGTCCGCGGAGAAGAGGCTGCCTCCATGACCCTCGACCGACGGCACGGGGAAGCCGGGGATCTCCGTATAGGGGATCTCCACGGCGTCGGGGAGGCCGGCCGCGTAGGAGCTGAGACCGGAGCCGAGAACGAGGGCGGCGGCATAGCGGTCCCTGCCGGTTTGTTCTGTGATGGCGGCTGCGGCCGCGGTCAGGTCTTCGTAGGTCATCGGACCTCTCCTTGGATCAGCTTCGGCGGCTCGACCGGTTCCTCCGAGACGGCAAAGGCGCTTTCGAGCAAGGTGAGCGCCCTGTCCAAGCGGCCTCGATCCGTCCAGGCAACACGGGCCAGCGGCTCGCCGCGTTCGATTGGGTCTCCGACCTTGGCCATCACGGTGATGCCGACTCCGGGGTCGATGTCGTCCTCTTTGTGCTCTCGGCCGGCTCCGAGACGTGTGGCGGCGACGCCGATGGCGAGTGCGTCGGCCCGAGAGAGGTATCCGGAGGCGGGTGCGGGCACCACCGACGCCTCCGGGGCGCGGGCGAGCAGGGCCGTGTTCTCCAGGACGGCCGGGTCGCCTCCTTGGGCCACGGCGACCTCGACGAGCTTCTCGAAGGCGGACCCGGAGGTGATCGTCTCTTCGAGGCGGTGCCTCGCCTCCGCGTCGTCTGCGACGGCTCCGACCATGAGCAGCATCTCTTCGCCGAGCCGGAAGGTGACGTCGAGCAAGTCCTTCGGTCCACCCCCCTTCAGCGCCTCCACCGACTCGGCCATCTCGTTGGCGTTGCCCACTTCCCGGCCTAGAGGCTGGCTCATGTCGGTGATGATCGCAGTCACCGTGGTCCCGTAGGTTCGGCCGATGTCGACCATGGTCTGGGCCAGCGCCCGTGCTCCATCGAAGTCCTTCATGAAGGCGCCCCTTCCGCTTTTTACGTCGAGCACCAGGGCATCGAGGCCCTCTGCGAGCTTCTTGGACATGATCGAAGAGGCGATGAGAGGTATCGACGGGACTGTGCCTGTTGCGTCTCGGAGGGCGTAGATCCTGCGATCGGCGGGGACCAGAGTCTCAGACTGACCGGCAAGCACCAGACCGGTCTGCTCGAGGATCGCCTTGAATTCGGGTGGATCGAGGGCGGTACGGAAGCCGGGGATCGTTTCCAGCTTGTCGAGGGTGCCACCGGTGTGGCCAAGGCCTCGGCCGCTCATCATCGGCACGGCCACCCCACACGCAGCCACCATCGGCCCCAAAGGGATGCTCACCTTGTCGCCGACGCCACCGGTGGAGTGTTTGTCGACCTTCGGAGCTTCCAGATCGGAGAAATCGAGCGTGTCCCCGGAGTGGAGCATGGCATCGGTCCAAGCGGCCAGCTCGGTGCCGTCGAGGCCCTCCTTGAAGACGGCCATCAGCAGGGAGGCCATCTGGTAGTCGGGGATACGGTCCGCCGTGTATTCGGTGATGATCCACCGGATCTCGTCGGGTGTGAGGCGGCCGCCGTCGCGCTTGCGCTCGATGAGCTCGATGATGCTCATCGTGAGGTCTTCCTCAATGCCGAGGCGGCGACTTTGCCGCTCGGGCCGATCGGCACACCTTCGGCCTCGAGGCGGCGTGCTTGTTCATGGGCGGTCCCGGGGACCAGACGGCCGTCGGAGGCGACGACGCGCCACCACGGAAGGCCGGTAGACCGCCGCAGTAGATTGCCGACGGCTCGGGCCGCTCCGGGGAAACCGGCCTCGGCGGCTACCTCACCGTACGAGGTGACCTCTCCCGGCCGCAGCGCACGGACTACGTCGACTACCGCAATCTCGAAGTCCGGCTTGCCCGTCACAGCGTTCCGAAGAGACGGTCACCCATGTCGCCGAGTCCCGGGCAGATGTAGAAGTACTCGTTCAGCTCTCGGTCGAGGGTGGCGGTGACGATGTGGACGTCCGGGTGGTCTTCGTACATGCGTTTGACACCCTCCGGCGCCGTCACCACGCATAGAGCGGTGATGTCGTCGGCGTCGTTCTCCTTGGCTTTGCTGACCGCCCAGGATAGGGATCCGCCTGTGGCGAGCATGGGCTCCAGGATGAGCACGTGAGCGCCGGAGAGATCGGCCGTCTTGAAGTAGTACTCAATCGGCTCTGCCGTCTCTTCGTTGCGCTGCACGCCCGCGAAACCGACCTTGACGTGGGGTATGAGATCGATGACGGCATCGAGCATGCCGAGCCCGGCCCGCAGGACGGCGATGGCCACGACGTTCGGCATCGTGCCGCCGGGGGCCTTCTCGCCGAGTGGTGTGATCACGTCGACCGAAGTGAGGGGGACACGTTTCGTGGCCTCGTGGATGAGTGTGTACGTGAGCCGGCGAGCGGCGGCGCGGAACGCCTCGGGTGGGGTGTTGTGGTCGCGCAGTACGGTGAGGTAGTGGACGGTGAGGGGATGATCGACCACGGTGAGGTTCACGGCACGCTCCCTTTGCTTTGGCAGGCTACTCGCCGCCCGCCTACCGGCCGGGCCGCTGTTGGTGCAGTGCCTACGCCTTCGGCTTCTCACTACGCTCATCTCGCATGTTTGATGCACTGACTGCACGCCTGGGCGGCATCATCGACCGGCTGCGGGGCAGGGGACGCCTCGGCGAGGCCGATGTCGACGCCGCCCTGCGTGAGGTGCGGCTTGCCTTGCTCGAGGCCGACGTCAACGTCGATGTGGCCAGGTCGTTCCTGGCCCGGGTCCGGGAGCGGGCGTTGGGAAGTGAGGTGGCGGGGAGTCTGACTCCGGGCCAGCAGGTGGTGAAGATCGTCCACGACGAGCTGGTCACAACCCTGGGTCGCCAGGCCGTTCCCTTGGCGCGGGCTTCATCGCCTCCTCTCAGGATCCTCATCGTGGGCCTTCAGGGCTCGGGGAAGACGACTACGGCGGCCAAACTGGCCAGGCGGCTGAGATCGTCCGGTCACCACCCGCTGCTCGTCGCCGCCGATCTGCAGCGTCCCGCCGCCATCGACCAGCTCGAAACGCTGGGCGAGCGCATCGGTGTGCCCGTTCACGTCGACCGCTCAACGACGGCTCCGAAGCTGTTGAAGGCCGCAGTCAAGAGGGCCCGCAGCGAAGGCCTCGATGCAGTCGTGGCGGACACGGCGGGACGGCTCCAGATCGACGAGAAGCTAATGGACGAGCTCGCGGCGATGCGCCGTGCCGTTGATCCTGACGAGGTGCTGTTGGTGGTCGATGCTATGACCGGGCAGGACGCGGTCAACGTGGCTTCCGGGTTTCTGGAGAAGACCGATCTCACCGGTCTCGTGTTCACCAAGCTGGACGGCGACGCCCGCGGTGGCGCCGCCATATCGGCGCGTGAGGTCATCGGGCGCCCGATCAAGTTTGCCGGGGTTGGGGAGGGTGTGGAGGACCTCGAGGTCTTTCATCCGGAGCGAATGGCCTCTCGCATCCTCGGCATGGGGGACGTGATGACGCTTGTAGAGAAAGCCGAGGCGGCGTGGGACGAGCAGGAGGCCCGTGAGGCGGCGGAGCGCATGATGACCGCATCGTTCACTCTGGAGGACTTCCTGGCCCAGTTCCGACAGGTGCGCAAGATGGGGTCTCTCACCCAATTGCTTGGTATGCTGCCCGGCGCCGCCTCGGCGTTTGGCGACGCCGAGGTGTCCGATGAGGACCTCTCCCGGGTGGAAGCGATCATCTGCTCGATGACTCCCGAAGAGCGGCGGAGCCCCAAGTTGATCGACGGAAGCCGCAAGCGGCGCATCGCGGCCGGGTCGGGTGCTTCCCCCCAGGACGTGAATTCGCTGCTGAGGCAGTTCGCCGAGACGCAGAAGATGATGAAGACCTTCGCCGGAGGCCGCAGTCCGATCCCCGGGCTGCAGGCTCCCGGGCGAAGACGCAAGAGGAAGAGGTGAGTCGATGGCGGTAAGGATCCGCCTGACGCGGATGGGCAAGAAGAGGCAGCCCACCTACAGGGTGGTCGTCATGGATGGCCGGCGTCCGCGCGACGGCAGGCACATCGAGCAGATCGGTCGCTACGACCCCCGTCAGGAGCCGTCGCTCATCGAGATCGACGTCGAGCGGGCCGAGTACTGGCTCGGGCTGGGGGCGCAGCCCTCCGATCCGGTGCGCAGGTTGCTCGAGATCAAGGGTGTGCTGGAGCCGCGCAAGGTGCGTAAGGGCTCCATCCACGTTGTCGGCAAGAAGGCCCAGCAGCGCGCCGCCGAGGAGGCCAAGGTCGAGGAGCCGGTGGCCGAGGAGCCGAAGGTGGAGGAACCAGAAGCCGAGGAGTTGAAGGCTGGGGAGCCAAAGGCTG
>Ga0315554_1000694_pt1 | contig 19944 bp, 19 predicted proteins | sample SalMarSW160370MG_FD_202114 | JGI IMG/M metagenome (GOLD analysis project Ga0315554, IMG submission 202114) | Salt marsh sediment microbial communities from the Plum Island Ecosystem LTER, Massachusetts, United States - Salt Marsh Sediment SW1603-70 ... | reverse complement strand
CAAGTTCACCGGAGACCGCATCAGGATCAGCCCCGGGCAGCCCTCCAACATGAACGACAGCGTCGGTCTGCCCTGTCTCTCCGCGGAACACGCCCGGCTCGATGGAAGCGGGGTACGTGAGCCCGTGCATGATCTGTCGGTGCCAGTCCCTGGCAAGCGAGAGGTCCGGCAGAGCTCTCGAGACGACATGATCGCGGGCAGCTTCCGCAGCTCGCTCCAGATTGTGGTGTAGCTGAGGACTGCTTTCGTCCCAATTAGGACCCATCAAGCAGTGCCCTCAGTTGACGTTGCGCAAGGGTGCGTGGTTCCGAGCCGAGAAGCTCGCCCTCGAGAGGATCGTCATTCTCAACCTCCGCCTGGGCAAACGCTCGGATGGCCTGTGCGAAACTGGGATCGCGGCGCTTGTAGCGTTCGAGCTTCCTGAGGGTTTTCTTCAAGTCCCACTCGCACTTCGCTCTGAGCAACTCCAGTTCCATCTGGATGCCTTCCAGAGCAATCTGGTTCATGCTTGTCTTGGTGACTTCGCTCACAAGCTTGAGTCTTTCGTGTATGGCCGGTTCCATCCGAACCGTGAACTGCAGAGTGTTCATCGTCACATCCTCCAGCATCTCACTCTCACATTCCTAGCGACAAGTTACTTCTCTCATCCGAGACATCGAAGCAAGGCTACCAGATCTCTAGCGTGATGTCAAATCATGGATATGATATCACCAGCGAGTTGGGCAAGTCGGGCGAGTGCCTCAGACTACTCACTTCGCGAGTCACTAGGGACGAAGCCACCTTCAATCCTTCGCTTGATCGCCCGGTCTGTGCTATGGTGACCTGCGCAGATAAAGGAGTGGAGCATGGGTGGCTCTTGGCGCGGATCGCGCCGGAGTGACAGACGGGGGCGGACGGTCGACCCGAAGTTCTTTTGGCTTGCGTTCTTTCTCTTCGCTTTCCTCTGCGTCCCCGTGGCGGCAGAGCAGCTCGTCCGGGTCGGCGTCTACGACAACCCACCGAAGGTGGCGATCGACGAGGACGGTACCGTCTCCGGCCTCTACCCCGACTTGCTCGAGTACATCGCGGCGAAGGAGGGCTGGACGCTCGAGTATGTCCCGGGGACGTGGACGGAGTCGATGGAGCGCCTCGATCGCGGCGGAATCGACGTGATGGTCGATGTCGCGTTTACGGCGCCCCGCCGGGAGCTGTACGCGTTCAACAATGAGACGGTCCTCGTGAACTGGGGAACCGTCTACACGCGCCCCGGTCTCAAGATCCTGTCGCTCCCCGAGTTGGAGGGGCTGCGGGTCACGGTCATGGCGGGGAGCACGCACACCGTCGATCCGGGCGGGATCGTGGATCTAGCCGAGCGCTTCAATATTCGATGCACCTTCGTCGAGTTCGACAGCTACGAGGAAGTTTTTCAAGCGCTTGCCTCCGGCCGCGCCGACGCCGGGGTGGTCAACCGGGTGTTTGGCTTGGTGTTCGAGGCGGAGTACGGCGTGGAGCGGACGCCGATCGTCTTCAATCCGATCGAACTGCGATTCGCGTTTCCGCTTGACGATCCGCTCACGCCTCTTCTGATCCCGCGGATCGACCACCGTCTCGAGCAACTGAAGGCCGACCCGGATTCGGTCTACTACCGCGCACTGGACGAATACCTCCTCGAGACGCCGAAGCGAGAGACCGTCATCCGCTGGCCGACATGGCTTCTTCCCGGTCTCTTGGCAGCCGGCGCGATCATCGCCGTGCTCGTTGCCGCGGTCCTGATCGTCCGCCGGGAGGTCCGCGAGCGGACCAGGGCGGAGGAGGCGCACCGGCGAAGCGAAGAGCGGTTCGAGCTCGCGATGCGCGGAGCGAACGACGGTCTGTGGGACTGGAACCTGACGACGGGCGAGGTCTACTACTCGCCGCGTTGGGCGCAGATGCTCGGATACGACGTGGACGAGCTCGAGCGGACGATCGAGACGTTCCACGATCTGGTCCATCTCGACGACCGCGAACGGCTCCGCGCCGAAGAGGCCGACTACCTGGAAGGGCGGACCGACCGCTATCAGGTCGAGTTCCGGATGCGCCATCGGGATGGCACGTACCGCGACGTGCTCTCTCGCGCGTTCGTCGTCCGTGGTGAGGACGGAACGCCGTTGCGGTTTGTCGGTACACACGTCGACATCAGCGAGCGGAAGTACGCAGCTCAACAGCTCGAGGAGGCGAAGGAGAAGGCCGAGGCGGCCGATCGGCTCAAGTCCGCCTTCCTGGCGACGATGTCGCACGAGCTGCGGACCCCGCTCAACTCGATCATCGGGTTCACCGGGATCCTCCTGCAGAGACTGGCCGGCCCGCTGACCGAGGAGCAGGCCAAGCAACTCGGCATGGTGCAGACGAGCGCACGACACCTTCTCGATCTGATCAACGACGTGCTCGACATCTCCAAGATCGAGGCCGGACAGCTCGAGATCTTCCCCGAACCGTTCGATCTCCCCGACCTGATCCGCGAACTGACCGACGTTGCCCGGCCGATGGCCGAAGGAAAGGGGCTCGAACTGCGGGTCGACGTCGACCCCGCGGTCGGAACGATCCGCAGCGACCGACGGCGCGTCGGCCAGATCCTGACGAACCTGCTCAGCAACGCGATCAAGTTCACCGAGGCCGGCCACGTACGGGTCGCCTGCACCGAGGCCGGCGCGGACGTCCTCCTCTCCGTCGAAGACACGGGAATCGGGATCGGCAAGGAGGATCTCGCGAAGCTGTTCGTCCCGTTCCAGCAGATCGACACCGGTCTGACGCGCAAATACGAAGGGACCGGCCTCGGCCTGTCGATCTGCAAGCGGCTGAGCGAGAGGCTGGGAGGAAGAATCGAGGTGGAGAGCGAACCCGGTCGAGGGAGCGTCTTTACGGTTCGGATTCCGAAGGGATCGTGAGGTGACATCGTGGGTCGGAGGATCCTCGTAATCGAGGACCAGGAGCAGAACCTGTACTTGATGAAGTACCTGCTCGAGGCGAGCGGCTACGACGTCGTTCAAGCCCGCGATGGGAAGGAAGGGATCGCTGCGGCGCGGACGGAGCGGCCCGATCTGATCCTCCTCGACATCCAGCTGCCGACGATGAGCGGCCACGAAGTGGCGCGGGCGCTTCGGACCGACCCCGGCCTGTCGGCGGTTCCGATTGTTGCCGTGACCTCGTACGCGATGCCTGGCGATCGGGAAGAGGCCGTGGACGCGGGGTGCACCGGCTACCTCGAGAAGCCGATCGATCCCGATACGTTCGTCGCCGAGGTGGCCGGCTACATGCAGCAGGACCCGCGAAGATCAGAAGCCGCACCCGCTGGGCATGAAGGAGAGACCGAATGAAGGTGCTCATCGTGGACGACAAGGAGGACGCCCGATATCTGCTGCAGGCACTGCTGACCGGGCACGGACACGAAGTCGCCGTCGCATCGAACGGCGAGGAGGCGCTGGAACGGGCGCGGGCCGAGCCGCCCGACCTGATCATCTCCGACATCCTGATGCCGGTGATGGACGGGTTCCGGCTCTGTCGGGAGATACGTAGCGACGAGGCATTCCGCGACACGCTGTTCGTCTTCTACACCGCGACCTACGTCCAAGACAGCGACGCCGACTTCGCGATGAAGATCGGCGCCGACGACTTCATCCGCAAGCCGACCGAGCCGGACGCGTTCCTCGCTCGGATCGAGGCGATCATCGAGAAGGCGGAGCTAAGTGGAAAGGCCCGCAGTCCGGAGTTGACGCAGGAGGCGGAGGTCCTTCGGCTCTACAGCGAGCGCCTCGTCGCCAAGCTGGAGAAGCGATCGCTCGACCTTCAGCAGGAGCTCGCGCGGCGTCAGCAGGCGGAGGAGTCGCTCCGTCGATACGCGAAGCGGCTCGAGACCCTTCGGGAGATCGACATCGCCATTCTCGAGGCGCGGTCGCCGGCGGCGGTGGCAGAGATCGCGTTGGAGGCGCTGCACTCGATCCTTCTCTACACGCGGGCCAGCGTCGCCTCGTTCGACCTCGCGAGGGGACAGGCCGCAATCATCGCGGTGAAGGGCGCTGCCGAGGACGTCATGAAAGCGGGTGACGTCATGCCGATCGCGAACCTCGGCGTCGCCGACAAGCTGGCTACCGGCGAGGTGAGAAGGATCGAGGACGTGGAGGCGATTGCCGGCCGGTCGGCGAAGCAGGAGGAACTTCTGGAAGCGGGGATGCGTTCGTACATGGTCGTGCCGCTTCGCGCTCGCGAGGAGTTGATCGGCTCGCTCAACGTCGGGTTCTCCGCGCCGGACGGGGCGACGGACGAGGCGGTGCAAGCGGCGACGGAACTGGCGAACCAGCTGGCGATTGCCCTCCGACAAGCGCAGCTCCGCCAGGACCTCGAGCGCCACGTCGAGGAGCTGAGCAGCGCGAAGGCCGAGCTCGAGAGCAGCTACCAGAGCCTGTCCCGCGCGCTCAGTCAAACCGTCGAAGCGCTCGCTGCCGCCGCGGAGGTGCGGGATCCGTACACCGCCGGACATCAGCGCCGCGTCACCGAGCTTGCCGTCGCCATCGCCGGAGCGCTCGAGTTGGACGAGACGCGGATCGATGGACTCCGCGTCGCCGGGTTGATGCACGACATCGGGAAGCTGGCGATCCCTTCGGAACTGCTGAGCAAGCCGAGCCGGTTGTCCGAGGCCGAATACAGCCTGATCCGCGGACATCCGGAGACGGCGTGCAGCATCCTCGAGCCGGTCGAGTTCCCTTGGCCGGTCTCGGAGATCGTGATCCAGCATCATGAGCGGCTCGACGGCTCCGGGTATCCGAAGGGGCTCAAAGGGGACAGCATCCTCCTCGAAGCGCGGATCCTTGCGGTTGCCGACGTCGTCGAGGCGATGGCGTCGCATCGCCCCTACCGCCCGGCGCGCGGGATCGACGAGGCGCTCGCCGAGATCCGAGACGGGGCCGGCACCCGGTACGACGCGGCCGTCGTGGAAGCCTGCGCCCGCCTGTTCGAATCCGGCGAATTCGGGTTCGAGGAATAGGACGTCGTTTGCTCGGGGAAGGAGATCCGCAACCGCCTCTCCCGAAGAACAGCGCTGCGTTCCCGGTCCACCGTTTTCCCATTTCACGTACATCGTTCTTCCATATGACGCGGTGATGCTGAGTTGAGCGCGGTCGCTGTCGATCGCACGACGGAAGCGCCGGGAGGAGGTGGCCGATCACGACAGAGCGCGGGGCCCGCAGGTTCGTGTTGTTGTTCGTCGGGATCCTGGTCGTATCGAGCGGGATCCTGATCTCCGTCTCCGCCCTGTTGGGTCGTTTGAACGCACAGCATCGGATCTCGATGGTTCAGGACGCGGAGATCCACGCCGTCGACATGCGGCAGGAGGCCGTCGCCGAGATCATCGCGGCTTCCGTCTCGGATCTGCTTTTCCTGTCCGAGCTGAACGAGCTTGGGCCGTTCTTGTCCTCCGGAACGGCGGAGAGCCGCGAGGCGCTGGCGCGGGAGTTCATCGCGTTCGCCCGCGGGCAGAGAGTCTACGACCGGATCTGCGTCCTCTCCCCGTCGGGGACGGAGCTGCTACGCGTCGACTACCAAGAAGGCGTGCCGATCCTGGCCCCCGAGGAGGATCTCCGGTTCAAGGGCGACGGGCCCGACTTCCTGACGATGTCGGGCGAGCCCGGAGGTTCGATCTACGTGTCGCCACTCGACGTCGAAGACGACGAAGGATCCGGGCAACCGGTTCTTCGCCTGGGGCTCGCACTCAGTCCCGGAGAAGGGAACGAGGCCGCAGGATACCTTCTTCTGAGCCTCCAGGGCTCCGCCGTGATCGATGCATTCACGCAAGCGCGACCCGAGAGGGAGTCGATCGAGCTGCTGCTTGACGCGAACGGCGATTGGCTGCAGGGGCCGACGTCGGACGGCGAATCGGAATTTGCGTTGCCCGGACGAGTGGACGACCGGTTCCAGGACCTGTTCCCCGAGGCGTGGACGGCGATCGCCTCCGGAGAGTCCGGACAGCTCGAGACGCCGCTCGGCCTGTTCACCTACGACACGTTGATCCCGTACTCCGAGGCCGATGCGGTCCGGCTCGAAGTGACGGAGGCCCCGCCGCCGTCCACGCCCGCGACCATGCCCGCGTCGTCCTGGAAGAACGTGTCCTGGGTCCCCGCCGCCTTGATGGCGGCCACCCGAACCGCCGGGACCGGTCACCTCGTCGGGTGGGATGCGCTGGGCGTCCTCGTCCTGGGGAGCGGCGCGTGGGCCTTCACGCGGTGGATGAAGCGGAGAAGCGACCTTCATCGGCGAACGGCGAGCGAGAAGGAGCTGTTGCAATCGACGCTCGGGAAATACATCCCTCGGGAGATCTGCGATCGCCTCCTCACCGACCCGGCGCGCCACGCGCGCCTGGGCGGCGAGTCGGAGGAGGTCGCGGTGCTGTTCGCCGACATCCGCGGGTTCACGTCGTTTGCCGAACGCCGTGCCCCGGAGGAGGTCGTCGCGGTCCTCAACCGGACGATGACCGAGCTGACCGCTCCGTTGCGGATGTACGGGGGGATCCTCGACAAGTACTTCGGCGACGGCTTCCTCGCCTTCTTCGAACCGGCGCCCGCCCTGTCGGACGCGGCACGGCGGGCAGTCGATGCGGCCCGTCTCATGCAACGTGCCTTCCGGAACCTGTGGGATGACGCGTCGACCGAGGCGCTCCGCGAGCTCGGCTTAGGAATCGGGATCAGCGCCGGGCGGGTGATCGTCGGCAACGTCGGATCGGAGGACGCGATGGACTACACCGTCGTCGGCGACGCCGTCAACGTCGCGTCGCGTCTTCAGAGCCTCGCCGAGCCCGGGGACGTCCTCGTCTCGGAGTCCGCGTACGAGTTTCTGGACGACGAGGACGACGCCGAAGTCTTGCGGCTGACCAGGCTCCGCGGCCGGCGCGAGCCGATGAACGTGTTCAGGCTTCAGCCCGCGGAGCCCGACGGGGAGCACGGACACATCACCGCGTGAAATCAGGCTCGCTCGTGATAGGATCGGCGCGCAGGTTCTGACTCAGGGTCGGAACTGCGCGCCTCCATCGTTGCTCCGGCCAGTTCCCGACTACATGCCGTAGGAACAGGAGACCGTCGTCGGGAAGTACATCGCCCAGTTCTTGCCGGCGCGGATCTCGTAACCTTCTCCCCAGGCGGTCTCCGTTCGGTGCCCGTTGTCAACGCCCTTGACGACCGCGTGCACCGCGATGTACAGAGTCGAGTTGCACGCCACATCGAAGCCGTCCAGCGCGATTTCGTACGAGTCGAAGGACGCTCCACCGAGGGCCTCGTGCTGGTAGTCGAACCGCCCCGGAGCGCTCTTCGACGGCGGCTCTGCGCCGACGTAGACGTGCGTCTCTTCCAGGCCCCATCCGTTGTCCGCTTCGATGTCGATGGTGACGGTGACGGTGTCGGTGACTAAGTCCTTGTACGCGTACACATACACATCGCCCGCGTCGTAGTGCTGCCCGGCGATGAGATCGACGATGGTCGCCGTCCCGCACACAGCCAGCGCCGAGACCATCGCCAGCGCGATCCATACCCGCTTCATTCGGACCTCCTTCGCAGAGAACTTGGACAGTGTCGCAGAATTCATCGGCCAAATCAAATCCGTTGACCCGCTCGCGAGGACGGCGATCTCGGGGGAACGCACTCGAGGAGCACCGCCGCGGGCGGTGGCTCCGGTTGAATGTATCCTCCCTCCCGCCGATGATGGGCGCGGCCGCAAACTGGGTCGGTTCGAAGGACGCGAGGAGGGGACGCGATGAGCTGGAAGCTGCTGTTGCTGATGGGTGTCGCGCTGATCGGGATCGGGATGGTGAGCTGGCTCCTGACGACGCCCGGCGGCGATCGGCCGGGCGAGCCGTTCAGACTGGCGATCCTGCACACGAACGACCTCCACGCCCACTACGACTCGGTCGAGCCGGGGGGCGAGCCGGTCCGAGGCGGCGTCGCGAGGGTGAAGACCGCGGTCGACGAGATCCGCGACGAAACGGACGACGTGCTCTTCCTCGACGCCGGCGACCAGTTCCAGGGGACCCTCTTCTTCACCGTCGGCGGGGCGGCGGTCGTCGCCGACGTGATGAACGAGCTCGGGTACGACGCGATGTGCCTCGGGAATCACGAGTTCGACGCCGGGCCGGCCGAGCTGGCGAGGTTCATCGATCTCGCCGACTTTCCGGTGTTGTCCGCCAACACGGACGCCCTGGCCGATCCCGATCTCTCCGGCGAGATCCTCCCCTACGGGCTCGCGCAGTTCGGCTTCGGACGGGAACCCGTCGGGGTGATCGGCCTGACCGCGGAGCACACGGCGATCGCCTCCAGCCCGGGGCCGAACGTCCGGTTTCTCGACGCGATCGCGACCGCGCAGCAGACGGTCGATGAGCTGGAGAGAAGCGGCGTCGACATGATCATCGCCCTGACGCATCTCGGGTACGAACGCGACCTCGAGCTGGCGCGCAGCGTCAGCGGGATCGACGTGATCGTCGGCGGGCACAGCCACACGCTGCTCGGCCCGTGGGAGGACGCGGCCGGTCCATATCCGACCGTCGTGACGTCCGCTTCCGGCGAGCCGGTCCTCGTCGTCACCGCCGGCGAGTGGGGCGAGTGGCTCGGCCGTCTCGACGTCACCTTCACCGACGACGGTCTCGTCAACGCGTACGGCGGCGCGCCGATCCTCATCGACGGGACGATCCCCGAGGACGAGGGGATGCTCGCCGTCCTCGCCGAGTACCGCCTGGCGATCGAGGGGCTGATGACCCATCGGGTCGGCACGGCCGAGGTCGACCTCAACGGCGCGCGCGAGGACGTCCGCGTCCGCGAGACGAACCTCGGCGACCTGATCTGCGACGCGGTGCTCTGGAAGACGCGGAACCTCAGCGCGACGATCGCGATCGAGAACGGCGGCGGGATCCGCGCCTCGATTCCCGCCGGCGAGATCACCATGGGACAGGTCCTCGAGGTCCTCCCGTACGGCAACCGGATCAGCGTCCTGTCGATCACCGGCGCGGAGCTGGAGACGGCGCTCGAGAACGGCGTCAGCCAGGTCGAGGACGGCGCGGGCCGGTTCCCGCACGTCGGCGGGATGCGGTACGCGTTCGACCCGTCGGCCGAGCCCGGCACCCGGATCGTCCGCGTCGAGGTCCGGGATGCCGCCTCCGGAACCTACGTCGCCCTCGATCCCGGAGCGACCTACACCCTCGCGACGAACGACTTTCTTGCCGACGGCGGCGACGATTACACCGTTCTCTCTCATGCGACCGAACGCTACGATACCGGCTGGCTGCTCTCGGAGGCGCTCGCCGAATTCCTTTCCGGGCACGACCCTGTCGCGCCGGAGATCGAAGGGAGGATCGTGGAAGGCGGAGGGGACGGCCCGTAGCGCAGACGGACGTCGCGCTTCGCACGGGCCCTTGACCCCGGGTGCGGCGGCGGCTATAGTGGGCCGCGATGCACGCTTACGGGGAGTACACAGTCGCTCGCAGACGTACGTCGGTCGGGTAGCCGCCTGACCGTGACCCCGTCGATTCGCCCCCTTCCCAATTAAGAATCCACTCTCACGGCCCAGGATGCTGCCCGGCCGTCCGTTTCGCCCTCGGCAGAGGCTGCCGATTCGGAATGATCGATGCGAAGCGTGAACCGTCGGTTGGAAGGAGGGCATAGCATCATGGGCAACCCGAAGAAAGTCGTGCTGGCGTATTCCGGGGGACTCGACACATCCGTGATCGTCCCCTGGCTGAAAGAGACCTACGGATGCGAAGTCGTCACGTTTACCGCGGACGTGGGGCAGGGATCGGACGAGCTGGCCGGGCTGGAGGAAAAGGCGCTCCGGAGCGGTGCGAGCAAGGCGATCGTCGCCGACCTGCGCGAGGAATTTCTCACGGACTATGCCTTCCCCGCGCTGCGCGCCGGGGCGATCTACGAGGGGACCTACCTCCTCGGCACCGCGACCGCCCGCCCGGTCGTCGCCAAGCGGATGGTCGAGGCGGCGCATCAGGAGGGGGCGGATGCCCTCTCGCACGGGTGCACGGGAAAGGGGAACGATCAGGTCCGGTTCGAACTGACGTTCAAGGCGATCGATCCGACCCTCCCGGTGATCGCCCCGTGGCGGGATCCGGCGTGGACGATCGAATCCCGCGAGGACGCCCTGGCGTACGCCGAGGCCCACGGGATCCCCGTATCGAGCTCGAAGGCGTCGATCTACAGCCGCGATCGGAACCTCTGGCACATCAGCCACGAGGGGGGCGACCTCGAGGATCCGTGGAGCGAGCCGAAGGAGAGCACGTTCTGCCTGACCGTCTCCCCGGAGGCGGCGCCGTCGGTGCCGGCGTATCTGACGGTCGAATTCGAGGCCGGGATCCCGGTGGGAGTCGACGGGGCCTCGCTCGGCCCGGTCGATCTGTTGATGAAGCTCAACGAGATCGGCGGTGCCCACGGCGTCGGCCGCGAGGACATCGTCGAGAACCGCTTGGTGGGGATGAAATCGCGCGGCGTCTACGAGTCCCCCGGAGGGACGATCCTCTACAAGGCGCTCGCCGCGCTGGAGAGCCTCTGTCTCGATCGCCGGTCGGCGCACTACAAGGCGCTCGTCGCCCAGCGGTACTCCGAGCTGGTCTACTACGGACTGTGGTTCACGCCGCTCCGGGAGGCGTTCGACGCGTTCGCCGCCTCGCTCGCGAAGACCGTCACCGGATCGGTCCGGATGAAGCTGTACAAGGGCAGCTGCACCGTCGTCGGCCGGACGTCTCCCTACAGCCTCTACCAGGAGGACCTCGCGACGTTCGGACAGGACGACGTGTACAACCAGGCCGACGCGACCGGGTTCATCAACCTGTTCGGCCTTCCGCTGACGGTGACCGGCCTTCGGGCGACGGCTCCGGATTCCGAGCCGGTCGGAGCGGGGAGCGCGGCGACGTGAAGGCGCTCGAAGCGGATGGGACGGTGCTGTGGGGCGGCCGGTTCTCCGAGCCGCTCGCCCGGAATGTCGAGGTGCTGAACGCGTCGTTCCCGTTCGACCGGCGGCTCGCCGCCGTCGACGTCGAGGGGAGCATCGCCTACGCGACCGCCCTCCGCGACGCCGGGTGGCTCAAACCCGAAGAGCACGAAGCGATCGTCTCCGGGCTCGGTGCGATCGCCGGGGACTTCGCCGAGGGCACGTTCGAGCCGCATCCCGGCGACGAGGACATCCACACCGCCGTCGAGCGCCGCCTGCATGAGCTGATCGGAAGCGCGGCCGATCGGCTGCACGCCGGTCGCTCGCGCAACGACCAGGTGGCGACCGATCTGCGCCTCTATCTCGCCCGCTCGATCGACGCGCTCCGCGATCAAGTTCGGTGGGTTCAGGAGGAGATCGTCACCAAGGCCGAAGGGCATCTGAGCGTGGTCATGCCCGGGTACACGCACCTTCAGCCGGCCCAGCCGATCCTGTTCAGCCATTGGCTGATGTCGTTCTTCTGGAAGCTCGAGCGCGACCGCGAGCGGCTGCTCGCGGCGCGGGGGAGGACGAACGTCTGTCCGCTTGGCTCCGGTGCTCTCGCCGGGAACCCGCTCGGCATCGATCGAGAGGAGTTGGCGCGCTCCCTGGGTTTCGAGTCCGCGTCGGAGAACAGCCTCGATGGGGTGGAGGACCGCGACTTTGTCTGCGAGTTCCTGTTCGCCGCGAGCCTGTTGCAGACGCATCTGAGCTCGTTGGCCGAGACGCTGATCCTCTGGTCGAGCGAGGCGTTCGATTTCGTCGCGCTCCACGAGAGCCACTGCACCGGGTCGAGCCTGATGCCGCAGAAGCGCAACCCCGATGCCCTCGAGCTCATCCGCGGGAAGACCGGGCGCGTCCTCGGCCACCTCACGGCTCTGCTCGTCACGCTCAAGGGCCTGCCCTCCGGGTACAACAAGGACCTGCAGGAGGACAAGGAGGGGCTGTTCGATGTCGTCGACACGCTCGACATCGAGCTCCTGGTCGTCGCCGACGTGATCCGGCGGATGAGGGTCAAGGCCGCGAGCATGGCCGGCGCGCGAAGCCCCGGCCTGCTGGCAACCGACCTCGCCGACTACCTCGTGCGGAAGGGGGTCCCGTTCCGGGAAGCGCATCGCGCCGTCGGCCACGTCGTCGTGAGCGCCGAGAAGCTCGGGACGTCGATCGATCGGCTTCCCCTTTCGTCCTACCGGGCGGCGCATCCGGAGTTCAGCAAGGACGTCTACGACGTGTTCGACGTGCACCTCTCCGTGTCGCACCGGGCTTCGAAAGGGGGGACCGCGCCGGATGCCGTATCGCAGCAGATCGGCAGGGCGAGGCGTCTCCTGGGCAGAAACATCGAATCGAAAGACTAGGGAGGAGTGCAGGCCATGAACACGTGTCCGGAATGCCAAGGCAGGCTGAAGCTGGGCGAAGGCCTCCAGCGGGGGGAGATCGTCGTTTGCCCCGATTGCGGGGTGGAGCTCGAAGTGGTCGGTCTCAACCCGACTGTGCTCGAGCTCGCTCCTGAGGTCGAAGAGGACTGGGGGGAGTAGGCGATGCGGATCGCCGTTCTGTGCTCGCGGGTGCGGATCGAGGAGAAGCTGCTCTTCGCCTCGCTTCGCGAGCGCGGGGTCGCCTTCGATGCGATCGACGTCCGGCGACTGGGCCTCGACGTCGCCCGGAACGACTTCGCCGACTACGACGCCGTCCTGATCCGGTGCCTCAGTCACTCGCAAGCGTTTTACCTGTCGCGTTGGCTCGAGGGTCTCGGGGTCCTCACGGTCAACCGCCACGAGTCGATCGCCGTGTGCGGGGACAAGCTGTTGATGAGCCTCGCTCTGCGGGAGGCGGGCCTCCCGATCCCGCGGACCGGCTTCGCGTTTGACATCGAGGCGATGGTCGAGACGGCCGAAGCGATAGGATACCCCGTGGTGTTCAAGCCGCTCCACGGGTCGTGGGGCCGCCTGCTGGCCAGGGTGAGCGACCGTTGCGCCGCCGAGGCTCTGCTGGAGCACAAGAAGACGCTGGGCGGCTATGCGCACGCCGTCTTCTACGCTCAGGAGTACGTCCCGAAGCCGGGGCGCGACATCCGCGCCCTCGTGGTCGGGGATGACGTCGTCTGCGCCGTCTGGCGATCGTCGGATCACTGGATCACGAACACGGCCGCGGGAGGGAACACGTCGCCCTGCCCGGTGACGAGCGAAATCCGAGACCTGTCCCTGCGCGCCGCCCGAGCGGTCGGCGGCGACGTCGTCGCCGTGGACCTCCTGGAAGCGGGCGACGGGCGGATCCTGGTCAACGAGGTGAATCACACGCCCGAGTTCCACGGGGCCCTCCGGGCGACGGACGTCGACCTCTCAGGACGGATGGTCGATTTCGTCCTCGATGCCGCGAAGGAGCGGGCATGACGCGCGCAGCGATTGTCGGCGCCTCCGGCTACGCGGGCGGCGAGCTGCTGAGGCTGCTGCTCGCGCACCCCGAGGTGGAGCTCCGGCAGATCACGTCGGAGGCGCACGCCGGGCAGTACGCCCACTTCGTGCACCCCAATCTCCGCGGCCACACCCAGCTGCGGTTCACGCGGCTTGAGGGGCTCGAACCGACCGACCTTCTCTTCCTCGCCCTTCCCCACGGTCGGGCCATGGGCCGAATCGAGTCGTTGGCGGAGATGGGGGAGAGGCTGGTCGATCTGTCGGCCGACTTCCGGCTGAGGAAGGCCGATGCGTACGTGTCATGGTACGGGTGCGAACATCCGGCCCCCGAGTGGCTGGCTCGTTTCGTCTACGGCCTGCCGGAGCTTCATCGGACCCGGCTGGAAGGGGCGTCGTACGCCAGCGGTCCGGGCTGCAACGCGGCCGTGTCGCTGCTCGCGTTGCGCCCCCTGTATCGACGGGGGCTCGTACGGGAGGCCGTCGTCGACGTCAAGGTGGGATCGTCCGAAGGGGGGAACAGGGCGACCGCGGCGTCGCATCATCCGGAACGGGCCGGGGTCATACGCACGTACGCCCCGACCGGGCATCGCCATATCGCCGAGCTGATCCAGGAGCTCGAGCTGGACGCCGAAGCCCCGGGACTTCACTTCTCGGTCACGTCCGTGGGAACGGTCCGAGGCGCTCTGGCGACGTGCCATTGCCTGCTGAACGACGGCCTCGACGAGCGCGAGGTCTGGGAAATCTACCGGGAGGACTACGCCGAGGAGCCGTTCGTGCGCCTGGTCCGAGCCAAACGGGGGATCCACCGCTATCCGGAGCCGAAGTTGCTTTCCGGGTCGAACCATTGCGACATCGGCTTCGCAGCCGATCCGCGGGGGAAGCGGATCGTCGTCGTCGCGGCCATCGACAACCTGATGAAGGGGGCCGCGGGGAACGCCGTGCAGGTCATGAACGCGATGTGCGGCTGGCCGGAGACGCTCGGGCTGGGATTCCCCGGGCTCCACCCGATCTAATCGGAAGGGACGGGATCGATGATCGTCGTGAAGATGGGCGGAAGTCAGGGCGTCGACGCGGACGGCGTCTGCGCCGACCTGGCCGAGGTGGCCGAACAGGGCGAGCGGGTCGTCCTGGTCCACGGCGGCTCCCACGAGACCAACGTGATCTCCGAGAAGCTCGGACACCCGCCTCGCTTCGTGACGTCGGTCACCGGCCACAGCAGCCGGTACACCGACCGGCGGACGGTGGAGATCCTCTCGATGGTCATCGCAGGCCGGATCAACACCCTTCTCGTGGAGCGGCTTCAGCGCCTGCACGTCAACGCCCTGGGCCTTTCCGGCGTCGACGGTCGCCTCCTCGAAGCGAAGCGCAAGAGCTCGCTTCGCGCCGTCGAAGGCGCGAAACGGGTCGTCCTCCGCGGCGAGTACAGCGGCCGGATCGAGCGGGTCAACGCCCCCTTGCTCCGGTCGCTTCTGGAGGACGGCTACCTCCCGGTCGTCGCGCCTCTGGCGATCAGCCACGAGCACGAGATCGTCAACGTGGACGGGGATCGGGCGGCGGCGGCGATCGGCGCTGCGCTCCGGGCCACGGCGGTCGTCCTCCTGACCAACGTGCCCGGCGTGCTCTCCGATCCCGACGACGAAACGTCCGTCGTCGAGCGCATCCCGCTCGACGGCGTCGAACACGCACTCGAGTGCTACGCCGAGGGGCGCATGAAACGGAAGCTGCTCGGCGCACTCGAGTCGCTGCAGGCCGGCGTCGGCAGGGTCGTCATCGCCGACGGCCGCGGCGAGCGGCCGCTGAGACGAGCGCTCGCCGGAGAAGGGACGGTCATCCAATGAACGCGCAACGGATCATCGAGATCGAGGATCGCCACGGCAGCGGAGCGTACTCGCAGCGGCCTCCGGTCATCGTCCGGGGGAAGGGCGCGCGGCTGTGGGACGCCGAGGGGCGGGAGTACATCGATTGCATGAGCGGACACGGGGTCGCCAATCTGGGGCACGCGCATCCGACCATGATCCGCGCGCTCGGCGAGCAGATGGAAAGGCTGTGGACCTGCCCGAACGGGTTCTACAACGACCAACGCGCCCGGCTGCTGGCCGAGCTGACGCGGCTCGCCCCCGAGGGACTGGACCGTGCCTTTCTCTGCAACTCGGGGACCGAGGCGGTCGAAGCGGCGATCAAGTTCGCGCGCGTCGCGACCGGCCGCACACGGATCGTCGCCGCGATGCGGGGCTATCACGGGAGAACGATGGGCGCCCTGTCCGCAACCTGGGACAGGGCGTATCGCGAGCCCGTCGCGCCGCTCGTGCCGGGCTTCGCCTTCGTCCCGTACGACCGACTCGAGCCGATGGATGAGGAGATCGACGATTCGACGGCGGCCGTCATCCTCGAGGTCGTCCAGGGCGAAGGGGGCGTGCATCCGGGGAGCACGGAGTACCTGCGCGGTGTCCAGGCCCTCTGCCGCGACCGGGGCGCCCTGTTGATCATCGACGAAGTGCAGACAGGATTCGGCCGCACCGGCGCGATGTTCGCCTGCGAGCATCACGATCTCCAACCCGACATCCTCTGCCTCGCCAAGGCGATCGCCGGCGGGATTCCGATGGGGGCGGCGCTGATCGGTCCGCGCGTCGGGGAGATCCCCCGTCGCGTGCACAGCACCACGTTCGGCGGCAATCCCCTGGCCTGCGCAGCCGCGTTGGCCTCGATCGGCGTGCTCGAGAAGGAAGGGCTCGTCCGACGAGCCGCCGTGCTCGGAGCGCGATTCCGAGCCGGTCTGGAATCGATCGCCTCCCCGTGGATCCGCGAGGTGCGGGGACTCGGGCTGATGCTCGCGGTGGAGTTGAAGACCCAGTCGCTCCCCTTTCTTCGGACGCTCTCCGAGCGCGGCGTGCTCGCTCTGCCGGCGGGGAGCACGGTCCTTCGCTTCCTTCCCCCGTTGGTCATCGCGGAGGGCGAGGTGGATGCGGTGCTGACGCACGTCTCCGACGTCCTGACCGGAAAGGGGACGCCGCGTGGATGACGTCGCGTTCCTCGAGGAGATGCTACGGATACCGAGCCTGTCCGGTCAGGAGAAGGCCCTGTCCGAGTGGCTCGTCGACCGGATGTCGCGCCTCGGCCTCGAGGCCGACTGCGACGCCGTCGGCAACGCCGTCGGCATCGGGGGGGATCCGTCCGCCGAGAGGACCGTTCTGTTGCTCGGGCACATGGACACCGTGCGGGGCCAGATCCCGATCCACCGCCAGGACGGCTGCCTCTACGGACGGGGAGCGGTCGACGCGAAAGGGCCGCTCGCCGCGTTCGTCCTCTCCGCGGCGCGGGTGGCGGCGGATCTGCGCGGCGTGCGGGTCGTCGTCGTCGGAGCGGTCGAGGAGGAAGCGCACGGCCGCGGGGCCCAATACCTGAAGGAGACGGTCCCCCCGCCGGACTGCGCGATCGTCGGCGAGCCGAGCGGGTGGGACGGGATCACGCTGGGATACAAAGGTCTCGTCAGCGTCCACTACCGCTGGGAGAGCTCGGTCACTCACGGCGCGTCGGATCACCAGACGCCAGCGGAGAAGGCGATCGGCTTCTGGGACCACGTGCGCACGTGTGCCGCCGGAATCAACCGCGGCCGGACCGGCACGTTCGACGTCCTCTCCCCGTCGCTGCGGGAGATCCACACGTTCAGCGACGGGATACGGGCCTGGGCCGAGATGGACCTGGTGCTCCGACTCCCGCTCGACCTGTCGCCGCAGTCGGTGCGCGATCTTCTGGCGGCGCGGCATCCGGACGAGCACGTGTCGTTTCCATACGGCGAGCCGGCGTACCGATCCGGCAAGAATTCCGCCCTCGTACGGGCGTTCCTGCGCGCGATCCGAGATGCATCCGGTCGTCCGCGATTCAAGCTCAAGACGGGGACGTCGGACATGAACGTGGTCGGTCCCGCCTGGGACTGCCCGATCGTCGCCTACGGTCCGGGCGATTCGGACCTCGATCACACCCCGAGCGAGCACATCGAGATCGCGGAGTATCGCCGCAGCATCTCGATCCTGACGCAGGTGCTCCGGGCCCTGGCGTCGGAACTGCGCACGAGCACCGATGGGAGACGCGCGCAAGTCCCGACGCAGGGTCAGGACTGCGCGTGGGCGAGCTTCGCCCACGGCCAAGACGGGACTCCCTAGCGGCGGGAGATCCGGGCATATCGTCCTATCCCACCGGCCGCGCTTCCGGCTTGTCGCGCCGCAGGAATCCCAGCGCGGCGAGCCCGAGGAGCGCCATGGCGGCCCAGAGGATGAACGGTGCGCGCGGACTGCAGACGGCGAGGTCTCGTACCGGCTCTTCGGCGACGTGGACGATCCGAACGTTGTCCCGGCGATGTCGGTGCGGCAGAGCGCCGAGCACGTGCAACCCTTCGTGGACCCACCCGACCTGAGGGAGAAGATGAAGGACGGCGGCGTGCACGGACGCTTCCTTTGTGAGGGAACCCTCGTCATTCGCTCCGGCGGGCGCTCCCTGATGCACGGCGAAACGCGGTGACCGTCGCTCGATCTTTCGCAAGGCGGCGGCCTAGGGTATCCTCCCGTCTCGGGATGAGCCTCCTTCTGGCCGTGAGAGACGATTGGGATGTCGTGATGGCGAGCGACGGGCGCGTGCTCGGCGGGGATCTCGGTGTGCTGTCCGACGATTCGCTGAAGACCCTGGCGCTGAACGCGGAGCTGTGCCTCGGCCTCGCCGGTCCCACCGACACGATGCGGCTCGTGCTGACCTCGCTCGGGGTCAAGTGCCGCGGCAGCCATCCGGTCGATCTTCTCGGCGCATGCCAGGAAGTCGCCTGCCCTGTGGACATCGAGTATCACGACGCGCGCGACGAGGTCACGAGCGTGCTCCGATGGATGACGCGCCGCATCCTGTTCGGGTCGGCGGCCGCGCGGATCCCGGCCGTCCTTCTGGCCGGAAGGACGAACGGACGTCCCGCCCTCTGCGAGTGGAGGCACCCCGCGCGCGCGATGGAGACGGCGGGATCGGCCGGGTACACCGAGGCGATCGTGGGAAGTCTGCCGGAAGAGGGCACCCGCGAGTGGACCGAGTTCCGTCGGATGGTTCACGGGGAGCGGTCGACCGAGCACGCGGAGGAGAGGCTGACGTGCTCGGTCCGGTTCTGCGCCCGATACTTCGGGGCGAACGGTCCGGTGAACGAGACCGTCTTCGTTCGCCGTCTCTCGCGTGGGTTTGAACTGGTCCGCGTTGCGTAGCCGCCTGCCGTCGATCCTTGATGGACGGAGGTTTCGAAACTAAGCTTCCTGGCTGTTTAGGAACGGCGAAGGCGAACGGCCGGATCTTCCGGCCGCCGTGATGCGGAGGAGGTCGAGGATGCCGTTGCGTCGACACGAGTGCGAGTCCTGCGGACACCGATTCCGCGTTCTCGAGCTGCCGGGCGCGGAGGATGAAGCGCCGACCTGCCCGGTCTGCGGGAGCGCCTCGACGCGTCGCTTGATACCGCTCGTGGCGGTTCAGTTCAAGGGGAGCGGCTTCTACAAGACCGATCGCGGGCGGAAGGGGCACGGCCGCCCGGGGGCCGCCGAAGCCGGTTCACGGGATTCCGGAAGCGCGGATGCCCCGAGAGATTCCAAGGCTTCGACCGACTCCGAGGGCTCCACAGTGTCCGACAAGACGTCCTCCGCCGGGTAGTCCGACCAGGACCGCCCGATCCTGCGTCGCCCGACGAGATACGCTCGCGGCGCTACTCGGGCGCGGAGGGCCCGTCCGACGCCCCGGATTCCTCGGTCCGCCGAAGCACCCGATCTGTGGCCAGCTGCTGAGAGCGGAGGCGGCGCATGGTCCTGAGGGTCCAGATCACGGCCCCGATCAGGACGATGCCCACCAGGGCAAGGAGGCCGAGCATCGTTCCTCCGCGGTTGTCGCCGCCGGGGACCGCGGGCTGATCGGCGAGCAGCATGACGGCGATCAGCCCGAAGTCGTACAGCCCGTGTACGGTGACCGCGGCGAGGAAACCCTTCCGGATCGCGCCCCGCTTCGCCGGGTCGAACTCCGACTGCGCGACGGCGTTGCCGAGGATGGCGCCGCAAGCGGCGTGCATCGGGACGGCGGTGAACGCGCGCACGAGGGCCGTCGTCCATCCCCCATTCAGGGCGTAGATCGCGTTCTCGAGCGCGGCAAAACCGAGCGCCGCGGTGACGCCGAAGACCAATCCGTCCATCGGCTCATCGAAGGAGGGCTGGCGCGCGCTGTAGCCGCGGATGACCAGGAGCACCAGCCCCTCCTCCGGGATGGCGGCGATCACGAATGCCTCGTACAGCGCGGCCAGCGCGATCGACGCAGATCCCGGCCTGACGGCGCTCAGCCCCAACCCGATCAGGACGGCCGGCACGATGCTCAGGAGCCCGTACATGAAGGTGCGCGCGAGGACCGCTCGCGGCTCGCGGTGAAGATCGCGGGAGTAGAAGTAGCGGAGGATCAGGATGATGGGAAGAGCGGTGCACAGAGCCGTCGCGAGCGACCGAGCGATCATAGCCTTCCCCTTCAATCGGTGAGATCGGAGTATACGCGACGGCCCGAGGACGGGTCTCCTCCCGCGGCG
>Ga0315554_1000693_pt1 | contig 19955 bp, 17 predicted proteins | sample SalMarSW160370MG_FD_202114 | JGI IMG/M metagenome (GOLD analysis project Ga0315554, IMG submission 202114) | Salt marsh sediment microbial communities from the Plum Island Ecosystem LTER, Massachusetts, United States - Salt Marsh Sediment SW1603-70 ... | reverse complement strand
CGACGTTTTATTGGAAGAAGTAGTTGGAAGGATGTTGAAAGAGCGCGGATTGAAAATTGCTTTAGCAGAATCCTGTACGGGAGGTTATATTTCTCATCTATTAACGAATATTCCGGGAAGCAGTAATTATTTTGAAAGAGGAATTGTATCATATAGTAATGCAGCCAAAGTTGAAGTTTTAAAAGTTAATGAAGATACAATTGCAGAATACGGTGCGGTAAGTCTTGAAATTGCCAGACAGATGGCGGAAGGTGCAAAGGCAACAAGCGGTGCCGATATTGGTTTATCTGTTACTGGAATTTTAGGACCGACCGGCGCAGTTCCGGGTAAACCTGTAGGATTAGTCTATATTGGTTTTTGCGACGAGACTGTTTGTACGGCTAAAAAATTTACTTTTGGTGAAGATAGAATAATTAATAAACAACGGACTGCCCAGGCTGCTTTAGAGATGGTAAGACGTTCACTTTTAGGTATTCCATACGATGACTAGGCTGTTTGTTGCTTTAATAATCCAGGAAGAAATTAAAAAGAAAATAACTGAAATTAGAAAAGAAATACTGCCGGAGTGGGGAAAATACAAGTGGGAAAAAGAAGAAAAGATTCATCTTACATTAAAATTTATTGGCGAAGTAGATGATATTAAAGTTGAACAGATTTCGCAATCTTTAAATTTTATTGAAAATTATTCTAAATTTGAATGCCGGCTTTCCCGTTTTGGTTTCTTCTTCAAGAGGGGAGTTGCTAAAATTCTCTGGATTGGTATTTCTACAGATAATTCTATATATAAATTAGTAGATGAGATAAATAATAATCTGGAAAAATTTTCAATACCATTAGATGAACGAAAATTTAAATCTCATTTAACGTTGTTAAGATTAAAGAATAAAGAACCCAAAAATTTTATAAAAAGTTTTGAAGATTTTGTTATACCGGAAATTAATTTTATTATTAATGAAGCTGCATTAATTAAAAGCGAGCTTCTGCCGGATTCATCAAAATATACGGAAATTAAAAAATATAAATTAAAATGATTTGGAGGAATAATGGCTTCTGATAAAAGTACACTTTCGCCCGACAGGGATCAAAAAATGAAAATTATTGAAGATGCAATTTTAACCATCGAAAAAACTTACGGTAAAGGTTCAATAATGAAACTGGGAGATGGAGTTATAAATCCAATTGAATCCATCCCTACTGGTGCTCTTTCGCTTGATTATGCTTTGGGGATTGGCGGAATCCCGCGCGGCAGAGTAACAGAGGTTTATGGACCAGAATCAAGCGGTAAAACTACTTTGTGTTTGCATGTTATTGCGGAAGCACAAAAAACCGGGGGGCTTGCAGCTTTTATTGATGCTGAACATGCACTCGATGTTCAATATGCAAAAAGGCTTGGTGTTGATACCGCAAACCTTCTTTTGTCACAGCCGGATTTCGGCGAACAAGCTCTGGAAATAACTGACACCCTTGTTAGAAGTAATGCTCTTGATATCATTGTTATAGATTCTGTTGCCGCATTAGTTCCGCGTTCCGAAATTGAAGGGGAAATGGGAGATGCTACAATGGCTGTGCAGGCGAGGTTAATGTCTCAGGCATTAAGAAAATTAACTGGTGCAATTTCTAAATCCAAAACCGCAGTTATTTTTATTAATCAATTAAGAAGTAAAATCGGTGTTATGTTTGGTAACCCGGAAACAACAACGGGCGGTAATGCCCTTAAATTTTATGCATCGCTTCGTCTTGATATAAGAAGAATTGCTGCAATAAAAGACGGTACCGATGTTATAGGAAATAGAACAAAAGTAAAAATTGTAAAAAGTAAAGTAGCTCCTCCTTTTAAAGAAGTTGAATTTGATATTTTATACAATGAAGGTATAAGCAAGAGCGGCGATCTTTTGGATCTGGCGGTAAATTTGGGAATTATAAAAAAGAGCGGTGCTTGGTTTACTTACAATGAAGAAAGATTCCAGGGAAGAGAACAGTTCCGGCAAAAAATTGTAGAAAATTCCGAGCTTAATTCTAACATTGAAAAAGAAGTAAAAACAAAATTAGGATTTAATAGAGAAGAAAAAGAAAATTCTGAAGATAAAACCGGGAAAGAGAAAAAAGCATCAAAATAATTTGTTTTGTTAATTTGAAGCCGGTACATTCATAGTGTTCAATGAAAATAATAAAACGAAAGTTAATATGATGCAGGGAGTAATTTCTGCCTCCGAAAAGTTAAAAAGAAAAAATAAGGAATTAAAATATATTTGTATTGGTCTGGATACTGATATTAATAAAATTCCTCAGCACCTTAGAAATTCTGAAAATCCTATTTTGGAATTTAATAGAGCTCTAATAGAAGAGACTTTAAATTATGCTGCAGCGTATAAATTAAACTTTGCCTTTTATGAAAAATTTGGTGAAAAAGGTTTTGATATTTTAAAACAAACAATTACATACATTCCAAGTGATATTTTAATAATCGGGGATGCAAAAAGAGGAGATATCGGGAATACTTCCAGGATGTATGCAGAATCAGTTTTTGATTTTTTTAATTGTGATTCGATTACAATTAATCCTTATATGGGAGAAGATTCTGTCCTTCCATTTCTCGAAAGAGAAGATAAATTAAATTTTATTCTTACTCTTACTTCAAATCCCGGAGCTAATGATTTTGAAAAGCTAAAGCTGGATAACAATCAATTTCTGTTTCAGAAAGTAATTGAAAAAGTTAAGAGTTGGAATAAAAAGAAAAACTGCGGAATAGTATTTGGTGCAACAAAAATAGAAGAACTGAAGGATAATATTTATTCATTTGACGATCTTCCTGTCCTGCTTCCCGGTGTCGGAGCACAAGGAGGAAGCCTCGAAAATGTAGTTGCTGTATTTAAAGAAAATAATAAGTTTGATTTTATTATAAATATAAGCCGTGCAATAATATACAAGGGCGGGGATAAAAATTTTGCAAAAACAGCTAAGAATGAAGTAATTAATCTTAATAATTCGGTAAAGTCTATTTTAATTTAATCAAATTTTTACAATATTATTTTTAGTTATTTATAATTTTTCTTATAAACCTCAAAGTGAGGGAGCTTTGCTAGCAGAAAAATTAAAATACCCCCCCTTATGTTTTCTATTAAACAGATTATCTGGGATAATAAATTTAATTAATCCAATAATAATGAATTGTAAAATAGGGGATTGAAATGGCGGAACAGAAAATTAATGAGAAATTCCTGTGTGAGATCTGGAAAAACAGGAATTTTTATAAAAACCTTTCCACAAGAAATGGAGAGCAGATAGAAATTATTGATACAGGTATCGAGAACAAAGAGCTTGGCGGTCCTGATTTTAAAAACGCCAGAATTAAAATAGGTAATATAACATTCCTTGGCGATGTGGAAATTGACAGCTTCCAAACAGATTGGAAAATGCACGGGCATTATTTTAATAAAAAATATAATAAAGTTATACTTCATATCTATTTTGCCAGTGATGGAGATAAACCATTTGTATTTACTAAAGAAGGAAGAAAGGTTCAATCAATTTCTCTTGAAAGTTTCTTGAATAAAGATATCAATTCTACACTTCATAAAGCCATTCTTTCCGAGAGGAAAAATAGGATTTACATCATGCCTTGTTCGGAAACCAATAATACTATTGAAGAAAAAATTAAACTGGATTTTATTTACGAACTGGGCATTAAAAGGTTTAAGAAAAAATGTCAAAACCTGGTTTCAAGATTAAAGGAAATTGTATATCTAAAAGAATTAAATTTAAGAGAACCCATTGTAAGGTATGAGCTTGATGAAAATTTTTATAACCGTAAGTTTACAAATAAAGATTTTAGCAATCCTGCTGTGTGGCAGCAGCTTTTTTACGAAGCCGTATTCGAAGCACTTGGTTATTCAAAAAATAAAGATATAATGCGATGCCTGGCTGAAGCGGTTAATATAGATTTTTTTAATTCAATAAGGGAAAAAGAAAATTTAGTTAATATAATTGAATCTGCTTTATTTAATATTTCAGGTCTAATGCCCGACATTTATAAACTGCCCGATGAAGAAACTTCGGAATATGCCAAACATCTAGCTCAATATTGGAGCGAATTAAAAACCAAGTATGACGGCAGGACTTTTAAACCGGAACAATGGCATTTCTTTAAATTGAGACCTCAGAATTTTCCAACTATAAGGATAGCCGGCGGTGCACGAATTCTTTACAGAATTTTAAACCAGGATTTAATAGGAAAATTAATAAAGAAAGTTGAGACAAATAATGATTATAGAAAATTAATAGGGATATTCAGGAATCAAATTATTGTTAAGGGTGAAGGATTTTGGAGAAAACATTTCATTTTTGATCAGCCGGCTAAAAAAGATATTAATTATTTTATTGGATTATCACGCGCTGATGAAATAATAATAAATATTATTCTTCCTTTTCTTGCTATTTATTTTGAGATATTCGGAAATGAAAATCGCAGGCAAAAAATTATTAAATTATATTCACAATATTACCAGGTGAGCGAAAATCATTTGGTAGAAGAAGTTTCATCTACTTTAAAGATAAATGATGCCTGGAAAAGAAGCATATTATACCAGGGTATACTGGATTTATATCGCAATTATTGTTCCCGAAATAAATGCTTGGATTGTAAAATAGGAGATAAAATATTTTCTTAGTTTGTGCTGGTCAATTTTTGAATATCATCTCTTAATTTAGCTGCCATTTCATATTCTTCAGCCGCAATTGCTTCTTTCAATTTTTTCTGCAGTGAGGCAATTTTTGCTTCTTTAGATTTTGGGATTTCTTCCTCTTCATTTCGGGGGTTTTCTTTACTAATTCTTTCTTCCTTTCCGCTTTCTTCGGATGGTAGGAAAGCTGCTGCTTCCATAACCTTTTCGGCAACATAAATAGGTGATTGAGTCCTAACCGCAAGGGCAATTGCATCACTTGGTCTTGCATCTACTTCATTTGTTAAAGCAGAAACTTCAAGGATTATTTTTGCGTAGAATGTGTTTTCCCTTAATTCATCAATAACTACTTCCATTACTGCAGCACCCAGACTATCAATAATCTGTTTAAGTAGATCGTGTGTCAGTGGTCTAGGAGGTTTAATTCCCTCAATTTCCAGTGCAATTGCTTGAGCTTCAAAAGCACCAATTATAATCGGTAATCTTCTATTGCCATTAATTTCTTTTAACAAAATAGCATAAGCACCACCGGTAGATGGACTTGACGATAAACCTAATATTTCACATTGAATTTTCTGCAACTAAACTCTCCTAACTCATTGTAATTTAATTTTGTTAATTTCTTCAGTTAAAGCAGGTAATACTTCTAGTGCATCACCTGCTATTCCAAAATCTGCAACACTAAAAATGGGCGCATCTTTATCCTTATTAATTGCAATAATATATTTAGACGATGACATTCCTGCAAGGTGTTGTATCGCACCTGATATTCCGCAAGCAATATATAAAGTAGGGGAAACAGTCTTGCCGGTTTGTCCAACTTGTTCACTATGCGGCCGCCATCCTGCATCAACAACTGCACGTGATGCTCCAACAGCTCCTCCCAATGATTCAGCCAGCTCTTCAATTAAATGGAAATTTTCAGGTCCTTTCAAACCCCGTCCACCCGACACAATAATATCAGCTTCGGCAACATCCAATTTACCATTGGATTTCTTTACCTCTTTAACTCTTGTTTGGAGATTTACAGAATCAATTTTCTTTTCTTCTATATCAGGTGATAAATTATTTTCTGAAATTACAGGTTGAAAGACATTCGGCCGAATTGTGAAAATTTTTCTTTCACTCTTTAATTTTACATCTAATAATGCTTTCCCGGCGTAAATCGGCCGGGTTGCAATTACTTCGTTATCGGATACTTCCAATTTTATACAATCCATTAATATTCCGGCATCTATTTTAATAGCAATGTGAGGAGCAAGGTCTTTTCCCAATGATGTATTTGAAAATATTAAATAATCTGCCAAGATATCTTTTGCATAATTGCTAATTATATATGTGTAAGCTGAAGTTGAATAATTGGTTAAATTATCATTTTTAAAATGTATTATTTTATTGATGCCGTATTTTGAAATATCATTTAGATTGTCAATATTATTTCCGACAATCAAAGCTTCGGTTTCTAAATTTAAATCTTTAGCAAGCCTGCAGGCAGTAGAGACTACTTCGAATGCAACTCTTTTTAGTCTGCCTTCCCTTTGTTCTAAAAAAGCTAATAATTTTTTAGCCATGAATAAACCCTAAATTACCTTAATTTCTTCTCTTAAAACTTTTACCAATTCCGGTACCGAAGATACATCTGTTCCAATAATTCTTCCGGGCTGCTTTGCTGGAGGTTTATGTAGTTCCAAAACTTCAACATAGTTTTCCGATTCTTTAGCAGGCTTCTCTTCAATTACTTTTTTCTTTGCAGACATTATACCTTTTAACGATGCATACCTTGGTTCATTTAAACCTTTCTGAGCCGATATCACTACCGGTAATTCACTCTCAACAATTTCTTTGCCGCCTTCTATTTCTCTTTCCGCAGTTACTTTTTTTTCATCTATTGTCAGATTAACTACAACGGTTATACAATTATATTCTAAAATCGATGCAATTAATTGAGCAACGATTGAATTATCGTAATCTACTGATTGTTTACCGCAAAAAACAATTTCACATTCCTGGTTTTTTATTTCTTCGGCTAAGGCTTTTGCAACGCTGATTGAATCTCTCGGGGAATCGTCCTTTAAAAGTATTCCTCTATCAACTCCCATTGCAAGTGCTTTTCTTATTGTTTCTTTATTGCTGTCGCTTCCAAGACTAATAGCAACTACTTCACCGCCGAATTTTTCTTTGGTTTTTAAAGCTTCTTCAACTGCAAATTCATCATAAGGATTAATTATAAATGTAACACCGTTAGTATCAATTGATTTCTCATCGGGTCCTATTTTAATTTTTGTAGCAGTGTCGGGTACATGACTTATGCAAACTGCTATTTTCATTAATCCTCCATTTTAATTCAATTATTCTCACAAAAAATATAACCATACACCAATATAAAATCAAACCAATCCCATGTAATAAATATCAAAATATTTTATATATATAGAAATAAAAGTTTCTCTTTATTGTGTTTTTAAAATTATTTAAATTTTATTGTTATGGAAAAAGAAATTAAGCAAAACCCGGATATTGATGTACTGGAAGATGAAGAAGTCACAATTGGTTTAGCCAGCAAGGTAGTTCTCTATAATGATGACTGGCATACTTTTGATGAAGTTATTGCTCAATTAATTAAAGCTGTTAAATGTTCATTTGATGAAGCAAAAAATTATGCTTTTGAAGTTCATGTTAAAGGAAAAGCTATTGTATTTTCCGGTTCTTTGAATGATTGTTTAAGAGTTACCTCAATTCTTGAAGAAATTGCACTAAATACTCAAATTATCACATAAAAATAGTATCCCTGCCTTTTTTGAAAATTGTTTATGCTAATCTTAATGCATATATTATTAATCTTTTTTGAATTTTTCTTGACAAACTTATTTAACTAAAAATGAGTTTATTTAATGAGTTTTGAGTTTCACAATGACCGGGAAGTATATTTTGAGCACCAGGATTTAAATACCTCCAAGTATGTAATTCCCTTTATTGAAAATAAAATAAAAATAGTTCCCGGCATGCAGGTGCTTGAGATTGGCTGCGGCGAGGGGGGTGTTTTAAAAAGTTTTTTAAAAAAAGAATGTATAGTTACCGGTGTTGAATTAAGTGGATCGAGATTAGAGGTAGCCGATAAATTATTTGCAGATGAAATAAAAGCCGGCAAAGCAAATTTTATTTGTGCCGATATTTATGATGTCGGTGATAAACTAAAATCAAAATTTGATTTAATTGTTTTGAAAGATACGATTGAACATATTTTTAACCAGGAAGAATTGATGAAATTTCTTAAATCAATATTAAAAGAAAACGGCAAAATTTTTCTTGGCTTTCCACCCTGGCAAATGCCTTTTGGCGGGCATCAGCAAGTAAGTCGGAATAAAATTTTTAATGTATTACCGTATATCCATCTTTTGCCAACATCGGTTTATAGATTTATTCTCAAATCTCTTGATAGAAACAATGAATTCATTAAAGCTCTTTTTGAAATAAAAGAAACAAGATTATCGATTGAACACTTTGAAAAAATTGTAAAGAACGCGGGATATAAAATCGATATGGTAAAGTTCTATTTAATAAACCCGATATATGAAATGAAATTCAAATTAAAGCCAAGGGAACAATTTACCTTGATCTCTAAAATTCCATATCTAAGAAATTTTGTAACGACAACATGTTATTATCTTTTAAGTGCAAAATGAAAAGGATCAAGAATTATTATGAATATGAAAAGTAATATTAGAAATATCGCAATTATAGCTCACGTTGACCACGGTAAAACAACTTTAGTTGACCACATGTTAAAGCAAACGGGAGCTTTTAGAGATAACCAGCAAGTCGAAAAACGAATTATGGATTCCAATGCCCTGGAAAAAGAGCGGGGAATAACAATACTTGCTAAAAATTTAAGTGTAAATTATAAGAATATAAAAATAAATATTATTGATACGCCGGGACACGCAGATTTTGGCGGCGAAGTAGAAAGAACATTAAGAATGGTTGATGGTGTTTTGCTTCTTGTTGATGCTGCTGAAGGACCGCTTCCTCAAACAAAATTTGTTCTTAAAAAATCTCTTGATCTCGGTTTAAAGCCGATAGTTGTTATAAATAAAATTGATCGGAAAGATGCAAGACCAAATGATGTTTTAAATGAAGTGTTTGATCTATTTGTATCACTTGGCGCTACCGAAAATCAGCTAGATTTTCCATTTGTTTATGCGATTTCAAAGCAGGGAATTGCAAAATTAAACCTGGAGGATGAAAATAAATCTCTAACACCATTGTTTGAGATAATAATAAATAACGTTCCTGAACCCAAAGGTGAATTAAATGAACCTTTCCAGATGCTGATATCTGCCATAGATTATAATGATTATCTCGGCAGGATAGGAATAGGAAGAATTCATAATGGTTCATTAAAGATTGGAGATAATGTAGTTTTAATTACCAAGGAAGGGGAGAGAATAAATTCCAGGATAACAAAGCTTTATGCTTTTGAAAATATTAAAAGGATTGAAATAAAAAAAATATCTGCAGGAGATATCGGTGCTATTGCCGGTCTTGAAGATGTTGATATAGGCGATACTCTTACCAGCCCGGAAAAACCTGAACCTCTTCCTTTTGTTGCAATAGATGAGCCTACAATTACAATGAATTTTATGGTTAATAACTCTCCTTTTGCAGGACTGGAAGGGAAGTATGTTACAACAAGAAATATAAGCGAAAGACTATCTAAGGAATTAAAGTCTAATGTAAGCTTAAGAGTTGAAATGACTGACTCTCCAGATGTATTTAAAGTAAGCGGCAGAGGGGAATTACATCTTGCCATATTAATTGAAAATATGAGGCGTGAAGGTTATGAGCTGCAGCTAAGCAAACCGGAGGTAATCTTCAAAAAAATTGATGATGTTATCTCCGAACCGATTGAACATTTAATTATCGATGTTCCTGAAGAATTTGTCGGAGTAGTTATTGAAAAGCTCGGTAAGCGAAAAGCTGAAATGAAAAATATGGTAACCTTTAATGAAAATACAAGAATCGAATTCTTAATTCCATCAAGAGGACTGATTGGTTATCGTGCAGAATTTATGACGGATACAAGGGGAACAGGAATTCTGCATCATAATTTTGATGGGTATGAACCTTACAAAGGAGATATTGTTCACAGGCAAAGAGGCGCGCTGGTTTCCATGGAAAATGGAATTGCTTCAGCTTATGCTATGTTTAAGCTGCAGGAAAGATCAGTATTCTTTATCGAAGCCGGAATAAAAGTATATGAAGGAATGGTTGTGGGAGAAAATGCAAGAAATAACGATATGCATGTTAATGTAACTAAAACCAAGCAGCTTACAAACATGAGAGCCTCTGGTGCAGATGAAGCTATTAGACTGGAACCTCCAACTATTTTAACTCTCGAACAAGCTATTGAATGGATTACCGATGATGAATATGTTGAAGTTACTCCACAAAGCATTAGGTTACGTAAAAGATATTTAACCGAACAGGATAGAAAGAATGCAAGATTGGCTGAGAAACAGAAAGCTGATGTTACAGTTTAATTTACCATACATTTGAAAATAAATTGACATCTTAAGTATGACCTATTTCACAAATCCTTTAATAATATTCATTTCTTATCATGAATCTTTGATTTATCGATAAAACATTTGTAGCTTTAATCAGTTCTCGAAGAGCTCTACTTTCTTACTATTCTATTGTTTTAACAGTTATACCGATAGATTCGACTATTAATGAATTAGCATCATATAATTAACTTATTCTTATTAAATAAAATATAGGAGGTTACTATGCCGTTGTTTATGGATGTACATAACAAAGTTGACGGTTTAACTGCAGAAGCCGTCGCAGAAGCACATAAGAAAGATCTGGAAGTACAAAAGAAATACGGGGTCAATTATATTAAATATTGGTACAACGAAAAAGACGGAAGAGTATTCTGTCTTTCTGAAGCTCCTGATAAAGAATCAGCTATGAAAGTACATAAAGAAGCACACGGTTTAACAGCAGATGAAATAATTGAAGTAAAGGAAGGTTCATAATAATTTTTCCCGGCTGTCATTACTAATGACAGCCCTTATTTTTTATATAAATATTTCCTCCCTCTTTTCATTGAGAATTATTGAGCATTCAATGAAGGTATTTTATGAATATGTGAAATAATTCCAATCATATATTAACTTCTAGAGAATTAAACCTGTGCTTTAGATTTTGCTTCGCCAAGACAAATAGACTCTATCCAATAAATTCTTTAATTTAGCTATAAAAATTATGGAGAAAAAAATGTCTGTCGAAGTAATAAAAGATTTAGAGCCGCAAACTCTATGGCAAAGATTTTACGAAATCGCCCGGGTGCCCCGACCATCAAAAAAGGAAGGTAAAATTATTGAACATATGAAAAATCTTCTAAAAGATTTAAATACTAAATTTAAAGAAGATAAGGTTGGGAATATTGTCGCAAAAATTCCTGCTACCCCTGGTAATGAAAATTCACCCACAGTTATTCTTCAAGGTCATGTTGATATGGTCTGTGAGAAAAATAAGAGCAAACAGCACGACTTTGAAAAAGACCCAATAGACCTGATTAAAAAGGATGGATGGATAACTGCTGACGGGACAACATTGGGAAGTGACAATGGTGTTGGTGTTGCTGCTGCGCTTGCAGTTATTACAGATAAAGAAATTACCCATGGACCATTAGAAATACTTTTAACCGTTGATGAAGAAACCGGGATGACGGGTGCCAGTAATATTAAACCCGGATTTATTACAGGGAAAATTCTTCTTAACCTGGATTCTGAAGAAGAAGGAACTTTTTACGTAGGCTGTTCGGGCGGAATGGATACTATTGCAGAATTTAAAATAGAACTTGAGAATGTTCCTGAGAATTTTATCCCTTATGAATTATTAATAACGGGATTAAAAGGCGGTCATTCAGGTTTGGATATAGTTTTAGGCAGAGCAAATGCTATAAAATTATTAGCAAGAACTTTAAGAAAGCTTGAACCGATTGATTTTCATATCGTAAAAATTAATGGGGGGAGCTTGAGAAATGCTATTCCCAGGGAAGCTGAAGCTGTAATTTTAATCAAACCTGAAGATGAAACTAAAGTAAAGAAAATCCTGGAAGATTTTAAATCTCAATTATTAAATGAATACAAGAAAACTGACGGCGGATTGGATTTTGTCTTTAAGAAATCCGGGGTAAAGCCGGCAAATGTTTTCTCCAGGTACTTCAAAAAGAAAATTATAAATACTTTATTGGCTCTTCCTCATGGAGTAATTGCAATGAGCCAGGATATTCCCGATTTAGTTGAAACTTCTACAAACCTTGCTACAGTTTTAATGAATGACAGCACACTAAGAATTGATACAAGCCAGAGAAGTTCAATTGAAAGTGCAAAGCAATATATAGCAAATAATGTGGGTGCTGTGTTAGAATTAGCCGGTGCAAAGGTGAAAACTTCCGATGGTTATCCAGGCTGGAAGCCGAATCTTGATTCAGAAATTTTAAAAATATCAAAAGAAGTTTATAAGAATTTATTCAATAAAGAATCTGAAGTTAAAGCTATACATGCCGGTTTGGAAACCGGCTTATTAGGCGATAAAAATCCCGGGCTTGATATGATTTCCTTTGGTCCAACTATTACCGGCGCTCATTCTCCCGATGAAAAAGTAAATATCGAAACAGTGGGTAAATTTTATCAGCTTTTAAAAGGAATATTAAAGCAAATTGCAGAAAAAGGTAAAAATTGATCAGTCCAATTAACAAAAAAATATCTTTCTGAATTCTGAGCGATTTATAAAGAAGAAATAGAAGGTAACTAAAAAGTATTTTTTTATTCAAAATTTTGTCACTCTGAGCCTATCGAAGACTTACAAACGAGCAAAATGTCACACTTCGACTAGCTCAGTGTGACATTCAATTACTTTTTGATCAACCTCTCTACGTTAAATAAGTAATTTAGTTAAACTGGCTTTTATCAATTCTGGTTAATTTAAATTGCTTTACGGTATACACACTTACCACAGTTGCAGTATTCATAAATTTCATCATAACCGTAATCAATGGTAAGTTCTTCACCCTTTTTTATATCGCGGTAAGCTACCAGGTATAAGCTTGCTGCATCTTTATCTATTATATCACAATTAAAATCACAATGATGATTTATATATTTTATTTTTTTTGTCATTAAAGTATCAATATAGCAATTATCATTTACCCAAAAAATATAAACATTATCTTCTTCGTTTTCTCGTCTGACACATTCTTCAGCAGATATAACTTCACCGCCTATTATCATTATAGTATTACCCTCAGGGATATCAACGGAAGTAAATAATCCGTTACCATGAATCCCGGATTCTTTTACAAATACATTGTTCTCAAGTAAATTTGCTTTAGATTCTTTCCTATCATCCATAATTAATAAGAAATTGTGTGAGTTTAAAAAACAATTTTAAAAACAAAAGTTAAATTTAAGTTAATTTACGGAAGGATGAAAATTAATCAGCAAAATTGTTTTCTTTTATTTACTTACCTGTCGTACTATATTATATTTTTATAATAACATAATTTTATTATGAATTAGTGAATTGTCTCATTTAATGAATTTCTTATTTTTTTAATTTCTTAAAAAGAAATATCAGTGAAAATAAAACCAAAAAGTATCTGGAATTTTATCAAGGACGTTTTTGATAAATTTATTGATGATAAAGCTCCGAAGCTAGGAGCAGCATTATCATTTTATACAATTTTCTCTCTTGCCCCTTTGTTAATAATTGCCATTTCAGTTGCAGGAGCAATATTTGGAAGGAGAGCAGCTAGAGGCGAGATTGTCGGACAAATAAATTCTCTTATAGGAGAAGAAGGTGCAAGGTTGGTTCAAACTACTTTAAGAAATGCACATCTTGGTCATGAAAGCGGGATTGCATTAATAATAAGCATAGTTACATTAATTATAGGTTCAACAATCGTATTTGTCGATCTCCAGGAATCGCTCGATATGGTTTGGAAAGTAAAACCAAAACCGGGAAGAGGTATAATCAAGGGGCTTTTAAAAGACCGTATCCGTTCTTTCGCTGTTGTAATCGGGACCGGCTTTTTGCTTTTAGTATCGCTAATTGTAAGTGCCGTTATATCGGCATTGAATAATTATATAAGTGAGCAATTTTTTGAATTGCCAATCTATTATCTTCAGCTGTCTAATTTATTTGTATCGCTTTTTGTAATATTCCTACTCTTCATGATGTTATTTAAATTTTTACCTGATGTTAATATAGAATGGAAGCATGTTTGGGTTGGAGCATTAGTTACTGCCGTTCTTTTTGTTTTAGGAAAATATCTAATCGGTTTATATTTGGGTACAAGCACTTTAAGTTCTACCTATGGAGCTGCAGGTTCATTAGTAATATTACTTTTATGGGTTTATTATTCCTCTCAGATTCTTTTCCTCGGTGCTGAGTTTACCCAGGTTTATGTAGAAAAATATGGTGAAGGAATTAAACCAAGAGAAAAATTTATGAAATACCATGATGAGACTGCGGTAAATGAACCGGTTGATAAAATTAATGCTAATCAATAGGTAAACCTTCGATCTTCATAATTTTAAGAGCATTGGTTGTGGGGCTTGGACCTTTTATAATTTTGTATTTAAAAAACATTTTATCATCAATTATTTCTTCTTTAAAGTGATAATTATATACCCCGGGAATTTCTTTTTCCAGTTTGATTAATTCTAAATCATGTGTGGAAATTATCCCCGTTCCATTTTTGCCTGATATTGCTTTTATATAAGATTGACTTCCGACTAATCTTTCTTTGTTATTTGTTCCTTTAAAAATTTCATCTATAAGAAAAAATAGCGGGATTGGATTATCTTTATTCAATTCATTTAAAAGTTCTTTTAACCGTTTAACTTCTGCGTAAAAAAAGGATATCCCATCAACAACTGAATCAGTAATATTTATCGAAGTAAAAATTCTAAATAGACTTGTCTTTAAACTTTTTGCATTCACTACACTTCCAGCAAATGCTAATGCCATGTTTATTCCAAGAGTTTTCAAGAAAGTACTTTTGCCGGACATATTAGAGCCGGTTATAACGATAACTTCTCCTTTTTTATTTATTTTAAAATCATTTGAAATATTATTTTGAAACGGTATTAACGGATGGGCAATACTTTCAGCTTCAAAAATATTTCCGGGGGCATATTGCAGGTTATTTATTTCAGGGAATGTATATTCCGGGTTTAAATATCCAAAATTGGCAATAGATATTAATGCTTCAAGATTATACCATGTTTCCAGCCAAACCGGCATTTGCCGGGAAAGTTCTAATTTAATTTTTTCAAGCTTATATGCCTGAAAAAAATCACAAGGAAATAATGAATTAAACAAAAGCCGGGTTAATGGATTCTTTTGAAAACTTGTCCAAAAGATGAGCCTATCAATTTTTTTAAAATAAGCAGATGGAGATTTATCACTATTTATAAATGATGAGCAGAAATTTTTAAGATAATGGTTTTTCCTGTATTGATATTCTTCCAGGAATTTTAAAATTGCATAAAATTTTCCTATTTCTTCTTCAAAGATTAGCAACTTATCATAAAGGTCTTCGATAAGTTTTGAATTTGTGAAGTAAATAAAAAGCAATAACAAAGAAGTGATCGGCCACAATGAATTTATAATTCCAAATACTGCAAGTAGAATAAATATTATATTTAACGGGAAAACGAAAGATAAAACAATTAATATCTTTTTTAACGGGTTTATGTTTTTTCCTTTCAACATCCATTCTAAAAGCTTTCCACCATGCAAAACTTTTTTTGTAATTAAATTTGAATTCAGCTGCAGTTTTTCTCTGAATTTTTTTAAGGGAATTAATTCTTTAATAATATTTTGCCTGGAAATTATATCATTCAAAGATGGTTGTTTAGCTGTTAACCATTCTAATAACTTATGCCCCCCCTCAATAGTAACAGAGGAGTCTATTAACCTATGAATAGAATATTCACCTGAAATATTTAGATCAAATTCAAACGGGTGTGATTTATTTTGATGTGCTATTTTTTCAGTTGGAAGATTTTGCCAGTCAATATTTATTCTTGAAAGATTTGTTGATTTTATATCAATCCAAATTTTTTGTTTTTTTATTCCTTGGTCTATTCCATTATGGAATTTTGTGAGTATTCCAAAGGTTAATAAGAAGAGTATTAAGATAATAATTACAGGTAATGTTGTTAAATAAAAAAAGGAAATAAGAAAAATAATTATTCCTGTTAAAAGGATTATAGCTTTTACGGTTCCCAGGTTTCTACTTTTCTTTTCAAGTTTTATTAATCTTGCTTGAAATCTCTTTATTTGTGATTCAATTTCCAGGACGCGGGATTTTTGTAAACTCATTTTTATAAATGAAATGTGATGAAATTATTATTCAAATATAAATTTATTTTTGAAGAATTATTGGTTTAAAATAAAAAACCCGGCTTTTAAGGGGGATAAAGCCGGGTCATTATTAAAAAGATGGTAACCTGTCCTGCCTATGGCTTAGACAAGTAAAGAAGATTATTTCATGAGCACCATCTTTTTAGTTTGTCTAAATGAACCAGAACCGCCAATTGCTTGAGCTTCAATTGTATAGAAGTAAATACCGGAAGATAATTGAACTCCGTTGCTATTGGTGCTGAATGTTACTTCATGATTACCGGTTGGTTGTTCTGAATTAACAAGGACTTTTATTAATTGACCGGTAATGTTATAAACGGAAATCTTAACATTGCTTTCAAAAGGAAGCGCATATTTAATTGTAGTTGTCGGGTTGAACGGATTTGGATAATTCTGGAATAATGTATATTCCTTCGGTCCGGCAACTATTGTAACTTCTACTTCTTTCGAATATTTAAAGGTACCATTGAGATCAATTTGTTTTAATCTGTAAACAGCTTTTTCAGCATTCAATTCATTAATGTTATCCTTAAATGTATATCTAGAAAGTTGAGATGAAGTACCGTTTCCTTTAACAAAACCGATGCTTTCCCATTTATCCGCTGTTTTTCTTTCAACTTCAAATCCATTATTATTTACTTCAGTAACAGTTTCCCAGCTAAGATTTACACTGCCAGTACTAGCTTGTGCCGTAAATGAAGTTAATTCTACAGGAACAACTGCTCCAACGGCAGCAAGAGCTTTTGAAAGAAGGGCAACAGTATATTTTGTATTATGAACACCCATACTCCTGTCTTCCTCAACAAAATAATATGTATAGATACCTTTTATAACATTGGGTTTGTTTCTAACTGCTACGGAATCTGCCGACGTAACAAATCTATTCAGAACACTACCGTCTGAATTTTTTGGTAAATATGATGCAAGATTATTAAGCATTCCTTCAACTTCAGTTTGAACACCTTCAACTTTTCCATTTCCGTCAAAATCTGAGCTTGCCATAACATCATCAAAAGATGTGATTGGACCATGGCAGGGGACACAACCTGAAACTATATCTTTATCGGCTCCACCAGTAGTATCTACTAGGCTGAATCCGTGGTTTGGAGTATTGGAAGCACCGCGTTCTGCCATATGACAAGTAACGCAAGCATCTTTAACAACAGCTCCGTGAGTCATTAAACCCGTTAACAAATTATCACCAAATTGATAAGCATTTTCACCAAATAGCATATCGGTCTGTGGACCGTGATGAGCATCGAAGCGATCTGAATATCCATAGTAAGGTGCTTGATCTGTTATTACGGTATTACCGTTCTTGCGTGCTTGGTGGCATGTCATACATAATTGTCCATTACCGCCTAGAGTAACTTGGTAGCCATTTTGTAATGTTACAGGCATAATTCTTAGACCGAAGTTATTATTAACTTCATGAGCTTTATGACAAACTGCGCAGGAAATTGGGGTCGCATCATCATTTACCCATTGAGGTGATGTTGGATTTTTAGAGTATTTATAATAAGCAGTTCCACCATGACAGGGGAAACAGCTTGTACGTGCTTCTAAATGCGGTAATCTCGCATGCGCTGATGCATTATAATAATGACCAACCATATGGTGTGTCGGAGCATCGTGACATTGGTTGCAGACTCCTGCATCAAGACTTTTGCTAATCATGTTTGGATTTCCATAGCTATCTTGATGTGCGGAAGCAGGACCATGACAGCTTTCGCAGCCAATAAAAGCAACTCTTGATGCTTTAGCATATTTGGAATCTGTAGTTAATAGATTCCATGCGGTCATATCATTAGTAGGGATTAAATACATACTACCATTCGGTGTAAAAGTTTTATACCAGGTAGTATCAAATCCGCTTGCCTTAGCTTCATAGCCATAGTTACCGTTGTCAACATCTGGTGACCACCCGGTAGTATGGCATTTAATACAACTTGGACCATAGGTTCCCTGATATAATCCATTAACATTTGCAGCCTCAAGTTGTCCCGTTATTCCCTCTTTGAAAATTGTTGCATGGCCGCTTTGTTGCCATTTAGGAACAACTGTTTGCCAATCTCTTCCTGAAGTAAGATCATGGCATACACACCCTAAGATTTCTCCATCTTTATAACCTCTATAGGTGGCTGCTAAAAGAGTATCCTGATCGGATGCTCCACCGTTTACCTCAACTTTTACTATATAATATCCTATTGAATCAGGAACGAAAGTAACTTTTTGATCAGAAGTACTACTTAAAGTAGTATTAGAACCTGCAGGCTGGGAAACAAGAGTCCATGTTATTGATGTAACTCCACCTGCTGTATCAGCAGCCAAATAAACTTTCATTCCTTTAGCTACTGTTTGTAACCCACTGTAAATTGGAAATGTGTTTGCGGGAATACTTCCCAGTGTACCCGAAGACTGTGCATCTCTTTTAAGCTTTACGGTTTGCGCCGATGTTACTGCAAAAGTAAAGACAAATAAAAGTGAAATTGTGAAGAGTAATTTTACATATTTCATAAAAGCCCCATGATTAAATAATTAATTCGTACGGTTTATTCAAATACCGTTCCTATTTAGAATATGGCTATTTTCTATAAAATTCAAAGAATATATAGTATTTGTGAATATAGTTTCTTAAAAAAAAGAAACTAAATAAGTTTTATTATTAAAACTGAGAGAATTTTTAAGCTTAATGTTGAAAAATGCACTATCTGTTTGTTGAATATTTACACTCTTTGTTTAATTCTCCTTTTAATATTATTTTTTATTATTCAATTATGTTTGATTATAAATGGTGAAACTTTGAATAATACTTATAAATCTGCCGGTGTAGATATTGAAGCAGGGGATGAAACTGTTAAAAGAATTAAAAATTTAGCCAAATCTACTTTTAGCAAGAGTGTCTTATCCGATATTGGATTATTTGGAGCATTTTATGAATTGGATATTTCCAAATTTAAGAAACCAGTTTTAGTTTCGAGTGTTGATGGCGTTGGAACAAAATTGAAAATCGCATTTAGTATGGACAAACATGATACTGTTGGTCAGGATTTGGTAAACCATTGTGTTAATGATATAGCTGTTTGTGGAGCTAAGCCGCTGTATTTTTTGGATTACCTGGCATTTGGAAAATTATTTCCCGATAAAGCTGCTAAAATAATTGAAGGCTTTTCAATTGCCTGCAGACAAAATGATTGTGCATTAATTGGTGGTGAAACAGCCGAAATGCCGGGATTGTATGAAGAAAATGAGTATGATATTTCGGGAACAATTGTAGGAATTGTAGATAAGAGTAAAATAATTGACGGCAAAATAATAAAAAGCGGTGACCTGCTAATTGGATTTCCTTCAAATGGGCTGCACACCAACGGATATTCATTAACTCGCAAAATTCTTCTGGAAAAATATAAACTGAATTCAAAATTTAGTGAATTGAACGGAACACTTGGTGAAGAACTGTTAAAGATTCATAAATCTTATTTCAAACTAATAACATATCTTTCTTCTAATATTGAAATAAAAGGATTTTCTCATATAACCGGTGGCGGAATTATTGGGAATACTAAAAGGATTTTGCCTGAAGGACTAAATTTAAAGATTAACTGGTCAAGCTGGGATGTACCTTCCATTTTTAAAATAATCCAAAAAGCAGGGCAGGTAAGTGATGATGAAATGAGGACTGTCTTTAATCTAGGAATTGGATTAATTGCTATAGTATCGAAAGAAAATAAAGAAAAAGTGGAAATCCTATCGAAGGAAATAAATGAAACATCAATTCTTATGGGAGAAGTTGGTTAATTCCTTTCCAATTATCTTATGGAAATAATAATA
>Ga0315554_1000692_pt1 | contig 19973 bp, 14 predicted proteins | sample SalMarSW160370MG_FD_202114 | JGI IMG/M metagenome (GOLD analysis project Ga0315554, IMG submission 202114) | Salt marsh sediment microbial communities from the Plum Island Ecosystem LTER, Massachusetts, United States - Salt Marsh Sediment SW1603-70 ... | reverse complement strand
CCCAGGTTCGGTGAGTAGGCCAGGTAGAGCCCGAAACCAAGACTGGCCAGGGCGGCCCCGGCGGTCCCCACGAGCGCGGCCAGCCACGACTTGGGCAGGGGATGGGGCGGGCCCCAGTGGTAGAAGGCGAGAAGGAAGACGTAGAGCCCCGCCGCGGACATCGGGATCCGCACCCAAGTCCAGACGGTGTCCAGCACATCGAGCCCGGTCAGCTCCGTGATGAACCCGCTGAGCCGGGCGCCGCCCAGCAGCAGGAACGAGGTGAGCAGGAGCGAAAGGCCACCACCGACGGTCAGGGCCACAGCCACCAGCCGCATCTGCACGACCGGGCGCGCTTCGGTCCGGTTCTCCACCCGGGCCAGCGCCTTCTGCAGAGCCACGACGGAGCGCGAGCCTAGATAGAGGCAGATCAGCAGCGAGACCGGGATCAACCAGCCCTGCTCGCCGCCGACCCGGTCATTCGTCTCCACCAGGAGGTCCCTGACAAAACCCGAGACCGAGGCCGGGGCCAGCGTCTGGAGCGTGCTCTCCACCCGGTCCAGAGCGGCTCCCGACCCTCCGACGAACGCGGCGACCCCGAAGAGCGCAAAACCGAGCGGCACCAGGGCCAGGAACGTGTTGTAGGCCACCGCGGCCGCGTTGAGCGAGATGTCCACTTCGCCGACCCGATCCCAGAGCCCGCGCGCCAATGGTCTCAGGGACCTGACATCTTTCACACTCCGAGCTTAGGACGCCTCCCCGGCGACCTTCATTCGCGCCGCCGCATCCCACGGGCGGAGGCATAGACTCCGCATCCGTATGCTCGAAAACCGTCCGCTGCTCGCCGGACTGATCGCCGCCGCCGGTCTCATCGCCGTGAGCCTGCTGCTGTATGCGGTGCTCGGCCGGAGCGACGGATCGCCCGGCACGACCCTCGCCGAAGGGAATTCGACCACAACGGCCGCCGGCACCTCGACGACCACAACGGTCCCGGGCGCCACCACCACCGAAGCCTCGGCCACGACCGAGCCGGAGGTGGTGCTCAACGAATGGGTGGACCGCAGCACCGTGGGCCAACCCTGGGGCGACGTGGTGGACGGGCTGCTCACGTTCAGGGGCAATCCCACGAACACCTGGTACGGAACCGGACCGGTGCCTTCGACGCCCAGCATCCGGTGGCAATACCCCGACGAGCCCATGTGCTCGCGATCCACCGACCTCGGGGTCACCAGCACCTGGTGTGGGAACGGCTGGACCGGCCAGCCCGTCGTCTGGGAGCGCCCCGACGGGATCACCGAGGTCATCTTCGGGGCCTACGACCGCCGCCTGCACTTCGTCAACGCCGCCACCGGCCAAGACACCCGTACACCGTTCGCCACCGGCGATATCATCAAAGGTTCCCCCACCCTCGACCCGGACGGCTATCCCCTGCTCTATTTCGGCTCGCGCGACAACAAGCTCCGCATCCTGTCCCTCAGCGATGAAGAAGCCATCGAGCTGTGGAACGCGGTGGCCGACCTCCAGGTCGAGGGCCGCTGGAACGACGACTGGGACGCCAGCCCTCGCATCGTCAACGACATCATGTTCGAGGGCTGCGAGAACGGTTTTATCTACATCTGGAAGCTCAACAGGGGCTACGACGAGGCAGGCAAGGTCACAGTCGACCCGGTCCTCCTGTTCAAGATGGAGACCTACACCGAGCAGCTCCTCAACAACATCGGTCCCGGGTACCCGGCGGTGAGTGTCGAGGGATCGGCAGCGATGTACGAGGGCCGGGCCTATTTCGCCAACTCCGGAGGCCGAATCATCGGCCTCGACATCACCAACGTGGAACAGGGTGTGGCTCCCGTCGTCTTCGACTACTGGGTCGGAGACGACGTCGACGCCGCCATCGTCGTCGACGAGGAGGGAATGCTCTACGTCTCGGCCGAGTATGAGCGATACCTCTCCAGAGCGCAGGAGCTGGGGCAGCTCATCAAGCTCGATCCGTACACCGACGGAGACCCCTACGTCTGGGGTATGTACTCACTCGTCTATCCCAGCGAGGAGAATCCGGCGCCAAAAGGCGGCCTCTGGTCGACACCCGCTCTCGGCGACGGCGTCCTGTACGCGGTGACCAACAAGGGGTACCTCATCGTCGTCGACAAGGACACGGGTGAGGAGGTCTGGGTAGACACCGTGGGCGCCGGCTCGTGGTCGTCACCTGTGGTGGTCGACGGCCACCTGCTCGTGGCCACCTTCGAGGGCACGCTGCGCTCCTACGATGTCTCCGACCCGCGCAACCCCCTGCTGGAGTGGGACTTCATCGTTGGAGAGGGACATCTCGAGGCAACGCCCGCCATCTGGGACGGCGCCATCTACCTGGGCTCCCGCGACGGTTACATGTACGCCATCGAGGAATAGCCCGGCGGCGCGGCGCCGAACCGCCCCAGATCCTGGTGGCTGCCGCTAGCCTGCTGCGGCGATGCTCTACAACTACACCTCCATCACCGAGAGCTCGGTCGGCGCCGTTGTCGAAGACGCCATCAGCCGGGGCGAAGAACTCATCGCCGGCGTCGTGGCCGCTCCGCCGTCCTGGGAGACGACCATGGCGCCCCTCAACGAGATCGCGGCTCTTGTAGTACAGGCCGCCGGCCAAGGCCCATTTATGGCCCGGGTACACCCCGACAAGGGGGTGCGCGACGCCGCCCAGGCGGCCGAGGAGCGAATCACGAAGTGGCAATCCGACCTCGTGTTCCGCCGCGACCTCTACGAGGCCGTGGAAACCTTTGCCGCCACCGAAGAGGCCGCCTCCCTCGAAGGCGAGCCGGCCCGCCTGCTCGAGTTCGTGCGCCGGGATCTACGCCGAGCCGGACACGCCCTCGCCGAGCGCCAGCGCAGCGAGCTGCAGAGCCTGCGCACACGCCTCGTCGAGCTGGGCGTGGCCTTCACCCGCAACATCGACGAATACGAGGACTGGCTCGATCTCACCCGCGACGAGCTCGACGGGCTGTCCGACGACTACGTGGCGCGCTTGCGCCCCGGCTCGGATGACGACACCTACCGAGTGTCGCTCGACTACCCGGAGTACTACCCCTTCATGGATCTGGCCCGGCGCCGCGATCTGCGTGAGCGGCTCCAGTACAAGGCCTGGAACAAGGCCCGCGACGACAACCTCCCTCTGCTCGAAGAGGCGCTGAAGGTTCGCCTCGACATGGCCCGGCTGCTCGGCCTGCCCTCATGGGCCCACTACGCCATGGAGGAGAAGATGGCCAAGGATCCCGAGACGGTCGAGTCGTTCTACGCCGAGCTCATACCGCCCTTGCAGGCAAAAGCAGCCAGCGAGCTCGACGACCTCCGCGCCACCATGGACGGCGACGACCTCCAGTCCTGGGATCTGCGCTACCTGCACACCAAGGTGAAGCGCCAGCGCTTCGGCATCGATCCCAACGAGGTCGCCGCCTACTTCCCCCTCGAGCAGGTATTCGAGGGCATGTTCGAGATCACCGGCGAGGCCTTCGGTCTCACCTATCGGCGGATCGACAACCCGGCGGCCTGGCATCCCGACGTCACCACCTACGAGATCCTCGACCGCGACGGCGGGGAGCGCCTGGCCACCTTCTTCGCCGACATGTTCCCCCGTGAGGGCAAGTTCGGCCATGCCGCCGCCTTCGACCTGTACCCCGGCCACGAGGCCCGCGACGGCTACCGGCTCCCGGTCACCGCCATCGTCGCCAACCTCACCAAACCCACCGCCGACAGCCCCTCGCTTCTCAAGCACGAGGAGGTCGTCACCCTCTTCCACGAGTTCGGGCACGTGCTGCACAACAGCCTGGGACATACCCGGTTCGTACGGTTCACCGGCTTCAACACCGAGTGGGACTTCGTCGAGGCGCCATCGCAGATCATGGAGCACTGGTGTTGGAAACCCGAGGTGCTCCGGCGCTTCGCCCGCCATCACAAGACGGGCGAGCCCATCCCCGAGGATCTGGTGCAGCGGCTGGCCGAAGCCCGCGACCTGCACATCGCCCTGCTCACCCTGCGTCAGATCTCCTTCGGGCTGCTCGACATGGCCTTCCACGGTCCCGACGAACAGAAGGATCTCTTCGACATCACCAAGGGCACCGCAGAGGTGGCGATGTTCCCCTACCACGAGGGAACGTTCTTCGCCGCCGGCTTCGGGCACCTGTTCGGCTACGACGCCGGCTACTACGGCTACCTGTGGTCCAAGGTCTTCGGTGACGACATGTTCAGCCGTTTCGAGGAAGAGGGGATCCTCAACCCACAGATAGGGCGCGCCTACCGCTCCAAGATCCTCGAGCGAGGCGGATCTCGAGACGCCGGCGACCTGCTGCGCGACTTCCTGGGCCGGGAGCCCAGCAAGGACGCCTTCCTCGGGTATCTCGGCATCGGCTGAGCGGCGCGCCGGTGCGTGTGCCATCCTGAATGCCGTGGCACGAGCACCGGCCGTAGCCGGCACCTTCTATCCGGCCGACCCCGGCCGGCTGCACCGCATGATCGACGGCCTGCTCGGCGCCGCCGCGGCTCCGAACGCGCCGGCGCCGCAGGCGGTCATCGTGCCCCACGCCGGGTACGTGTACTCGGGCCCCGTGGCGGCCACTGCCTACGCGCTGCTGCGCGCCACCCGCCCCGATGTGCACAAGGTGGTCATGGCCGGGCCGGCCCACTTCGTCTGGGTCGACGGGGTGGCCTTGCCCGGTGCATCCGCCCTGGCCACACCCCTGGGAGAGGTCACCGTCGACGCGGAGGCGGAGGCATGGCTGCGCACGAACGCCTGCGTCGTCGACTCCCCGCTGGCCCACGACCCGGAGCACTGCCTCGAGGTACAGCTTCCTTTCCTGCAGACGGTGTACGACGACTTCAGCGTGGCCGCCATGCTCTGCGGTCACATCGACCCCCGAGAGGTCACGCCCCTCCTGGAGCATTTCCTCGGCGACAAAGACGCCCTCGTCCTGGTCAGCTCCGACTTGTCCCACTACCTCGACTACGACGAGGCCAGGCGCCGCGACGAGGCCGCCGCCGCGGCGATCCGCTCACTACGACCCGAAGACCTCGGCGCCGACAGCGCCTGCGGGCTCGTCGCCGTGCAGGCGCTGCTGTATGCGGCGCGGAATCGGGGCCTGGAGGTGACCCAGCTCGATCTGCGCAACTCCGGCGACACCGCGGGCGACCGGAGCCGCGTAGTGGGCTATGGAGCGTTCGGCCTGGCCTGAGCCTCACACGATCGAGCGCAGCACTCCCCCGTCGACCGCCAGCGTGGCCCCGGTGATGTACGAAGCCGCATCGGAGACGAGGAACACGGCGGCCGCGGCGAACTCGTCGGGCTCGCCGTAGCGCCCCAGGGGAATCGCCGCCTCGAACCCGGCGCGTACCTCGCCCAGGCTCCGGCCCGTGCGCGTCGCAGCGTCGGCGTCGAGCTGCGCTACCCGCTGGGTGGCGATGCGTCCCGGTATCAGGTGATTCACCCTGATGCCGGCCTCGGCCCACTCGTCGGCCAGCGCTTTGGCCAGGGCCGCCACCCCGGCCCGGAACACGGTCGAAAGCACCAGTGTGCCGGCGGGTTGGCGCACCGAGCCCGAGGTCATGAACAGCACCGCCGAGCCCCGGCCCAGGTGGGGCCTGGCGGCACGCGCCGCCTCCAGCGCCGAGCGCAAGGTGAGACGGTATGCGGCGTCCCAATCGGCCGGCGAGACATCGGCAAACGTGCCCGGCGGCGGCCCTCCGGCGTTGGGGACGACCACATCGAGCCCTTCCCAGCGCTCTGCCAACTCTTCCAGCCAGGCGCCGGTGGCCCAAGGCACGGTCACATCGACCACCGACGTGACGACTTCCGCATCCGTCTCTTCACGAATACGGGCGGCGGCCGCCTCGATACGCCCTCCGTCGCGGCTGCACACCGCGACACGGGCGCCCTCGGCGGCCAAGGCCCGCGCCACCGCAAAGCCGAGGCCGCCCGACGAGGCGGCCACGGCACAACGTCTTCCATTCAGCTTGAGGTCCATGCCTCAACGCTAGCCGGGGGACAGGGCCCTTCCGGTCCAGCGAGCCACCGCCGAGCGGCGGAACCGTTCCAGGCCCGCCGCCACGCCGATCAGCAGCAGACCCCCGATCACAAACCCCAGCTCTCTTCCCAGCGAATCGAAGCCGACTTCCATGTAGCGAACCAGCACAACAACGGCAAAGGCGATCAGAGCCCCATTCAGCAGCAGCGCCTCCCGGGCCTGAATGCCCAGAATGACCATGCCGCTGAGCACAACCAGGAGCACCAGGTTGGCCATGGCGAAGTAGGCCCACACCCCGAGGGACGGGAACAACATCGGGATGGCGGCAACGCCCACGACAAGCCCCCCACAGATGGCCTGTCCGGTTCTGACCCGGCCGTCCGTTCTGCGATCGAACCAGGCCGCTGCGGCCAGCAGAGCCAGAGCGGCCCCGGTGGCGATCCCGAAGGCGACCCAAAGCCCGCCCGGCGCCGAGTAGCCGGCCTCGTACACGTGCCGATTGCCGAGCAGACAGGTGCTGCCGATCACCGTCAGCAGGCCTAGCCACCAGTAGACGGCCCCCTCCCGGTCTGCCCCGGCGACCCGGTGCAGCGTGCCGACGGCCAGCACGATCACGCCGACAATCGCATAGAAGGCGATGGCAACGGTTGCGGTGAGGCCGGTCCCCTCCAGCCAGTCCGCCCCGCTCCAGCCCAGCGCGGCGTACCCCACGGCAACGCCGAGAGCAAGGACCAGCCGGGATTCGGCGAGGTAGCCCAGCGGCAGGAGAGGCAGGAACCAGAACACCAGAAGCAGCGGGTTATCGAGTGAAGCTCCGACGGCGTCGGCAACCAAAAAGACGGCCCCTCCGGTCGCCAAGGCGGCAGAGAAGATGAAGGCCTCTCCCGTTCTGGGAAATCGCCTGCGATAGCGCAGGTACCAGCCGACGGCACCGAGGACGGCCACGGCCAGCACGGGCAGAATCCCCCTGACCACCCGGGGCATCTCGTCCCATCTGCGACCGAGCAGCAGAATCACCCCTACCGCCAGCAGGACCGATCCGACGATGCTCACCACCGTCACCACTCCGGACACGTGAGCCGCCTTCTCGGCTGCGGCGCCGTGGGCCGATTCGTGGGCCACCAAGGCTCTGCCCTGCCCGCGATCGATGATTCCCGCCTTCACCCATTCATCGACCCGGCGTTGCAGCCATCGAGGATTGACGGCATCGGCGGAGTGCGCCTCCGCCTGCTCACCTATTCCGGGCTCCACTGAGATCCCCGAGACGCCTGGAACCGCCGCGGCCTGCGCTTCGATCCCGCCTTCCGCCTTCGCGGAAGCGCCCCAACGGCCCCGGCTCGGTCCGGATTCCCGGCCAGAGAAAACCACGACCACCACGATTGCGATTATCACTAGGAGCGGTAGAGCGAACATTGCCTGACCACCTTTCGTCTGAGGCCTGTGGCCGGCCCACGCTCAAAGAGTCCACCCTGGAACGCTCGGCCACAATCCGGGACCACCCTGATCCGGGTCTCCGGGTGACTCAGCGTCCGGTCTCCTTGCCCAGCACGGAACGCTCGATGACGGCCACGAGACACCAGTGTTTCGGCACCTTGAAGCCGGGGAGGCGGCTGCGCACGTGGGCTTCCAGATCGCCCACGTCGAAGGTGCCCGGATCGCGGGCAACCACGTCGGCCGAGACCGCCTGCCCCCATTCACGATCATCGACGCCGTACACCCGCGCCTCGACAACCCCCGGGTAGAGCCGTATCGCCGCCTCCACCTCCGCTGGGTGAACCTTCTCACCGCCGGTGACGATCACACTGTCGGCTCGGCCCAGCACGGACAGGCGGCCGGCATCGTCGAGGCAACCGACATCGCCGGTGCGCAGCCAGTCGTCCGGCTCCCGCTCCGGCTCGTCGAGGAAGCCGGGGGACACCGCCGGACCCCGCACCTCGATGCGCCCCGAGCCGCCCGGCCCCAGCACGGTGCCCTCGTCGCCGACGATCCGCACTTCGAACCCGTCGAGTGGACGGCCCACCGTGCCGGGAGCGATCCGCTCCTCCCCCGGCGCCACCGTCGCCACCTGCGAAGCGGTCTCGGTCATCCCGTAGGTCGCCAGCACCGGCAGGCCGGCCTCCAGCCCTCGCTCCAGCAAGGCCGTATCGGCGGCGGCGCCCCCCACAAGCACGCCCCGCAGCTCGGGAAAGGGCCCGGCGCCGATATCGAGCAGCCGACTCAGCATCGTGGGCACCAGGGAAACAAAAGTCGCCTCCCGCAGCAGGGCGGCCACCCGCTGCAGCTCAAACCGCTCCTCCAGCAGCACGGTGCCCCCCTCCCGGGCCGCCCTCCAGAGTATGGAGAGCCCGCCGATGTGATAAAGCGGCAGCGCACAGAGCCATCGGTCCCCGGCACCGTTGCCCAGCCGCCGCTGCGACGCCGTAGCCGCGGCGTCGATGTTGGCGCCGGTGAGCACGACGGGTCGCGCCGCACCCCGCGTACCCGAGGTGAACACGACCGCACAAAAACCCGGATGAGGAGGCCCCCACCCGCGCTCGGCGGAGACATGGCCCCCTTCCTCGAGGAACTGCTCCCGCCCCCAGATGGCACGCACCCCGATCCTGCTCGCCAAGGTCATCGCCTCGCCGGCCCCCAGGCGCGAATCCAGCACCACCACGTTGGCCCCGGCACGCGGTATGCCCCAGAGCGCCGCTACGGCCTCGGGCGTGCCATCGCCGCGCACCGCCACACGGCGACCGGCGCGGACGCCGGAAGCGACCGTCGACGCTACCGCCGAGGCGGCGGCGTCCAGGTCGCCGTAGCTGACCGTCTCCATCGCCGTGACCAGCGCCGGAGTGTCCGGGTGCTCGAGCGCCGAGATGTGAAGCCAGTCCACCTTGCTGCTCCGTAGGGCTCACTACAGTACCGGTCGCCGCCGAACCGTCCTTGGGAGAACCGATGCCGGTGAGCTGGGAGCCGTCGGGCGACTACACCGATATCCGCTACGAAACCGCCGATGGCATCGCCAAGATCACCATCGACCGACCCGAAGTGCGCAACGCTTTCCGCCCCACCACGCTCTTCGAGCTGTCCGACGCCTTCGAGCGAGCCCGCAATGACGACGCCGTAGGCGTCATCATTCTCACCGGAGCCGGCCAAGAGGCCTTCTGCTCGGGCGGTGACCAGCGAATCAGGGGTGACGCCGGCTATGTCGATCCCGAGGGCACGCCGCGCCTCAACGTGCTTGACCTGCAGATCCAGATGCGGCGCCTGCCCAAGCCGATCATCGCCATGGTGGCGGGGTATGCGATCGGCGGAGGCCACGTGCTCCACCTGATCTGCGATCTCACCATCGCCGCCGACAACGCCGTTTTCGGCCAGACCGGGCCCAAGGTGGGCTCGTTCGACGGCGGCTACGGAGCCGGCCTCCTCGCCCGCATGGTCGGCGACAAGCGAGCCCGCGAGATCTGGTACCTGTGCCGCCAATACTCTGCGCAGGAGGCCCACGAGATGGGCATGGTCAACAAGGTGGTGCCCCTCGCCGACCTCGAAGAGGAGACGCTGCGCTGGGCCCAAGAGATCCTGGAGAAGTCGCCGCTGGCCATCCGCATGATGAAAGCCTCCATCAACGCCGCTTCCGACGGCCTGGCCGGCCAGCAGCAGCTGGCCGGGGACGCCACCCTCCTCTACTACATGAGCGAGGAGGCCCAGGAGGGGCGCGACGCCTTCGTCGAGAAGCGCCCGCCCGACTTCGGCAAGTTCCCTCGACTGCCGTGAGTGCCTGGCTCGTCGCGGCGAGACCGGCAACCCTCCTTGCCGTCGTCGCCCCAGTGCTCGTCGGCACCGGACTCGCCGCCGGCGACGGAGCGTTCCGGGCCGACGTCTTCCTGGTTGCCCTCCTCGCCGCCCTGTTCATGAACGTCGGGGTCAACTTCGCCAACGACCTGTCGGACGCGAGAAGAGGCGCCGACACCAACAACCGGGTCGGCCCCGTCCGGGCCGTCGCCTCCGGCCTCATCGACGAACGATCCATGAAGATCGGCATCACCGCGGTCTTCGGAGCCGCCGCCGTCTGTGGCATCTATCTGGCCACCGTGGCCGGCTGGATCGTCCTCACCATCGGCGCCGCGGCATTCCTCGCCGCATTCACCTACACCGGCGGACCCTTCCCCTACGGCTACCACGGTCTCGGCGAGGTCGCCGTGTTCACCTTCTTCGGGATCGTCGCCACAGTCGGCACCCGCTACCTCTACGACCGCAGCACTCCGTCGGCGGCCTGGCTCCTCGCCATCCCCGTCGGCATGCTCGCCACCAACATCCTCGTTGCCAACAACATCCGCGACCTCGACACCGACGGCCAGGCCGGGAAACGTACTCTCGCCGTCATCCTGGGCCGCCGCCACACCCGCCTGCTCCACACCTTGCTCGTCTCCGCCGCCTTCCTGCTGCTCCTCGAGTTCGCAGCCGCCGGCTGGGTTCCGCGCGGCTGTGCACTCGGCCTCTTCGCCCTCCCCCTTGCCGTCTACCCCCTGTGGACCGTGCTCAAGGAGACCTCACCACCCGCGCTCATCAGCGCCCTCCAGGCAAACGCCTTGCTCCACCTTTCCTTCGGCGTGCTGGTCGCCGTGGGCGCCGCACTGTGATCACCTCAAGCAGCGCTACCGGGATGCCGATTCCATATGACGAGCGTCGGCATTCCATGATCACGGCGCAGCTCGTGGCGGGACCGCTTGATCACCGGTCGCATATATGGGAGCCGGTCCTTCGGGACCGGCTCCACCGATTCCGGGCCCGGTAGGGTTCAAGGCCGTGGACGACCGTAGCCAACAGCTCACCGTTCCCCTCGTGCGGGCCCTCGCCTCACTGGGCGTCGCCCACGCCTGCATCACGCCGGGCTCGCGCAGCACGCCGATGACCCTGGCGCTCACCGACGAGCCCGCCATCATTGACTGGGCCCACCTGGACGAACGATCCTCGGCCTTCTTCGCCCTTGGCATCGCGAAGACCACACGCCTGCCCGCCGTCGTGGTATGCACCTCGGGGACCGCGGCAGCCGAGATGGCCCCCGCCGTGGTGGAGGCTCGCTACGGACACGTGCCCCTCATCGTCGTGACCGCCGACAGGCCCACCGACCTGCTCGGCGTCGGCGCACCTCAGACGATCGACCAGCGCGACCTCTTCGGCTCGACGGTCAAGCTGGCCCACGATCTGGAACCACCGGTGCCGGGCGACGCCGCACCCGGCTACGCCGCTGCGCTCGCCGCCCGTCTCTTCACCGCCGCGGTGGAGAACCCCGCAGGCCCGGTGCACCTAAATCTGCGCTTTCGCCAGCCGCTCGTGCCCCAGGGACCGGCGCCCGAGGCCGGCGACTCGCCCCAGGTGACCATCGGCCGGCTCATCCCAACCCGGGACCAGGTGCGGCAGCTCGCCGATCTCATCTCAGGACGCCGGGCGCTGCTCGTCTGCGGACCCCAAGACGACCCGGCTCTTCCCGCCGCCGCTTCGGCCTTGGCCGCCGCCGCCGGCATACCCGTGATCGCCGATGCCCTATCTCAGGTGAGAACAGGGACGCACGGCCTCGACGCCATCGTCGCCACCGGGGACCTCCTCGCCCTGGCGGGATGGCTCGACCGTGCCGCCCCCGAGGCTGTGCTCCGCGTCGGGGCCCTGCCCACTTCGAAGGCCGTTTGGCGCTGGCTCGGCGCGCACCCGGAGGTGCCCCAGGTGCTGATCGACGCCGCCGGCTGGAGCGACCCCGGCGCCGCGGCGCGCCTAATGGTGCGGGCCGACGCTGCAGAGACGCTGCGGGCACTCGCCGAGGCGGTGGAGACGCCGGCGCCGTCGGCTTGGCTCGACTACTGGCGCCGAGCGGACGAGACCGCGGCGGCTGCCTTGGGAAATGCCCTGTCGGATCTCGACTTCCCCAACGAGCCCGCCGTCGTGTCGGCCCTGGCCCGGGGCATCCCGGCCGGCTCCATGCTCTGGGTCTCGTCTTCGATGCCGGTCAGGGACGTCGATGCCTTCTTCCCCGCGCTCGACCGGCCTCTGCGCTTCGCCGCCAACCGCGGCGCCAACGGCATCGACGGGTTCCTCTCGTCGGGCCTGGGATCGGCGGCGGTCTCCGGCACCCCCACCTATCTGCTCGCCGGGGACCTGGCCGCCCTTCACGACATCACCGCTCTCGCCACCGCGGCCCGCCTCGGGATCGACGCCACCATCGTCGTGGTCAACAACGACGGCGGCGGGATCTTTCACTTCCTGCCCCAGGCCGGCTTGCCCGTGTTTGAGAAGCACTTCGGCACTCCGCACGGGCTGGATCTCGCCCGTCTGGCCGAGGGATTCGGGGTACGGGCGAGCCGGATCACGGAGGAGGACCAGCTCATGAATGTGCTGGCCCAGCCACCGCGAGGGCCGATGCTGCTCGAGGTACGCACCGACCGCGTCGCCAACGTCGAGGTGCACCGAGTGCTGGCTCAGGCGGTCCAGGCCGCTCTGGTCGAGATCTAAGGGCCCGTCAGCAGATCGACAAACGGCCGCAGCTTGAGCCGCGTCTCCTCGACCTCTTCGTGAGGATCGGAATCGGCGACGATGCCGCTGCCGGCATAGAGGATGGCCCGCTCCCCCTGCACGAGGGCGCAGCGCAGCGCCACCGCGATCTCCCCGTCACCGTCGGCGTTAGCCCAGCCCAGGCCTCCGGAGTACCAGCCGCGGTCGACGCCCTCGGCCTTGTCGATGTGGGCGAGCGCCTGATTTCGCGGCACTCCGGCAACGGCGGCGGTCGGATGCAGGGCGTCGGCCAGACCGAGTAGGCGAGCCGATGTGGTGCCGACGATCGGGGTGGCCAGGTGCTGGACTCCGGTGAACCTCTCCACCACCGGAGCCGGAGGGCGGTCCAGGGTCTCGGCCAGGGGACGGAGCCTCTCGACCACGTCTTCGACCACAAAGCCGTGCTCGGCGCGGTCCTTCACGCTGGCCAGCAGGCTGTCACCCAGGCGCCGGTCTCCCTCCGCGTCGGCGCCCCTTCCCGCCGAGCCCGCCAGAGGTCGAGTCTGGAACCAGCGGCCGGTACGAGCCACGAGCAGCTCGGGACTCGCCCCCACGAAGGTCGAGCCCCCGCTCTGCCATCCGAACACACGGGAGCCGGGGAACCGGTCCCGGAGCAGGGCCACGAGATCGAAACCTTCAATGGGCTGGTCGAGCACGATGTGCACGCTACGGGCCAGAACCACCTTCGACGGACCCCCGGCCTGAATGGACGCGACCGCCTCGGCGACCTGCTGCCGCCACTCGTCGGCGGGCGGACGCGATTCCACCGAATGATCGCGACCCCTCATCTCGTTCACCGGCTCGGGCCGGTCCAGCGCTCCCAACGAACCCAGCAGCGGGCGCCGGCTCACCCCGGGAGGGAGCACCACGGTGAGCTGAGAGCGGCCCGCCGAGCGCCGCACCATCGCCTGGGGCAGCAGCGCCACCGCACCGGGGTAGTCCTCCCATTCCTCGCCGGCCGGCCCGTCGGCGGCGAAGGCAAAGCCGATCAGGGCCTCCAGCCCTTCGGGCAGCTCGCCCAGGCGCTCATCGAGGCGCTCCAGCCGACTGGGGCCCGCAGTCGCCGCCGTCCAGGCGGTGCCCAGGCCGCCAACGGTGAACCCCTCGGGGGAGGCGTAGAAGGCGGCCGAGCCGTACGAGGAGGCGCCGGCACGCACGAGATCCAGAGGATCGAGGTCGACATCGGCGGTGGCGACTCGCAGGCCCGCGGGGTCGGTGGACAGGCGGGCGGCCAGATCGACGAGGGTATGACGGGGAATCAGCAAGACGGAACCCGATGTTACCGGAGCACCGGCGCCACGGCGCCCGCCTCACCCATCGAGGCCGATGATGAACTCCTCGGCGATTCGGGCCAGCGCCTCCGGCTGCTCCTGCGGCACGAAATGGGTGGCACCGGGTACGGTCTCCAGCATGGCGTCGACGAACTGAGCCCGAAGGTAGGCCATCACCGGCGGCGGCTGACTATCCGATTCCTCGCCGCCGACGAGAAGCACGGGACAGGCCACCTCCCCCAGGCGGTCCCAGAGACCGTGGGCGGTGGCACCCCGATAGAACTCGGCTTCGGTCTCCGGCGAGCACTTCAGGACCCAACGGTCGCCGACCCGGCGGAACCCGTGCTCCACGTAGGCTTGCAGAACCTCGTCGGTCCACCAGGCGAACGGCTTCCTCCCCCGGAAGCTCACCAGGGCCTCGTCCGCCGACGAGAACGAGCTGCGTCGCTGCAACGCCTGCGCGGTCATGGGATTCTCCTCGGCCCGGAAGGCCGGCCCGGGGAACACGACGGGCTCCACCAGCACCAGACCCCGGAGCGTGCCCGGCCGCAGCACTTCGGCCAGCAGCAATGCCGTTCCACCCGACGAATGGCCCAGACCCACCTGCCGCACCAACCCGCAGGCCTCCACGACGGCCAGCACGTCGCGCCCCATGTCCCACCAGTCGATGGGCGGCTCGGGCGCATCCGAATCCCCGTGGCCCCGCTGATCGAGAGCGACGAAGCGGCGCCGGGCCAGCGACTCGGCGACCGGCCCCCACAGCTCCTTGCAGAAGCCCGCGGCATGGACCGCCAGCACCCCGGGCTCGTCGACGCCTTCACCGTCCGCCAAGGCGATGCACAGTCCGTCGGCAGCGACGACCGCTTCACGCTGACGTATAGGGAGACTCCCCTCTGCGGTCGTCGAGACGGTAAGTGAGCCGGTCCTCCACCTTGACCACTCCGGCGATTCGACTGGAGAGCTCCACGAGCAACTCGACCTCGGTACGGGTCTCCAGCTCGCCCTCCAGCACTACGACGCCGTCGCTGACCGCGACGCCGATCGGGTCCGGGTCCAGGAAGAGAAGCCGACGGATGATATCCTCCCGCACTTCGTCCTCGATCACGTCGTCGGGTTTGGTGAACGCGTTCACGACGTCGGCCCGGCTGATGATGCCGACCAGCTCACCGTCTGCATCCACCACCGGGAGCCGCTTGACCTTGCGCGACGCCATGACCCGGGCCGCCTCGCCGATGGTGGCGTCTGGCGAGATCGTGACTACGTTCCTGGTCATGGCCTCCCCCACCGTTCCAGCCGTCGTCGCCGCCGCCTCGCCGTCGCCGAAAAGCACTCGCAACAGGCTTGCTCGGCGGGGCCGGTCGCGGTCGACCTCACGGCGGAGAAAGTCGCCCTCGGTGAGAATGCCGGCCAACTTGCCCGATGTGTCAATGACCGGCAGCCCGCTGACATGATGCCCCACCATCAGCCGTGCCGCCTCCTTGAGCAGAGTGTCCGGAGTCACTCCGATGGGGTCGGTGGTCATTATGTCGCGCACCCTCAAGTGCACCTCCGCGGCCGGCCAGCCGTGAGCGTAACCGACGCTCGCCCTGCTCCGCCGGTCCCGCCGGCCCCGAGGCCTACTTCGGCCACTGCTCGGGCGGGTATTTGTGCTGCCGCTGCGCTTCGAGGCGTGCGGCGTAGGCCGCGGCTTCGCTGCGACGGCTCATGTCGAGCTTGGCGAGGACGTTGGAGACATAGTTCTTCACCGTCTTCTCGGCGAGGAACATACGCTCGGCTATCTGCCGGTTGGTAAGACCCTCGGCGATGAGGTCGAGGATCCTGCGCTCCTGCTTGGAGAGGCGGGCCAGGAGCGGATCGTCGGGCTCCTCGCCGCGGATGCGGCGGAAGACCCGATCGGTCATCTCGGGATCGAGCAGCGATTCGCCTCGCCCCACGCGTCGTACGCTCTCGACCAGATCGGTGCCCTTGATCTGCTTGAGCACGTAGCCGGAGGCGCCGGCCATGATCGAGGAGAAGAGCGCCTCGTCGTCGGCGAACGAGGTGAGCATCAGCACCTTCACGTCGGGCCACCTGGCCCTGATCTCACGGCAGGCCTCGATGCCGCTTCCGTCGGGCAGGCGCACGTCGAGCACGACCACGTTTGGGCTGTCGTAGCCCACCCGGCGCACCGCCTCCGCCACCGTGGCCGCCTCACCAACCACCTCGATGTCGTCCTGGGCGTTGAGCAGGGCCTTGAGGCCCTCACGCACGACCTCGTGGTCGTCCACGAGCTCGATCCGCAACACGATGCAATCACCCTACCCGGAGCGTCACGGGAACTCTCTCGAGCACATGGCCACGCTGGTATGGCCGAAGGTCCCAAGTAACCTGTCGTCCGTGAGCCGCAGACTGACGCCCGAGCGTATCGCCGGGCTCGTCGAGGGGGCCGCAAGCGTCGCAGGCCAAGTCGAGCTATCGGGTCTGCTCCGCTCCACGGTCGAGATAGCCAGGGAGCTCACCGGCGCCAGGTATGGAGCGCTCGGTGTCATCGGCGAGCACGGCGGGCTGGTCGACTTCATCCACTCAGGCATGGGCGAGGAGGCCGACGAGATCGACCACTACCCAACGGGCATCGGCGTGCTGGGCATCATCACCTCCACCGGAAAGACGATCCGCGTCGACAACATCGCCGAGCATCCCGACGCCGCCGGCTTTCCCGAGCACCACCCCGTGATGACCAACTTCCTCGGAGTGCCGGTTCGCCTCGGCGACCGCATCTTCGGCAATCTCTACCTCACCGAGAAAGAGGGCGGCTTCACCGAGGAGGACGAGATCCTCGTCGAGTTCCTCGCCGTGACCGCCGGATCGGCGGTGTCCACGCTTCGGCTCCAGGAGCGGCTCCGGCGCGCCGCCCTGCTCGAGGAGCGGGAGCGCATAGCCCGGGATCTCCACGACTCCATCATCCAGGATCTCTTCGCCGTGGGCCTGAACATCCAGGCATCGGTGAACCTGCTCGACTCCGACAAGGCGCAGGCACAGGCCCAGGTCAAGGCAAAGCTCGACGACGCCGTGGAGCAGCTCGACGAGGCCATCAGCGAGCTTCGGCGGTTCATCTTCGACCTGCGTCCCCCTGTGTGGGCCCGGCCCAGTCTGCGCCAGGAGATCGCCGATCTCGTCGGCCAGCTGTCGGCCCCCTATAGGGCTCAGGTCAACCTCGACGTCACATGCCCATCCGATTCCATCCCCGCCGGCGTCTCCGAGCAGCTTCTGGCCACGATCAAAGAGGCTCTGAGCAATGCCCTGCGTCACTCCGGCTCAGCCGAGATCGACATCCGGGTCGGCTGCAGCCAATCCCAAGTGGAGGTGTCGGTGGCCGACTACGGGACCGGCTTCGACCCCGATGCCGCCTCACATGGCATGGGCCTGGCCAACATGGCGGAGCGGGTGATGACGGCCGGAGGCTCGTTCCGGATCGACACGGAACCTGGAGCGGGTACGGTAGTGCGGTCCACGTTCCCCCTCGGCGACGTTTGAGGCGGGTTCGGGGGCTGTTCGGGGTTGAGATCCCGCGGCGACCAAGCACCGGCCGGGGACCGACTTCGACCATGACGATACAAATACGAGGAGGATCGATGTACGCGTACGACTTCGACGTCGGCGACGGGACCAACAAGGACCTGCTCGGCGGCAAGGGGGCCGGCTTGGCCACGATGACCCAGATCGGGTTGCCTGTGCCTCCGGGCTTCACGGTATCCACCGATGCCTGCCGCGCCTGCCTTGCCGACGACAACCTCGACAATGAAGTCTGGGATGAGACGGTCGCCGCCATCGGGCGCCTGGAAAAAAAGACGGGCCGGACTTTTGGAGCCTCCGAAGGCACCCCCCTCCTCCTCTCCGTGCGTTCCGGGGCGAAGTTCTCCATGCCGGGCATGATGGACACGGTCCTCAACCTGGGCCTCAACGAAAATGTGGTCACGGCCCTCGAGGCCTGGTCGGGCAGCGCCCACTTCGCCTGGGACGCATACCGGCGCTTTGTTCAGACCTATGGCAAGGTCGTCCTCGGTGTGAGCGGCGACGAGTTCGAGAAGGTGCTCACCGAGCTTCGTGATGGACGCGGCGTCACCGACGACTCCAAGCTCACCGCAGAAGACCTGGAGAAGGCGACCCGCAGTTTCCAGAAGATCGCCGAGAAGGAAAGTGGCGCCCCCGTCCCCACCGAGCCCCTCGAGCAGCTCCGGGCCGCGGTCACCGCGGTCTTCTCCTCGTGGGACAACCCGCGGGCGCAGACCTACCGCCGCCTCAACGACATCCCCGAGGATCTCGGCACGGCGTGCAACGTTCAGCTCATGGTGTTCGGCGACCTGGGCGACGACAGCGGCACCGGGGTCTGCTTCACCCGCGACCCGGCCACCGGCGAGAAGACGCCCTACGGCGACTATCTCCCCAACGCCCAAGGTGAGGACGTCGTGGCCGGCATCCGCCGCACCCTGACCCTCAACGATCTCGCCGAGCGGCACCCCAAGCAGCATCAGCAGCTGCTCGACGTGATGGGGATCCTCGAGAGGCACTACACGGACATGTGCGACATCGAGTTCACCATCGAAAAGGAGGTCCTCTACATCCTCCAGACTCGCGTCGGGAAACGAACCGCACAGGCCGCCGTGCGCCTCGCCGTCGAGATGGCCGACGAGGGCCTCATCGATCGCAAGACCGGCCTGCTCCGGGTGGACCCGAGCTCCCTCGACCAGATGCTGCACCCGCGCATCGACGAGTCTCAGGCGGGGGAGCCCTTGGCCACCGGTGTGAACGCCTCACCCGGCGCCGCCACCGGCAAGGTGGTCTTCGACGCCGACACCGCCGTCGAGTGGGCTGAACGCGGCGAAGCGGTGGTGCTGGTCCGCTGGGAGACCACACCCGACGACATCCACGGCCTCGCCGCGGCCCAGGGCGTCCTGACCAGCCATGGGGGCCGCACCAGCCATGCGGCAGTCGTGGCCAGGGGCATGGGCAAACCGGCGGTGACGGGAGCCGAAGCGGTCAGCTTCAGCGAGAACGGCGAGACGGCCACCATCGCCGGGGTCACGTTCAGCGAGGGCGACGTCATCACCATCGACGGCATCACCGGCCACGTCTACGCCGGTGCGCTTCCGCTGATCGATCCCGAGCCCTCGGAAGAGCTGGTGAAGCTCCTGCAATGGGCCGACGAGGTCCGCACTCTCGGTGTGCGCGCCAATGCCGACACCGGCCCCGATGCCGCCTTCGCCCGCACCTGGGGCGCCGAAGGCATCGGCCTGGCCCGCACCGAGCACATGTTCATGGGCGAGCGCCTGCCCATCGTGCAAAAAATCATCCTCGAAGACCCAGGGGCGGACGCCGCCCTCGACGAGCTGCGCCGGATCCAAGTCTCGGATTTCGAGCAGATCCTCGAGGCCATGGACGGCTACCCCGTCATCGTCCGGCTACTCGACCCCCCGCTCCACGAGTTCCTGCCCACCCGCTGGGACCTGCGCAGTGACCGGGACAAGGCGGTGGCGGCAGGCGAGCCGACCGATGCCATCGACAAGCTCACCGAAGTGGTCATGCGGTTCGAAGAGACCAACCCGATGCTGGGCCTGCGCGGCGTTCGGCTCGGCCTGCTTCGGCCCGAGCTGTACCGGGTGCAGGTGCAGGCGGGCCTCGAAGCGGTTCGCCGCCGCGTCGAGGCGGGAGGCGATCCCAGGCTCGAGCTGATGATCCCGCTGGTCTCGATGCTGTCCGAGCTGAAGAAGACGGCGGAGATGATCGAAGCCGAGAAGCAGAAGGCCGCCCTCGACGTGCCGGTGCTCGTGGGAACCATGATCGAGCTGCCCCGGGCGGCACTCGTCGCCGCCCAGATCGCCACGGTCGCCGAGTTCTTCTCGTTCGGCACCAACGACCTGACCCAGACGACGTTCGGCTTCAGCCGCGACGACGCCGAGGCGAAGTTCCTGAGTGACTACCTCGAGGAAGGCCTCCTCGAGAAGAACCCCTTCGAGACGCTCGACGTCGACGGCGTGGGGCGGCTCATCGCCTGGGCGGTCAAAGAGGGAAAGCAGACGCGGCCCGACCTCGAAGTCGGCATCTGCGGGGAGCACGGCGGCGATCCCGCCAGCATCGCCTTCTGCCACCGCGCCGGTCTCGACTACGTGTCGTGCAGCCCGCCACGGGTGCCCATCGCCCGCCTGGCCGCGGCTCAGGC
>Ga0315554_1000689_pt1 | contig 20019 bp, 12 predicted proteins | sample SalMarSW160370MG_FD_202114 | JGI IMG/M metagenome (GOLD analysis project Ga0315554, IMG submission 202114) | Salt marsh sediment microbial communities from the Plum Island Ecosystem LTER, Massachusetts, United States - Salt Marsh Sediment SW1603-70 ... | reverse complement strand
AAAGCCCTACTTCGTAGCCGCGAGTCCATGTTGAAAAAAACATGAAGTAGGTACCGTCCCTCTTAATAACAAATGGACCTACAATTCCTCCAATCATCCAATCAGGATTTCCGATTGATCTTTTATCGAGGAATTTTTGAATTGGAGTTGTAAGCTTACCGGATTTTAAATCAATTTTAGCTTGAAAGAGTCCGTTACCGCTGCAGTATAAATATGTCTGCCCATCTTCATCTTCGAACAAAGTAGCATCGTTGTTATATTGTGGCGTTAAAGGTCCGTTCACAAGTTTATATGGTCCGGTTACTTTGTCCGATGAGAACAACCAAATGCTATGTGTTTTCATACCCTTCGGATCATCCTCTGTAACTTTACCGCTGTTAATGGTAAGCCAAAATTTATCTTGGATGAAATGAATTTCCGGCGCCCAGAACCGGCCGTTATATGGACAATCTGAAGGTAGTTTACTCGCATCAATAAGCCATGAATGCTGTCGCCAATGTATAAGATCATCGGAAACCAATAACCTTACTCCGGGATTTGGACCAGTCCACACCGGTAATGATGTTCCTGTGCAATACCATTTATCACCAACCTTTATAATGCAATGATCACGCATAGCTATTGAAGTATCTCTTGTAATAGGATTTGTATAACAGAAGATATGTTTAGCCGTGCTATCACTTGATGCATTTTTATTGGTTTGTCCCTGTGCAAAACAGATAGAAGTAAAAATAAAAAAACTCCAAAATAAAATGACTTTATATTTCAAAACTTATTATCTCCTAATTATCATATTTAAAAATCACAATTGCTTTCATATTTTTATTTAAAACAAATTGACCACAACTTTCTTTCCACCATACGTCACTACTTTATTATACTTTTTTACCATTTCCATTCCAACACCATTAGTTTTGGAAACCTTCAAAATCCTGAATTTACGTTCAACGAGCATTCCTGGGTATGAACCTTTTCTGTCTTCGATGGTTAAGACTTTTTTTGCATCATTCCAGGTAAAAGTTATGGTAGAATAAATTCCTTTCTCATAATCATAGTTGTCGTTTTCATCTTCATAAAAAGTGAACTCGCCGTCGGCGCCTGGATAAACCCGTATTTCAAGGTTATCCCATTTTTTCTCGGTAGCGTATTGCCCCTTTGGACCGATAGGAAGTATAGTTCCTGCTTTCACAAACAACGGCATAATATCAATCGGAGTTTCTTTAGTTATAGTTTGACCGCCACTATATTTTTCACCGGTCCAGAAATCCAGCCACTCAGTTCCTTTGGGCAAATAAACTTCTTCACTTTTTATCCTACTAAAATCTCCAACTTTGGTAGTATCGTTACCTTTAATAACTATCTTTGAATACATAGGTTTTGTTACAGGGCAAACCAACAATGATTTACCAAACATATATTCGTTGTTTATATCGAGCGCGTGTTTATCTTTAGGAAAATCCATCATTAATGCGCGCATCATACTCGATTGATTATTAGTAACATCCCACGAGGTAGAATAATTATAAGGTAACAACCTATAACGCAGGTTTATATATTTTTCGATAGTGTCATAAATCTTATCTCCCTTCTTTCCGAATTGATAAATTTCACGAGGGGCATCCGTTCCGTGCGAACGCATTATTGGACAGAATGCGCCAAATTGTATCCAGCGTACGTATAGTTCCCGGTAATTTGGATCATCAAGCTTTTTAGGAAAATTCCAAAGGAAGAAACCTCCAATATCGCTGTTCCAGTAAGGGATGCCGCTGAGTGAAAAATTTAAACCCGCAGAAATTTGATCCCTCAGTGCACTCCACGATGCAACGACATCGCCAGACCATGTATTGGCTCCGTAACGCTGCTGCCCGGCAAATGCCGAACGTGTAAGGATAAAAACCCGTTTGTCAGAAGTTACTAAACGCTGGTGAGTGTATACTCCGCCAACCGTCATTAACGGAAAAGCATTTCTTACCTTGCGGAACGAACCAAGATATGTTTTATTGTCAAGATCAGTTGGTTTGAATTCAAGATGATCAGGTTCCGATGAATCCATCCACCATCCGTCCATTCCAAGCGAGAAGATTCCTTTGTTCAAATACTTCCAGTAAATATCGCGAGCTTCAGGATTATAAGGATCATAGACTTTTACACCTGATGGATAATCCATTCTCGGCGGCCACTTCTCCGAACCGGATTCAGGCCACGTTATAAAATTCATAAGTGCGCCGATTTTTTCCAGATCTTTATATTGTTTTGTTTTTGGGCCAAACGAATTCCAAATTGAAATAAGCATGTGTGCATGAAGCTTGTGCACATCATCAACCATCTTTTGCGGATTATAAAAATCTACATTAAGGAAGTCCATTGCATTCCACAGATAATTATTTCCCCAGTATTGCCAATCCTGAATTATACCATCGAGTGGAACTCCAAGCTCGCGATACTTTTCAACTACATTAACCAACTCATCCTGGCCTTTATAACGTTCTTTACTTTGGAAGTAACCAAATGTCCACAACGGAAACATTGGTACTTGCCCGGTGAGATCGCGCATTTGAGCAATTACCCCATCCGCGTTGCCGCCGATCATAAAATAATAATCTATGCAATCACCAACATCGGATTTGAATGAAGTGATTTCGGGATTGTCTTCAAAGATAGTTGGCGAATAGTTATCCCAAAACAATCCGTAACCTTTTACCGACACAAAAAAAGGAATATAATCATCGGTATTTCCTTGTATCATATGTAGTTTAAGATTACGCTGAACCATTTTACCTTGCTGCTGCTGCCCCAACCCGTAGATGGTTTCATCTTTATCCAAAACATATGCTTGATAAACACTGTAAGTTTTATTGCCAGCATCGTTGAAATCCGTAAATGCAACACCATCCTCTTTTTCATTTAATAACTTCTCACCATTCGGAGTTGAAAAAGAGATTTTACCATTTTTTAGGTTAAGGCTAACTTGAACATTTTTACTTATTAATAAAAGTTCATCACCTTTTTGATTTATGCTGAAAGCTGTTTTTTGCGGAGTTTCAATAACCGAAAGGCTTCTCTTTTCAAAAGTTTTTCCTTCAGGAGACTTAAGTATTCTAACCGTGGATGGATTGTAAAACTGAATTTCAACTTTAACGGAGTTGATTACTGTTTTTGCACCCAAATCTGTTTTCTCAAATGTTTGGGCGCTGCAGTTATCAGCCAAAGTAAATACAAATAATAATATAAATGCAAATAATTTTTTATTCATAGATTAACCCATGTAATATTAGATTTACTGTTAACTATGTAGTCGACCTATACAATTAAAAGAATCTTTTAAATAATATATCGAACTGTAATCTTTATTATCTTATATCTTATTAATGAGTCTCCGTTTTCTTATCCTTCAGCATAGTTTTTATAACAAATCCGCCGTATGGATGCATAGTTATGTTTGAGGTTTCCGATAAATCAATATTTCTTTTTATAAAATCTTTTGAATCATCGGAATCGGTTATCATAATGCCTTCGGGTGTATTGCTAATGAATGGAACACTTAACTTTATTGTATGTTCTGAGTTTTCACCATTGATTCCCGCTATATACCAGGTGTCTCCTTTTCTTCTTGCAAGTACAACAAATTTCCCCGGATACCCATCTATAAATTTTACATCATCCCAGGTTTCGGGTAATGAACTCATATATTCTTTAACAAAATCTTTTTGAGCTGCCATCCCGGTTGGTGTTTCGGCAATGTGTTGAATACCGGAAGTAAATACGACTGATAAGGCAATTTCAAAACCGCCGGTAGTTCTGCATTTTATATTTGGTATGCCTGAAAAGTTTACCGGTGTAAAGTCCATCGGATCGAAAAGGTTTCTTGTGAAGGGCAACATAGCACAATGTGATGGCTGGTTATCTGCAAAGTACTGCCCAAAAGTTACATACTCTTCTCCCCTAATAGCTTCCATGCTAACCAAATTAGGATAGGTTCTGTACCAGCTTCGCGGAAAAGTACACCCGTGAAAGTTAACTGCAAGATTATAATTGGCAGCATCCTTTAAGATATCGATATAATATTTCATCATTGATTGCCCATCGCCGCCGAAAAAATCTACCTTGATGCCGCCTATACCCATATCTTTTAATTTCTGAAACTCAGCTAATCTTGATTCTTCCGTAAGCATTTTGTTACGTGGTGTTTGTGGAGTTGTATTCCAGTCTCCTGCCGAATTGTACCATAATAAAATTTTTACGTTTTTTGTTTTTGCATAATCGGCAAGTTCTTTGATCTTTTGATATCCAATTTGTGTATCCCAAAAAGCATCGATGAGACAATATTCCCAATTCATAGATGATGCAAAATCAATATACCGCCGTTGAACATCATAAACTGTCGAATCATCTTTTAGAATAACCCAGCTCCATGATGCAATCCCGGGCCTTAGCCATGAAGAAACATCATATTTAGCCGGACCAGCTAAATCAGTTTCCAAAGTAGACTCAACAAGACCCCCCAGATTGTTCGATATTGCAATAACCCGCCATGGAGTAAACCACGGTAAAACCGATTCAGGCAAAAAAGGTCCACCATCTCTACATTCCTGTGGCTCAGGAAATTGTATTGAATATTCACCATTGGGAGAAAACTGGCTTAACCGCGATCCGCAATAATTTGTATCGACACCGGTTTCTGTTATGCTAATCCAGTATTTTCCGAAATTAAAAAGTGCCGGCATTACCCATCCTGCTTGATTCGGACCAATTGTACCGACAGGTATATCCATCTGATAATAATTCTCGTACGATGGTGAGGCAAAACTCCATCCTATACGGGCATCATCACAGGGCTGCAAAAAAGCTTTTGTAGAAAGATCGAAGTGATATGATGTTAATTCCTTGTAAATCGTTAAAGCCGTATCTGTTTTCTCCGGGAAATAATACCTGAATGTAGCACCATCGTTTGATACCTGGAAAATGATTTCTATCAATTTTGAATTTGTATTTTTCAAATAAAAAATTTGTTTATTGCCTATGTAATTACAGTTCAATCGTTTACCATGAAGTAGTTTATAATTATCGGAAACAATACTCACATTTGAAACCGAGTCAAGATTGAGATTTGTAGAAAAGTCACCATCGCTTCTAACAACTCCTAATGTTGATTGTTTAAGAATTGTTGAACCTAAATACGAAATAGTATAAACAGGTTCTCCCGTATTGGTAAGCCAAAAGTTGACTAAGATTTTTTCATTGGGACTTTTTAATTCATAACTTTCATTACAAAATGCATTTGCAAAAAAAGTTAATAGAAATAATATCATAATTAGTTTGGTATTTTTCAAAATTAAATTTCCTTTAATAATTGTTTTTATTAAGCATACAAGCGTCTTCAAATTAATAGATGCTTTTATAACGGTTATATTTTAATTTAAGACATTACTTTTTTCAGTTATTAATAAATTTTGAATTCTTTAACCATTTGAAAATAGGTGCCATCCAATCTTCAGTCTTTAGAGCCAAAACAAATCCATGATTACCTTTCGGATAAATATGCATTTCAACAGACACTTTATAATGCCTTAATGATTCAAAATAGACAATACTATTATCTACATCTACTACTTTATCATCTGCAGCTTGAGTAATATATGCCGGTGGTGTATTTTCATCTACTTGCAGTTCATTTGAGAAATCATCAATTACCTGTTTCGAAGGGTCTTCCCCTAACAAATTCTTCCTTGAGCCAGGATGAGTTAAACTGTCCTGCATTCTTATTACCGGATAAACCAAAATTTGAAAATCCGGGCGTAAATTTGTGTTGTTACTATTTTCAATTACAGATTTTTTGTAATGAGTAGCTTCCGTTGAAGCTAAATGTCCGCCGGCAGAAAATCCCATAATTCCAACTTTGTTCGTATCGATTCCCCACTTTGAAGCATTTTCTCTAACAACCTTGATTGCTTGTTGAGCATCCTGCAATGGTCCTATTTTTTTATTAATCATTGTAGAATCACTTGGAAGTCTATATTTAAGTACAAAAGCAGTAACTCCGTTTTTAGCAAATTCTTCCGCAGTTCTTATTCCTTCTGCTTGATAAACAACTACTGCATAACCGCCACCCGGACAAATGATTACCGCTGCACCAGTATTATTTTCTTTTTCTGGTAAATAGATTTCCAAGGTTGGCTTTGTTACGCCTGAGAACATTCCCGAGCGTTCGGTTTCTTTTATATCGGATGGTTTTGAATTCGGAATGGCGCCGGGATATAAATTTATTACTTCCTGGGCAGTTGCATTTAGTGAAAAAACAAAGAGCAGCGCAAAAATAATTTTTAAAGTTTTCATTTAGTCTAATCCAAATATTTGTTGTTCAACCTTACATAAAATTTTTCTTTTTCATAAAACATTTAATTATTAAAAAGCATCGGCGCAAATTGATACAAGCATCTTCGCCATGTAAGCCATTCATGGGCCGTTCCCGGAGATACATAATAAGTATTATGTATGCCGGCTTTTGTTAAGGCTTCGCTAAGCTTTTGTATGCGCGGACCTTCTTCAGATCCAATGCCTAAAAAGAAAGCATGAACTTTTTTATTGAAAGATGTAGAATCATCAAACACACCGTTGTAAACTGTTTTAAGATCGGTTTCGGGATTGAACATGCCCGCGCCGCTAAAGCCCCCAAGATATGAAAACTTATCAAGGTTATTCAGTCCAATTTGGAAAGTTTCATATCCTCCCCATGATAAACCGGCCATCGCACGATGTTCTCTGTCTGTAAATACGCGGAAATGTTTATCGACATACGGAATAATTTCATTCAGCAATATCGGAGTAAAATCCGCCCCGAAACGTTTGCGGGCTTCATTTATATCCTCTCCTTTTTTCGGCCTAAAAAGTGTGCTGCATTCGCCGTTAGACATTACGATAAGCATCGGTTTGCATCGTCCTTCGGAAATTAAATTATCAATAATGATGTTCATTTTTCCCTGAGTGCCCCAGCCGGTTTCATCTTCACCCATTCCATGCTGCAGATAAAGAACCGGGTATTTTTTCTTGACATCTTTTCCGTAATCAGGCGGAGTGTAAACATAAAATCTGTTGTAGCCTTTTCTAACTTTTGAGTAATAGTAGCATTCGCTTATTTGTCCGTGGAGAATATTCTTCGGAGTATAAAAATCCTGATCGGGCGCGGGTATTTCAATTCCGCTCATCATTCTGCCGACACCGTAAAATGATTCGCTTGCCGGATCAGCAAAACGATAACCATCGATCATTAAATAGTAATAATGAAAACCCGGAGGCAGCGGATTAGTTGTTGCAGTCCAAACGCTGTCGCTTCCCTTAACCATATCATAGACATGCAAAATATCAACCTGAACTTTTTGCGCATCAGGAGCTTCAACACGAAAAATAACGCGGGATTGAGAATCTACTCTTGGAAATTCCGAACCTAAAATATTTGTCGAAGCGGCTTTGGAATCTTTTAGAAGATCATTGTTTTGTGCAAAGCAAAAGCTGCTGATTACAACAAGCAATGCCAAAGTAAGTAATTTTATTTTCATCTCTGCTTCCTTTAAAATTGTTTAAAAGGTGAACTAGAAATTTATTTTTGAAATTTCGGAAATCTTTTACTCCGATAAATCCAGTGTATATTCTTTTCCTGCCTCGGTTTTAAAATCATATAAATAACTTTTCTTCAACTCTACATGTTTTATTTTAGCTTCAGGTGAAATCAACGGCTGCTTAATACCGGGAACAATATAAAACGGGTTGGGATTTTCTCCCTTCGCTTCTTCAAGTTTAAAATCACCTGCGGCTGCAAGCTTATCATAAGATCTAACCCTGCAGTTTCCTCCGAGCAAAGATTTAATTTTTATCTTTGAAACTTTATTGTTCTTCCATTCAATGCTGACTATAAATCCGCCCCTGGCTTTTAATCCGCTTACGTTTCCGCTGGACCAAACATCAGGCAGTGCGGGAAGAATAAATATAAATCCGTCCTGACTTTGCAGAAGCATTTCGGCAATGCCGGCGGTACATCCGAAGTTGCCGTCGATCTGGAAAGGCGGATGAGCATCAAACATATTGGGATAGGTACCTCCTCCTTCGGAGAAAATGCTTTTTCCTTCTTTAGGAATTTCGACCGCTTTAAGTTGATCTTTAATTAATTTGTATGCATGATTTCCATCTAAAAATCTTGCCCAAAGATTTACTTTCCATCCCATCGACCATCCGGTTGATTCGTCTCCTCTTGCGATCAAAGAAGTTTTAGCGGCTTCAAAAAGTTTAGGAGTACGGAACGGCGAAATCTGGTTGCTCGGATACAATCCGTATAAATGGGAAACGTGCCTGTTATGATCGTCCGGGCTGTCCCAATCATGAAGCCATTCCTGGAGCTGTCCCCAAAGTCCAATCTGCATCGGCGGCAGTCTTTTCAATTTTGATTTTAAAACTTTAACGAAGTTTTTATCTTTGCCTAAAATTTCTGCTGCATGTATTGTTTCGGTAAACAAATCAAAGACAAGCTGATTATCAATTGTAGCACCTGCAGTGATAGAATAGTCCGGATGAATTGAAGGAGAATTTTCAGGTGAAACCGAAGGCGACACAACAAGCCATTTATGTTCGGGTTCTTCAATTAAGAAATCATTAAAGAACTCAGATGCACCTTTCATAATGGGATAAATGGAATTTAAAAATTCTTTGTCACCGTTGTAAATATATTTATACCAGAGCTGTTGACAGATCCATGCACCCCCGCAGGGCCAGTCCCCCCAGTATGCACCATCAATTGCGCCGGTCATCCGCCAGATATCGGTATTATGATGCGCTACCCATCCGCCGGCTCCATACATTTCCTTTGCGGTTTCCCTTCCGGTAATAGAAAGCTCTTTGAGCATTTGAACAAGCGGTTCGTTCATTTCCGAAAGATTGGTAACTTCAGACAGCCAGTAATTCATTTCAGTATTAATATTTATTGTATATTTACTATCCCACGGCGGGTAAAGCTGATCATTCCAAATTCCTTGGAGGTTAGCCGGCTGTCCTCCCGGTTCAGAACTCGATATCAGAAGATACCGGCCGAATTGAAAATATAACGAGGCAAGCTGCGGATCGTTTCCGGCAGCAAATTCGTTTATTCTAACGTCGGTTGGATTTTTAACCGAATCCGTTACACCAAGATCAAGTTTAACACGGTCGAAAAATTGTTGATAATATGCAATATGATCTTTTAATGCTTCTGTATAATTTTTCTTTAATGCTTCCGATAAATAATTCTCCGCACGATTAAGCCGGTTATCATCAAGCTCATGATAATTGATAAAATTAGTAGCTATGGAAATATAAATCGTTGCAGTATCAGCGCCGGCAACGGATAAAGAAGTATCATTTGAAGTTATTGATCCACCGCTGTTTACGATCTTTACAAGTGAAGAAAATTTTACTTTCCCCTTAATCCCTTCATGATCTGTGGTTATACCGTCCAACTCAATTTCATTTTTATTTGGGATTAATACAACGACTTTCTCAGGGCTATTCATTGAAGCAGTGAAATTTATTTTTCCAGGCTTGTCTGCAGTAAGCCTAACAATTATAACCTGGTCCGGAAACGAAGCAAATACTACCCTCTTAAACTCAACATCATCTACACTATATTTTACTGTTGCAGTAGCTTCTTCTAAATTCAAATCACGGTAATAATTTGTATAGTTTTCACTTCCGGGAAAATTTAGATATAAACTACCGACAGTTTGGTAAGGCATTCCCTGTGCTGTTTGGGATATAATTTCTTTATTCGCCATATCCTGTGTTTTTTCATAATCTCCCTCAAAAATTAATTTTCTAATTACAGGCAGTGCTTTTAATGCTTTTGGATTGGCATTATTGTATGGACTTCCTGCCCAAACAGTATTTTCATTTAGTTGAATTCGTTCTTCTGTTGGATTGCCGAAAATCATTGCCCCTAATCTCCCATTACCAACCGGGAGTGCTTCCACCCATTTTTCAGCAGGATGGCTGTACCAAAGCTTTAAGAGAGAATCACTCTGAGCAGAAAGTTCAATAAATAAAGCGATACTAAGTATAAGTGATAGTGAAACTTTTATCAAAATTATTTCCTTTTATCATTTTCAATTATGTTTTAGTTGACTACTCCCTTTTTTAAAATGATATTTGCATATAAAGCATATTCACTCGTTGCGACTACTGCATAGGCTTTCTTAGCTCTTTCATAAAAAGCGTACCTTTCAATAAATTCAAATTCTGTAAAACTCTCATATTCTCTATTAATTATATTTCTGTATGACTGCCAGATATCCGGTTTAACTTTATCGCCCGGGACAATTTCCATCAATGCGACGGGCTTTTTAACATAGGGATCAAGCGGGAAGAGTTTCAGTACTGCTTCCAGCACTTCAGGAACTCCATGCCCATCCAGCCGTAGAAGCCTTTTAGCAATTGAAGCAGCAGGAAAATTTCCATCTCCAATAACTAAATCATCACCATGTCCCATCTCCATTAGAACTTTTAATAATTCCGGGGAGAGAATACTTGGAATATTTTTTAACATTTATTTCACCTATTATTTTAGATCGAAATTTTATTCTTAGACAGTAGAGATAAAAAATCTGAATTATGCAACAGAATAATATTTAATGGTTCGATATCCATAGATTGCAATTACAATAAAACTTATTAAAGGGAGAATAAATGAAAAATTAACAGCAGGCAGCCCGGCTACCGTACCGAGATCAATTATAGCTCCTTGTAAAGGAGGCATTAATGCACCTCCTACAATAGCCATAACCAAACCTGCCGCGCCAAGAGTAGCATCATCTTTTAATCCTTCCAGTGAAATACCATAAATAGTAGGAAACATAAGAGACATAAATATTGATGTAGCAATTAAGCAATACAATCCACCCATACCTTGAATAAAAATGACACAAAGTATTGTAGCTATACCGCCAAAAGCAAAATAGATTAATAATAATCTGGAATTAATATATTTCATTAAATATGTGCTGATAAATCTTCCTATTAAGAACATTATCATGGCAATTATATTAAAGTTTTGTGCTTCTGCTTTTGGAATCCCCAGATTATCGGCATATTGAATAATAAAAGTCCAGCACATTATTTGTGCAGCAACATAAAAAACCTGAGCAATAACACCTTCACGGTACTTTTTGTTTTTTATGAGCCGTTTAAAAGTATCAACTGCATTTACTTGATGGGTAGCATAACTCCGTACGGGCATTTTGGAAACTGCAATAATTACAAGCATAACAATTACAGCAAACCCCAGCATTACGTAGGGATCACGAATTACAGCTAAATCATGTGCACGAATAGCGGCTTTTTGAGAAGTACTTAGAGTATTGAAAACTAATTCTCCATTTGCGTTCCTTATATCTGAATGTAAATTGGAAAGAATAAATTGTGAAGCAACAAACATTCCCAGTAATGAACCGATCGGATTAAACGATTGCGATAAATTCAACCTCCTGGTTGCGGTTTTTTCATCACCCATAGAAAGAATATATGGATTGGCTGTTGTTTCTAAAAAAGCTAATCCGAACGTAAGTATATATAGAGATATGAGAAAGAATCCAAAATGTTCAAATTTTGCAGCGGGGTAGAACAAAAGTGCACCGGCAGCATATAATGCAAGCCCAAGCATTATTCCTTTTTTATAGCTGTATTTTTTTACAAACAAAGCAGCAGGAATTGCCATAGTTGCATATCCGCCGTAAAAAGCAAATTGAATTAAAGAGGCTTTGGCAGTAGATATTTCCATTACAGTTTGAAATGCTGCAACCATAGGATTCGTTATATCGTTTGCAAAACCCCATAGGGCAAACAAACTCGTAATTAATATAAACGGAAATAAAACATTAAGTGAAACTACTTTCGGTTTTTGAACATGAGCTGTTTTATCTACAGTGGCATTTCTCATGGCTCCCTTTCTTAATAATTTAGTGTTTTTCAACCTGGAAATAAATTTAATATCTATCTAATCTCTTCATCGAAAACGACAGCCACTTTACCGCACTTTCCGCTTGCCATTAATAAATAAGCAGCGTCGACATCTTCCAGTTTGAATCTGTGCGTAATTAATTCTTCCGGTTTTATTTTCCATCTTACAATTCTTTCAACAAGTTCTTCCATTCGCCAGATAGTTGTTACCCATGAACCGTAAATAGTTTTTTGATCGTGTATAATATCTCTTGATGGTTGGAATTCAACAGTACCTCCCTCGCCGAGAAACACAATCTTGCCCCACTTACGTGCTGCTTGAATGCTTGTTAGGCGTGCTTTACTGTTAGCCGAACATTCAATAGATTTTTCAACTCCATGCCCACCTGTTAAATCTCTTATTTGTTCCACGTTGCTTTCACCTGCTTTAATAACTTCATCAAACAAACCGAGATTTTTAGCGATGGAAATTCGATCTTCGACAACTTCAATTCCAAAAATCTTCTGCGCACCCATCGCCCTGCACAGCATTGCTGTTGCAAGTCCTACAGGCCCCAACCCTGTAATCAACACGGCATCGTTGCCAGAAACTCCTATCTTTTCCAATCCTTCATAAACTGTTCCGAAGCCGCATGCTACCTGGGCACCATCGGAATAACTTAATTCATCAGGTAATAAAACAAGGTCTTTTTCTTCGGCAAGTAAATATTCAGCCATACCTCCGTTACGCTGCCAGCCGTAAGCACGCCTATATTCGCTTGTACACGAAATCATGTAACCTCTGCGGCAGTCGTTGCAAACTCCGCAACCGGAAATATGATATACAACGACGCGGTCATCTTTTTTAAAACGTCTGCAACCAGGACCAGTCTGAACAATTTGACCGGATGGTTCATGCCCGGCAATTATTCCCGGGATATATCCCTCCGGTCCTTTACCTAAATGCTCATGATAAATGCATCTGATATCCGAACCACAAATAGTTGAGGATTTCATTTTGATTAAGACTTCGCCGTGCCCGGGAACCGGAATATCAAACTCTTTTAATTCCACAATATTGTTTCCCGGTAGAACTGCCCCAATCATTTTATTCATTTTATACCTTTAATAAAAAGTTTTTTAAGGCGGAGTAATTTCCCCATTTAAATCCCATAAATCTTCCCAACTTTGATTATCCTTCCAAAGAAACACCTGACCTTTTATTAGTCTGCAATTCTTATCAATCTTTGAAATTGCTTCCATATCATTTTCACTTAATGGATTATTGATAACTGCTTCGATATTTTCCAGAAAATGATTTACCGAAAAAGGAATTGGAATTTGTCCTCGCTGAACCGCCCATTTAATTGCAACCTGAGCAGGCGATATTTTTAATCTTTTCGAGATTCTTAAAACTATTTCGTCTTCAAGGTCAACTGTATCTTCAGGAGTTCTGTCACGTTCAGGCCTGCCCGGCGAACCAAGTGGGCAATATCCAATCGGCTGAATATTATTCCTCAGACAGAAGTTAAATAATTCCGGCTGCTGAAAATGAGGGTGTAATTCCATTTCATTGCAGGCAGGTTTTATTATTGCATCTTCAAGAAGAAGCTTCAATTTCGGAATAGTCATGTTTGAAGTCCCGATATTTTTTACGAGACCTTTATCAACTAACTTTTCCATCTCGTGCCAGGTTTTCATATAATTCTCATGGATGTACGGATTTGCATTCGGGCTGCGTGATGTAACATCGCATTTGGGGGGATGATAATTCGGAAAGGGCCAATGTACAAGATAGAGGTCGAGATAATCTATCCGCAGATCTTTTAAAGATTTTCTGCATGATTCTTCAACCTTATTGTGCATGTCGTTCCAGACTTTTGAAGTTATCCATATTTCCTCCCTTTTAAGAAAACCGCTATTAAATATTTCTATTAAAACAAAACCTATATTTTTTTCATTACCATAAACAGAAGCACAGTCAATATGCCTGTATCCAGAATAGATTGCTTTCCTAACTGTTTCTGTAACTATTTCAGCAGGAACAGAATCAGAACCAAATGTTCCGATACCTATGCACGGGATTTTACTTCCGGTATTAAGTGTTTTACCCGGGATTGAATTCGGATTTATCTGTTTTTCTTTAACCTGATTCATTTTATAAGTTCCGGTTTTATAATATATATTACTGACCCCATTTTACTATTGAGTTATTCCAGATGAACTCTTCCTCTATAATTATATTGTACGGTTTTTCAATACCCGGATTTTTAATCATCTTTATTAAAAGCTCTGCTGCAGTATTCCCAATCTTTCTCGGATCTTGATTTATTATTGAAAGAGAGGGGGAAAAATTTTGGGCTGTTTCGCTGAACCCGTATGCCAAAATACCTATATCATCAGGTACGTTTAATCCCTTTTCCTGGATTGCCTTATAAACACCAAATGCAATACGGTCGTTTGCTGTGAATATTATTTCCGGAAGGTTTTTTGTATTATACAATTTCATAAAAGAATCATAGCCATCCTTTATTTCAAAACCTCCTTCAATTATCCATTGCGGCTTAATTTTGATTCCCTTACTCTTTAAAGCATCCGTATAACCAAAGCATCTTTCTCTTCCGATGCTTACATTTGAATAACCCGCGAAATGCGCTATCTTTGTGTAACCATTATCAAGTATCTTATCCAGTGCGGTAACAGCTCCTTTTCTGTCATTAAAAGTTATACTTGGAAATTCTAGTCCTTCGAACTGCCTATCGAAAAAAACAAGAGGTATATTAAGTTTTTTAACATGATTAAAAATTTGAGGGTCTTGGGTTTCTTGTGAAACGCATACTAAGAGACCATCAACGCGCATCCCGATCAGCTTTTGGATATTTAGTTTTTCACTTTGCTGATTTTCCCTGGAAACAGTTACAAATACATTATAATCTATTCCACTTGCAGTATCGATTATACTGTCTGTTGCATAAGCAAAAAAACTATTTTCCAAATCGGGAATAACAACACCCAATGTAAACGACCTGCGAGTTGTTAAATTCTGAGCTATTAAATTTGGGATATATCCCAGTTCTTCAGCGGTATCCAAAACTTTTTTCTTCATTTTTGCCGAGATGTCGGGATGATTTCTTAATGCTTTAGAAACGGTTATGCGCGTTACATTTAGTTTTTTTGCAATGTCTAGTTGTGTTATGTGTGTCAATTACTTACCCGTGAACTTTCCCGTGTAAATTAAAGCATAATCTAAAATAAGTCAAGAATTTTTATTTTTTTTCCCTGAGTCACTCTTTGCTGATCTTCAGCAGCTTTGCACCGTGTTTCCTTACGTACAGCGATATCTCATCATTGAATTCTCCAAGATCCCTTTTATCCCACAAGTCGCGAACTTTACATTTACCTTTAAAACCTAGTTGCTTAAACTTTAATGATATTTTGATAGAATCTTCCGGAGGATAACCGGTAGGGTATTGGGTAAATACATGGAATTTAACAGTGGCTCCTTCGGTGTGGTCAACACATTCTTCATCAAGTCCTGCTATTGAGGAAAAAGTATCATACCCTTCAGGGATTTCATATTCGATGATTGAGATTGCATGAGTACCTATACCGTTGGGATATTCTTTATTATCGACAATTAGTTTATTACCTCCTACACTTTTATTTATAGATGCGGTTCCCCAACCTACGGAAGCATTAAGCCATTTAATACCGGTTAAGTTCAACGATCCTTTTTTACCCATAAGTTTTGGTTCTATCCAATCGGCGTGATCCCAATTATTACCGTCTCCGCCGTCTGTAACAATCAGGTATAGTTTTTTAGCTCCGGCAATATTCACATTAACTTTTGTGCTTTGTTCTCCTGTTTTAAAAGTAATTAATTTACTATTCCATAAAGCTTTGCTTTCCAAAATTGGTTTTTGTTCGGAAGTGTAAAAGAGAGCAACATATTTATCCCCTGAATTTACATCGTCGGCTGTCCATGCAATTTTTTCCCCATCATGAAAAAGCAGTCTATTCTTTGTACTCTTATTCAATACAGCCAGGGCTTCTTCGTTGGTGATTAGATTTAAAGTGAATTTATCATTGTCAGGCAAATTTCCGCCAAACATAAGCGGGGAACGGCAAATTAAAAAAAGCGACATTAAGGTGTATTGTTCATCGTTGGTAAACATGCTCATACGATTATCACCTCGCTCAGCCCTTATACCTATTCTGCCTAAAGGCAACATATCTCCATCGGGCCAATGCCCCGGACTCATATAAGGAATCCATTTTTTAAAAAGTGAAAAATGTTCATTTAATTGCGACCAGTTATCCCAAAAGTCGTCTATTATACGCCACATATTTGCATGATTACTTATATGTTTGGCATATTCTATAGGAGTTTCTCCTGGTGATGTGCTTAAAACAATAGGCCGTCCGCACCCGTCAATTGCTTTCCTGATCATCTCTATTTCATCTTTGTGGTAGGGTCTGGTTAAATCGTCTACCTTAACAAAATCAACTCCCCATGATGCGTATAATTTAAAAAGTGAATTATAATATTCCTGCGCACCTTGTTTTTCAGCATCTACAGTATACATATCACTTAACCAAGCACAAAGATTTTCAGTACTGTAAATATCTTTTGCGGTTACTTTATTTCCTAAAACCGGAGTATTTTTTTCAACTGCAAGTCTCGGAATGCCGCGCATAATATGAATGCCGAATTTAAGTCCCTTGTTGTGAACGTAATCAACCAGCGATTTATATCCCTTCCCGTTTGCAGAGGAAGGAAATCGATTGACAGCAGGTGTAAATCTGCCGTAATCATCCATAGAAAAGTTGGGATCCTTTTCATTGTAACCGTGTGTTTTTGGATTCTCTACATACCAACGGATATCTACGACAATATATTCCCACCCGTATTTCTTAAGATGTTTAGCCATACAATCGGCATTGGCCTTCACTTCTTGTTCAGTAACAGTAGGTCCGTAACAATCCCAGCTATTCCATCCCATAGGTGGCGTTAAAGCATAATCGGCAAAATTTTGGCCGTACATGAATACCGAAAAGAATAATAGTATCGCAAATACTAATTTATTTTTCATATTACTCTGTTCTTATTGTGAAGAGAATATTTAACTATTTCTATTTTATTCCGGGGAAATGAATTTCAATTAAATAATCCTTTCATCAATAACTATTTATTTAATGCTTTGATTAATCTATGTTAACTATTAATTTTTCTCCGTTATACTTTACCGATTTAAATGATTCGGTTTCTTCATTCAATCCGAGACCGCTTTTTTCGGTAACTAAAACAATTTTAAACTCACGGCTTTTTAACATTCCTGGAAATGAACCTTTACGTTCGCCGATGGTTAAGATACGAGATTGTTCGTCCCATTTCATCGAGATAGTGGAATATTTTCCTTTTTCGTAGTCGTAATTATCGTTCTCATCTTCATAAAGAGTGAATTCACCGATAGCTCCGGCATAAATACGGATTTCAAGTGGATCCCAGTTCTTTTCAGTAGAGTATTGAACTTTGGGTCCCCAAGGCAGGATTGTACCGGCCTTCACGTAAAGCGGGATAATATCTATAGGAGACTGCCGGGTTATTTCCTGTCCGCCTTTCAGCTTTTTTCCTGTCCAGAAATCGAACCATTCAGTACCCTCGGGCAAATATACTTTTTGGTCTTTAGTTTGACTGAAATCTTCAAAAATTTTGTTTTCTTTTTTGTCGGTATACATCGGTTTAATGACAGGAGCAACCAGAATCGAACTCCCAAACATAAACTCGTTTTTTATGTCTTGTACTTTTTCATCTTTAAACAAAAGAGGAAGAGCGTAAATTATAGATCCTGATTGACTGGTAACTTCCCAAGCGGTTAAATATAAATATGGCAATAAGCGGTAGCGGAAATTAATATATTTTTTAATGGCATCATAAGCCCAATCGCCTGGTTTTCCAAACTGATATATTTCCCGGGGAATATCGGTTCCATGAGAACGCATCATCGGTGTGAATGCGGCAAATTGTAACCAACGTACATATAATTCCTGAAATTCGGGATCTTTAGCTCCCCCGTCCTTTTTATATTGTGAGGTAAAGAAACCTCCGATATCTGAATTCCAATAAGGTATTCCACAGAGCGAAAAGTTAAGGGCTGCAGGTATTTGTTTGCCTAATACATCCCATGTTCCCCGAACATCTCCCGACCACGAGGTTGCAGCAAACCTTTGCTGACCTGCAAATGCCGAACGAGCGAGAATAAAAACGCGTTTGTCGGACGTTGCAGCACGTTGATGTTCGTATACACCTTTTACGTGCATAAGGGGGAATACATTAACAACTGATCGGTACGAACCTAAAAATGTAGGCTGGTCGTAATCTTTGTTCTTTACATTTAAATGGTCGGGTTCCGATGAATCGAGCCACCAACCGTCCATTCCAAGAGAAAAAATACCCTTGTTCAAAAATTCCCAATAGATATTACGTGCTTCCGGGTCATACGCGTCATATACTTTTACACCCGACGGGTATTTGGGATCGGGAGGCCAAATATCAAATTGGCATAAAGGCCATGTATCAAAGTTAAGCAGCATGCCTTTTTTATTTAAAATTTCATATTGCTTTGTTTCAGGCCCGAATGATGCCCATACAGAAATAATCATATGTGCATGCATACTGTGAACTTCGTCAATCATTTTTTGGGGATCCGGAAATGCCGGATTTAGAAACTCCATCGCACTCCAATGGAAATTGTCGCCCCAATATTGCCAGTCCTGGATAATTCCATCTATTGGAACTTTTAACTCTCGATATTTTTTCACAACGTCAACAGCTTCAAATTGTGATTTATAACGTTCGCGGGATTGCCAATAGCCGTAAGTCCATAACGGAAACATAGGTGCCTGTCCGGTTAAATCGCGCATTTGAGGAATTACGCCGTTGGGAGTTCCACCGTACATAAAATAATAATCTATACAATCGCCAAAAGATTCGAATGAAGTTTCTTGAATGTTATCAGTAAAAACGGTTGAGGCGTAATTATCCCAATATACACCGTAACCTTTAATTGAAAGGAAATACGGAATGCATATTTTCATGTTTTCATTCTTTAATATTATCCGTTCGCCGCGCTGAATCAATTTGCCGTTCTGCTGTTGTCCGAGACCGTATATAGCTTCGGTTTTGTCAAGCATAAAAGCCTGGCGCACTGTATAGCTTTGTTTTTGGATATCCATTGTCGGTGTGAATTGTGCGCCATAGTCTTTTTCCGTGAGCAACTGATTTCCTTTTGAATCAGAATATGTAATTTTTCCTGTTTGCATATTAAAAGAAACACTTAATAGTTTGCTGCTTAGGATAACAATGTTATCATGTCCGCTAATATTGAGTTCAGTTTTTCCAGGTATTTTTATTACAGAAAGACTTGTTTTTTCGATATTCTTATCTTCCAGTGTTCTGAATACTCGTACAATAGAGGGTGAATAGAATTTAATTTCAACCTCCATTGATTGCAAATTTGCTTTAATACCATTTTCAGTTTTTTGATATTGTTGGCTAAATATTTGTCCGGCTAACAATATTAAAGTACTTAATAAAAGTGTTATTTTTTTCATCAGTTAATTTTTCCTTTTCAAGCAATACGATATTTAATAATGAATTACTTTATTGATTTCAATTCTATCCTACATAGGAACAGCCCCCATGAATACGTATTCTTTATTAAAAGACGATTAATAAATTTTTATTTACTAAAGCTCCTTTAATGATAATGCTGCAAAGTAAGTTATTTCTTTAATTCTTTCGATACAAAATGTCCGTCGGAATAATTTGTTTTTCCATACCTGGACCTTTAATGGCAGCCTCAAGCCCCATACCTCCACCTGCCTGGAAAAATAGTATTTCAATTTTGTGGTAGCCCGAGTTAAGCATAACATTTCCGGAATTCTCAACCATTGCATGCTGCCCATCGTTATTAACTACCAATCTGTTGTCGATTAAAACCACAGAGCCGTCATCAGATGTTGTGTAAAAGGTATATAAACCGTCTTTGGGTATTTTTATATAGCCGG
>Ga0315554_1000688_pt1 | contig 20065 bp, 15 predicted proteins | sample SalMarSW160370MG_FD_202114 | JGI IMG/M metagenome (GOLD analysis project Ga0315554, IMG submission 202114) | Salt marsh sediment microbial communities from the Plum Island Ecosystem LTER, Massachusetts, United States - Salt Marsh Sediment SW1603-70 ... | reverse complement strand
GGCGATCCGTTTCTTGCTTGCTGCTATTGAGAACTTGCTGATAATCTGCCGGTGTACGTTCCTTCCTCAGCGCAACCTCCAACTCACCACTCATTATCGAAAGAGGAGTTCTGAGTTCGTGGGCCACGTCGGAGACAAATTGCTTCTGTTGTTCATGGATGCGTTGCACCGGGGCAAGCGTACGCCGGGTCATAAGCCAGGCGATAACGGGTACAATGATTATCATTGCGCCATTGAAGATGATTAGAGTATTTTCCAATCGGTCCAACGCGACATCTACTGCGATGTTCGCAATATCCATATCTTGTTCGTCTAATTCAAACTCACCTTGCTGTTCTATTTCACTAATATAGCTGTCTTCAAGCGAATGCTCCATCCAGAAATATAGGCCGACGCTGAATGCCCAGAATGAAACCAGAAACAAGATGGAATAAATAAGAGTCAATTTGATATTTGCTTTTCTAAACATGTCCTTTACCTTAAGATGTATCCCGAACCTCGCATCGTATGGATGAGTTCTTTCTCCTCTGGACGTACCTTGAGTTTCTTCCGCAGGTATTTCACATAGGTTTCGAGAACATTGGAAAGCCCGTCATAATTATAGTCCCACACGTGTTCTAGTAGTTCGGTTTTGGTCAACACTCGATTTGGGTTACGCATGAAATATTCCAGAAGGGCATATTCCCGCGCTGTCAGAGTAATCATTCTGTTCCCGCGTTTGGCAATTCTCGTTGCCGGGTCGAGTGACAGATTATCAATCGCCAAGATTGTGGGGTCCGCTTTTTTGCCTCTCCGAAGCAAGGCCCTGACTCTCGCGGAAAGTTCAGAAAAGGAAAAAGGCTTCGTCATGTAGTCGTCTGCACCCGCATCGAGTCCTTTGATTTTGTCTTCAACTGCATCTTTGGCGGTGAGTACGAGGATAGGGATACTCGTATTGCTCTCTCTGATTTTCTGGCAAACCGTTATGCCATCTACCTTCGGTATCATAAGATCTAGGATGATGAGGTCATACTCATTAATTTCAAATTTATACAATGCATCTTCACCGTCACCGGCAATGTCAACTGCATAGCTCTCTTCCATAAGACCGCGCCTCAAGAAGTTGGCGATTTTCTCTTCGTCTTCAACGATAAGTATCTGCACATAAATATTATACTGCAAGAAATATGAGAACAAAATGAGAAAATTACCGAGGGTCAACCTGTGAAGACTACTTCAGCCGAAAGATCCGGTCTGAAGTTCTTGGTTCTCTGGAACACGCAGCATCATCCGCAATGTCAGATCCTACACTACTGTTCAGGGCTAGGGATATTCAACTCTGCCATCCTGGGCTATAATTTTGCCGGTCGTCCTTTTCATTCTTATCGGTGAAAGGTGCCGGAAAATACTAAATTCAAGCTGATTGTCGGATTCCTGGCAATTCTAGCCTTGGTCATTTCCATTTATGCCCGGTTCACACCCAGGTTTCCTGGCGACCTATGCCTGACTCTCTGGTTGCAATCTTTTAATAATCATCTAATATTCTCAATTATGAAGTGTATTTCCTTTATTTTTGGGGGTTGGTCTGCGGTGCTGGTAGTTGTTGCCATAGGTATCGTTGTTTGGTGGCGAATAGGTAGGCTGGAGGCTATCATGATTCTCGTGGGGGGATTAATCACGCTTGTAAATACGGCATTGAAACTGGTCATCAATCGCCCGCGGCCCTCAGCCGACCTAGTTCACGTCTTATCGCCTGAGCAAGGTAATGGATTCCCTAGTGGACATGCATTCTATGTGGTTCTAATATTGGGACTTACGGCCTATTTTGTTTCCATCAATCTGAAGAACCGCATCCCGCGGATACTGGCTCTTACAGGTTTGATAGCTTTAATTCTCTTAACCGGTATTTCCCGAGTTTACTTGGGTGTCCACTGGCCAAGTGATGTTATAGGAGGGTACCTGATAGGTGGGGTTTTCTTAACTGCGCTTATCTGGTTCCACCAGACTTGGAAGGCTCATCATTTGTAGCAGCACAAGCAACTTTGAAATCACACAATCTGGCTAAATGTTGGATAGATTCTTATTCGCTGATACAACAGGCTTGGATTTAGTTCCGTATGTGTGCTTATGTTAATGGCAGATTATCCGTGTGATATAATAGATTCAAGCTATGATTACTAGACGGTCATATGAACCCATACGACCATAACGAAATGTTTATACTAGCACTGGTGGCTTCATTAATTAATAGATCAATGAAAGGGGGAGTTAGAAGTGTCTTGGGAAGAAGCAATAGCTGAAGCTCATATACCTGTAATTTATCGCACTCCTTCGTTCGCAGATGGGATTACAATTAAAATGGTTAATGACCTTACGCCAACAGAAGAAGAGCAGTTGAAACAAATTACTACTCATGCTCGGAGTGACGAAGTTGAAAGACTTTTAAGAGTAAGACACCAAGTATTTGAGAATAGAAAAATAAGAGAGAGTGCTGTACTTGCATTTACTGTTTGTTCGGCATGTGGAAATACTCTAAGGGGAATCAAGAAAGGAATGGTCAGTCGCTTGCTGTCTCGTAGTACCACGTATGGATTAATTTGTCACAATGAAAAATGTTCGTTTTATCTTAAATTGATTCCCGTAGACAAGACTTCCGAGTTAACTAATGTTGCATATATTCAGCAAGTAAATGTAGTAATGAAAACTTCTTAAAAGAACCATCAGACTTGGTTCCTTGAAGTGAATACCCCTAGCAGCCAGAATCAGGAATAGAAAATAGAATCTAGAACCTAGAACCAACTGGAGTAGCAGAGCAATAGAGCAATAGGCACTGAGCCTGAAATCGAGAACCAGAACCAGAAGTAGAAGTCAAAACCCAAAAGCCAAAAGCAAAACCAAGACCGAGAACTAAGAACTACCCAGAGTCGATGCTAAGTGGAAACATAGAACCTGTATTTCTTTGAACCTGCGGCATATTCTTTAGGGATTGAGCCAGGCGAATTGTCATATTCTTGTCAATAGCTTTCTTCCCTATCCTCTCTAGTCTCGGTGTAAGGCTCGAGTGTGAAGGAGATTCACATCATATTGTCGAAATACGCGAGCGACTTTAGTCTTGATGAGACCGATTGTACAATCTGACGGTTTGTTACTCCTTAACTCTATCGTATGTCTTGGACGCCGCACAAAACTATTGACACTTTCTTAGATAAAGGTATAACATTAGAACACCCTCTATCAGAAATAATACTTTAAGTACCAACATCAAGGCGGTGGTCAAGTGTGTGCCATAGAGGATTGCGTTAGTTTCCACTATGCTGAGCCGAGCATACATAGATATGTGACCCGGGCCCTTTTTCCCTGCCACAGCAAAATCAACCATCCCTTTCAAAACCCAGGTTTGTTCAAGAATATAATTGCCCAATTTATTGGGCCGCCTCTTTTGTCATTGCGAGGCTGCCGAATGCAGCCGAAGCAATCTCGTGGGGGGGTATGAGATTGACGCGCATCTTTCAGGTGCTTGCAATGACAGCGGAAAACAGCCTGATAAATCAGGCAACTATAGAAATGTGGAAGTGAGAGGCTTCCAATTTGAAAGCTTTAAGAAAGGAAGAGAGAAAGTGAAGAATAGAATATTTTTTATCTCATTAGCGGTCGCGTTAGCTCTCAGCGTGGGTCTTATTGGCTGTGGGGGTGAGCAAGTGCCGGAGATACCGGAGCAGCCAACCACACTCATACTTGGTATGGCCAGAGACACGAACGAGGATCTGGCTATTTTTGAAATGGCATACGGCGGAGTGGTCGTGAGGGAATTCGTCGAGCAAGTCAACCTCTCAGGCGGTGTCCATCTTAGTGCATATGACACAGCGTCAGGAGACTGTTATGTGCCTCTGGAAATAGATAGGCGCGAAATTAATGTTGCGACATGGAACATAGGGGAGGTGACGGCAGAAATTTGCGCCGACATAGCCAACGGTGATGTTCACTTTCTGATTGGCGGCGGCCCTGCCAACGATAGCATTATCGCTCAAACCCCTATTGCCAATGAGGCCGGGGTAGTACTACTGACCCTCGAGGGTGGTTCTGCCCTTATCTCGAATGATCCAGAGAAACTTGCTAGTTGGCCCTACGTGTTTATCACCCTGAGCTATTCCGACTGGTACCAGTTGCCAGTTCTGGCTGACATGCTCGAGGCTAAGCTTGGGAGAACCCCGAAGGCATATGTGGCCCACATTGGGGAGTTGGGGGCCGATCACGGTGAAGAGTATTTAGCAGTGGCCGAAGATAACTTTGATGTTGTTGGCGATGTTGAAGTTCCGTATATGATAACTCAATCGGAGGCAAACACGTTGATTCAGAATGCTATAACTGCTCTGGGGGACCCGGCGGACCCGAATTATGACATTTTCTGCGGTTTTTGCTATCCCTGGCTTGTCCAATCCCTTACTCAAGCAAGTATAGACAACAATTTTAACCCACGGGCTATGGTATTCGGACCGGGCGTCAACCAGGGGTTTTACCCTTACTGGTACGGCGACCTACAAGACCCGTCTCTAGTGGACGGAATAATGGGTTTCACGGCTGCCGCTTACGATACAAACCCGAAAATTCAAGCTGTATATGATCTGATCGCGCAACGGTTTGATGACGATGAGGGCGATCCTCTATCAGATTACCCAGGTTGGTCTGGCGTTTTGTCCCAGGATTATTGGGGAACTCCTCTCTACTGGGCAGGCCTGGAGATGTGGCTGGAGGCTATAGAGAGGGTTGGATACGTTGACCAGGAACTGCTAAGAGATGCCCTTGCTGGTCTCGAAGATGACCCTGCAGACACAGTTCTGGGAGAGTGCTGGTTCCACATGTACGGGGCTCGTGGTGAAGGTGGTGGAAATTTGGATTACCTTTGCCACACCGGTGAGATTGGTCAGTGGCAATCCGGGGTCTTTGAAACAGTAGGATATGACGGGATTACGGATGCCCTGCCGAACTACGTGGTTACTGCAGACTTCATGTTCCCCATGACGGACCAATGGAACTGGCTCCCGTAGTACCCCAGGAGGATTAAGACTGGATAGAAAGCAAGGAGGCTAGATATGAAGATGATACTTAGTTCGAGGATACGCCATTACGTGGCAAGAGTCAGCATCTTTTTGATTACGGTAGCCCTAATTGCAGGGATGATAGGCTGTGGTGGCGGTGGTGGTGACGGTGGCGACGGTGGTAATGGTGAATATTATAACCTCACTATCGACAGTACCGTTGGAGGCAATGTAACCACCCCTGGTGAGGAGACTTTTCACTATGATGAGGGAACGGTGGTCAACTTGGTGGCCGAGGCTGAGGAAGGCTACCAGTTTATGAAGTGGACTGGCAGTATAGGTGCCACCGCCGATGTTTATGCTGCCGAGACTACCATCACCGTAAACTATCATTGTTCTATCACCGCCAACTTTGTCAAGGGAATACGCGATTGGTATGATTTGGATGCCATTAGAGATAATCTGGGCGGCCATTACGTTCTGATGAACGACCTCGATTCCACCACTGCCGGTTATTCAGAACTGGCGAGCTCGACAACCAATGGGGGAAAGGGCTGGCAACCAATTGGCAGTCTTCTTGCTGATCCAACTAATCAGGACATTGTCGACCCTGTTGACCCATTTACCGGCAGTTTAGATGGCCAGGGATATGAGATAAGAGACCTGTTTATCAATCGCCCGGACGAGGACGGCGTGGGGCTTTTTGGTTGTGTTAGTGGGGGAGTCATCGAGAATCTTGGCGTGGTGAACACCGAAGTGACTGGCCGTTTGTATGTTGGCGGTCTGGTTGGGGAAAATCATTACGGCACTGTGAGCAACTCTTATTACAATGGCAGCGTGACCGGCAAGGGCGAGTGGATAGTTGGTGGTCTGGTGGGAGGGAGTTGGGGTACTGTGAGCGACTCCTATTCCACAGGCAGCGTGACTGGCGATGACAATGTTGGTGGTCTGGTCGGGTACAATGCCTGGGAGGGCGCTGTGAGCAACTCTTATTCCACAGACAGCGTGACTGGCAATTCGACTGTCGGAGGTCTGGTGGGAGGGAATGGGGGCGCTGTGAGCAATTCCTATTCCACGGGCAGTGTGATTGGTGGTGATCACTCCGTTGGTGGTCTGGCAGGAGGGAATTGGCGTACTGTGAGCAACTCCTATGCCACAGGCAGCGTGACTGGCGCTTGGAATGTTGGTGGCCTGGTGGGATGGAATCATCACGGCACTGTGAGCAATTCCTATTATACAGGCAGCGTGACTGGCGGCAATGTTGGTGGTCTGGTGGGAGAAAATCATGAAGGCACTGTGAGCAACTCCTACTATAGTTACGATGATGTTCTCATCAATGGCAGGCATGTCATTACTATTGGAGCTTTGTTCAATGGAGACTTCGACCAATGGCTGGCCAACGATAAATTCTTGGATGTCGATGAAAGGCTTTCTCAGGAAGATGGTTACTATCTGATAAACGATGTCAATGACTTCAAAAGCCTGCTGGCATTCGGTCAAGGTGGTGCCTTGAAATTTAGATTGAAAAACGAGTTGGATTTAAGCGATGAGCCCAACTTCTACATCCCGTATCTGGCTGGAGAGTTTGATGGCAACGGTCGCAAAATCGCGAATTTGAGCTTCAGCTTTGATTTCGTCTCACAAGTGGGATTATTTGGATACCTTGCCTCTGGCGGAGCAGTCACTGGAGTGGGTGCCGAGAACGTAAACATAACTGGACAGGGGATTGTTGGGGGTCTGGTGGGAGAAAATGAGGGCACTGTGAGCAACTCCTATTCCACCGGCAGGGTAGCTGGGTATTGGTCTGTTGGCGGTCTGGTGGGATGTATTGGATGGAATGGGGGCACTGTGAGCAATTCCTACTATAATTATAACGAGTTTCTGGTCAATGGCATACATTTCATTACTATTGGAGCTTTGTTCAACCAAGACTTCGACCAGTGGCTGGCCAACGATAAGTTTTTATATGTTAATGAAAGGCTTTCTCAAGAAGATGGCTACTATGTGATAAACGATGTCAGTGATTTCAAGCAGATACTCGCCTTTGGTCAGAATGCTTCATTGAAATTCAGACTGGAAAACGACCTCGATTTAGCTATTGAGCCCAATTTCTATATCCCTTATCTGGCTGGAGAGTTTGATGGAAATGGCCACAAAATCTCAAACTTGACGCTCAACTTTAACTTTGTTGCGCAAGTCGGACTATTTGGATACCTTGCTTCTAGTGGGAAAGTCAGTGAAGTGAGTACCGAGAACGTAAATGTAACCGTAACTGGTAACCGGCAGGTCGGCGGTCTGGCGGGAGGTAGTGCCGGCACTGTAAGCAACTCCTATTCCAGCGGTAGCGTGACTGGCGATGGCGACGTTGGCGGTCTAGTAGGATGGAACAAGGGCACTGTGAGCGACTCCTATTCCAGCGGTAACGTGACTGGCGACGGGAGTGTTGGGGGTCTGGTGGGATGGAATTATGATAGTGAGGCGACTGTGAACAACTCATATTCCATCGGTGAAGTCACTGGGGATGGGAATGTTGGCGGTCTGATTGGATCGCATGGTGGAACAGTGAGCAACTCCTTCTGGGACATTGAAACCAGCGGACAGGCTACTCCGGATGGCGGGATAGGCAAGACTACTGCGGAAATGAAGAGCATCGCCACGTTCACAGGTGCTGCGTGGGACATAACCGCGGTTGCCTCCGGTGTGACCGACCCCACCCACATTTGGAATATTGTTGACGGCGAAACCTATCCCTTCCTGAGTTGGCAGCCTGTTTCTTAACATAACTGGAGTATAGATGGTTGAGCCAAGGCAATAATGTGCCTGATGGTGGAATTGCATACTAGCACGAAAAGCTGCCCAACAATATAGCGTTTTGTGACTCCTTAACTCCGTAGGTGTGTTTTGAACTCCACACAATAATTATTGACAGTTCCTTAGATAATGATTCATAATACTGTGAGGTTAATATTTGGTTGGTAGTCGAGTGTGCGGATTAGAGGATTGTCATAGTTACCGTCATGTTCAGTCAAGCACAGATATACGTGTGAACTGTGCTCTTTGCCCCTACTACAGTAAAGTCTGTTCTCCCTTGCGTAACCAGTCGAAATCGAAGATAGTGGAGGTTCTACCATGCCGAAACGCTGGCTTGTATTGATTTGTGTTGTCTTGGTGTCTGCAATTGTAGTTGGCCTCTTCTTGGGTCTCCGGGAGGAAGAACCTTGCTTAATCTGCGATCCTCGTCGTGAATTGGCAGAGACGCTCCATCTTACAGACGAACAAGTAGAGATAGTAGAAACAGAAAAAGGTACGCTACAGTTAACGGCAGAGCAGGTGAATATAATCCGAGAGCCTGTTGAGCAGTTGCTGGACGAGCTTGAGCCACTGTTAGATGAGACGACATGGAAGGAAATAGAGGATATTCTCGAGACATTAGTAGCTCAAGGTGAAGCTGATCTAGAAGCTATTGCTGTGATAGCAGAAGAACTATTTGAATTGGAGCCTGTGGCTGAAGTGGAAATAGCTGCGGAACTCGGGAGCCTATCAAAAGGAGTAAGTTCTCTAGATCTAACTCAAGGTCAAGCTGGTCTAGAGACTCTTGCTGTGATAGCACAAGAGTCACAGGAATTGCGGTCCGCGGGTGAAGTGGAAGTAGTGGCAAAACTCGAGAAAGTATCAGGAGAAGCAAGCTCTTCAGATCAAACACAACCCCTGACGACAGGACCATGGCAATGCATCACTGTCTACACACCTGGTCAAGAAACCGTCGAGGGCGACGAGGATATCACTCACACCGATGGATGGAGTACCAAGATTGGATTCGGTGAGTCTGATACCATTGTTGAGATGAATCCCGAAAGCGGTGCATTGAGCGCGCAGAGCAAGTCTGTGGGGGCTCGCGCCGATCGGGCGTACGCATTATTGGGAATTAATTTCTACGTACCGGCTGATAATACCGATGTAAGCATCACGACGACGATGAGGCAGGTTGCTACAAAGACAGTAATCGGCCCTGGTGCAGCCGCGGGTGTGTCTATACCAGTGGCTTGTGGAGACTACTCGAACTCTGCTCATGCGTGGATAGATTACCCGCTTGGATGGGAAACCGGACTCCAGATTGTTTGCGCGGCATTTGCGGCTCTTCTTCCGGCTACTGCCCCAGTAAGTTTTTTTGCTAAGGCTGCCTGCGTTGCTGCTAAAGCTGCCAATTACTATGTGCAAACCTTCGATTATATCAAGTTCGGACAAGCGTTGCTAAACATGGAGGGTGTAGAAGAAGACGAGATAACATATAATGCCGGCTCACTGGATAAGGGGTACTACCGTTTCTACATTGGCCTGAACGCACGATCATGTGCAGTCGTTCTTGGTTTGGCGCGTGCGGTCGGGTATGCACAGGTACGTAGAATCGAGGTTACTATGGATAAACCATCGCTTACTCTCGACATCACAAGTACTGATGGCGGCTACGTAACCGAACCTGGAGAGGGTACCTTTCCCTGCTGTCCGAGGGATGAAGTTGACATGGTGGCGAGCCCATATGCTGGTTATCAATTCGTTGAATGGACTGGCGATGTAGCCACCATCTTGAATGTCAACGACCCCACAACCACCATCACCATGAACGACGACTGCTCAATCACCGCCAATTTTGAGGAGATACCTCCGGAGCAATTTACTCTCACCATCTCCAGCATTGCAGGCGGCTCAGTTACTACCCCTGGAGAGGGGACCTTTACGCGTGATGCCGGAACGGTAGTCAACCTGGTGGCGAGCCCATATGCTGGTTACAGGTTTACCAGCTGGACTGGCGATACAGACACCATCTTGAATGTCAACGACCCCACAACCACCATCACCATGAACAGCGACTATTCCATCACAGCGAACTTTGAGGAAGAACCCGAATACGCCCCCATGGTCGCCGCAGGCTGGCATTACTCTGTGGGGCTTAAGACCGATGGTACCTTGGTCACCGCCGGACGCAACGATTATGGGCAACGTGATGTCGGCGGCTGGACGAATATCATCCAAGTAGCAGCAGGCGAGACGTGGACGGTGGGGCTTAAATCCGACGGCACGGCGGTCGCTGTGGGACGCAATTTGGAGGGACAGTGTGATGTAGGTCACTGGACAAACATCGTCCAGGTTGCTGCAGGCTTTGAGCACACAGTGGGCCTTAAGTCCAACGGAACCGTGGTCGCCACGGGTGACAACTCAGACGGCGAGTGCAATGTCGGCGGCTGGACTGGCATCGTCCAGATCTCCGCCTATTATCACACGGTGGGTCTGAAGTCCGACGGAACGGTGGTCGCCGTGGGAGACAACTCAGACGGCCAGTGCAATGTCGGCGGCTGGACGAATATCATCCAAGTCTCTGCAGGTGCCGGGTACACGTTGGGGCTTAGATCCGACGGCACCGTCGTCGCCGTGGGAGATGATTGGTTTGGGGAGACCGATGTCGGTGATTGGACGGACATCATTCGGGTCACTGGATCGTTCTGGCGAACCCTGGGGCTCAAATCCGACGGCACCGTCATCGCCGTGGGATATAACGACTACGGTCAGTGTGATGTCGGTGGCTGGACGGACATCGTCCAAGTCGCCGCAGACGGCGTCTACACAATAGGGCTTAGATCCGACGGCACCGTCGTCGCCGTGGGATCTAATGCATACGGGCAGTGCGATGTCGGCGACTGGGATCTGACTTGAACTTCTCCCGTACCTCTCCTCATAAGGTCAGAGGTACGGTTATATTGTCATTGCGCATCACCTTCCCCTTCCTGTCATTACGAGCACCTGAAAGGGGCTTGGCAATCTCACTGGCTCCACGAGATTGCTCCGGCCGAAAAGGCAGCGAGGCAGACATCCAGAGTTTACCTAAGAGTGAAATCGCACAATAGCCTGTTTTGTTCAATAATTCACAAAACCCTGCTCAATGGATACAATTCCTCAGCAATTATAGAAGTAGCTTTCTGACCTCTCTTCTGGATCTTACCTTCGACTGTTAGCCAACCTTCACGAAACAGGACTTGACCGCATTTCTCCTGGACATCGCTAAATACGGTCACATCTGCTATTCCCGTTCCATCTTCCATTATCACGTAGACTACCCGCTTCCCATTCCTCGTAGGTGGAGTCTGGTAACGTATCACAGACCCCACCAGCTTGACCCTCCTACCAGCCGAAATCGAGGGAAGGTCTTTCATTTTGGTGATTCCATTATCGGAGTCATAGAAGTCGAGGGGGTGTGCCGATAGGTTCAATGATAGAAGTTCTCTCTCAATAAACAACCTGGACTTTTTATCATCAATAGAGAAATCCATAGGAGTATCTGCTTTGAGTGCAGCATCTTCGAAGAGTGACACTGTACCCCTGAGCACCTTGTGTTTAAGGTCTGATAGCTTTGGAAGCTGTAATAGCAAGTTATTCTGATCGCCTAAAGAATCAAAAGCACCTACTTTAACCAGGTTTTCCAGAATAGGTTGACTGACATCGGTTCTAAGCACAAAGTCTCTTAGGGAAGTGAATTTACGCTCTGCTCTGGCCGATAATATCGATTCCAATGCTTTTTCAGACATTCCCTTTAGTTGTTTGAGGCTGACCCGTATCCCCCCTTTTTCCACTGTATAGTGTTCGGAGGACTTGTTTATATCGGGTGGTAAGACTTCGACTTCAAACCTCCTTGCTTCAGCTACGAAGACACGAGATGGATAATAACCCATAGGCTGATTAGACAATACTGCTGCTAGAAATTCAGCAGGGTAATGACTCTTCAACCAGAGCGTTTGATAGGCAGTATTAGCGTAAGCACAAGCATGTCCCTTACAGAATCCATAGGCAGCAAAAGCAGCCAGCTGCTCAAATACCTTTTCAGCTATATTTTTACTAACACCATCCCCAACGGCACGGGAAATGAAGGAATCTCTCATTTTCTCCATTTCCTGTTCGGTGCGTTCATGGGTCATGCCCCGTCTGAAACCATCCGCTTCATCGTAACTCATTCCAGCTAAATCATGAGCCACTTTGAGGACTTGCTCTTGATAGAGGATTACTCCTAAAGTCTCACCAAGAGCGTTTTTCAGCTTAGGATGGAGATACTTCACAGTTTCTTTGCCGTGTCTTCTGGGCAGGTAATCTTTATCCATATTGGACTTGAGCGGACCGGGACGGACCAGGGATATAGACACGATGATGTCTTCAAAGCAGTTTGGCAGAAGTCTACCTGCCATTTCTCTTTGTGCTGGTGATTCAAGCTGAAATGTCCCGATAGTCCTTCCGTCTCTGAGTATGCTAAAAGCTGCGGGGTCGTTTCTTGGTATCTTCTCTATGTCAATATCAATTCCACGACCCTGCTTGATGTTGTTTAGCGTGTCCTCAATGACTGTCAGGGTAGGGAGTGATAACAAATCGAGTTTCACAATCCCCAACCTCTCGATGTCATCTTTATCATACTGGCTGATAATATCTCCTCCGCTGGACCATTCAAGAGGGACTAAATCAGACAGCCTCCCGTTACCGATCAGCAGCCCTCCTAGGTGGACGGACAGGTGCTTGGGGAATCTGTCTATGGCAGTGCACAGTTTGAAGAAGTCGGCAAGCTCTTTTTTCCTGTAGACGGTACTGTGCTTTAGCTCGGGGAGCGTAGCAGCATGCTCCATAAGACTGGAGGCAGATAGCCAGTGGATGCCGTTGCAGGCCTCTTCGATTATCGCCTTCGGTATTTGCAGGGCTTTGCCGATATCGCGGATGGCGCCCCTGGCCATATAGGTATTTATCGTCCCCACGCAGGCAACATTCTCAACGCCATACCTCTGGTAGATGTAGTCCCTCACCTCATCCCTTCGCCTTCTGTCAACATCCAGGTCAATGTCGGGAGGTTCGTGCCTTAGAGGATGCATGAAGCGTTCGAAGAGCAGGTTATATTCGACAGGGTCGACATTGCTGATATCAAGCGCGTGGACAACCAGGCTATCTACGGCGCTCCCCCTGGCCTGACATCTTATGCCCTTGCTTTTCGCCCAGCGGACTATATCCCAGACCACCAGAAAGTAGCTGCAAAATCCAAGTTTATTAATAGTATCAAGCTCGTGCTCAAGGCGATTTTTTATTGGAGCAGATAGCAAACCGTATTTTCTTCTAGCTCCCGCAAAAGCCATCTTCCTGAGATAACCGTAATCAGACTCACCCTCGGGAATATCGAACTTAGGGAAGCGAGGCTTTCCCAGTTCCAACTCCAGGTTACACCTCGAGGCAATCTCCTCGGTGTTCTTTATGGCTTCAGGCAAGTCTCTGAAGAGCTTCATCATTTCCTGCTGCGATTTCAGATATTGCTCTACAGTGCGATAACCTTTCAATTGGGAAGCCGGTATGATGCGGTCGATGGCATTAAGCAGCTCTTTGATTTTGTATTCTTTGATTTCAGCGTAATGGACATTGTTGGTGGCTACTACCTGTAGATTATGTTCCCCGGCAAACGAAGCCAGCCGGCGGCTGTCGGAAACCCCTTCTCTGGAAGGATAGCGGATAAGCTCTATGAAAAAGTCTTTCCCGAAGACTTCCCTATAAAAGCGCGCTGCCTCTTCGGCTTTATCACGCTCGCCTTGAGCGAGGAGGGCGGGTATTTTACCCTTGCCGCAGCCACTAAGAGCTATCAGTCCGCTGCTGTGATTCCGCAGCATCTCCTCGGTTGCTTCCGATTTCCTATCCCGATTCGACAGGTGAGCTTGCGTTATCAATCGACAGAGGTTCGAGTATCCCTCGGTATTCTTACAAAGCAGCGTTAGATGATACCCGCCGGCCAGATCAAGCTCGGCACCTATTATCGGTTTGATTCCCAGTGCTCTGGCTTTGCTGTAGAAACGGATGGCGCCGGTCAACCGGTTATGGTCCGTTAGAGCTAAGGCAGGCATTCTCAGGGAAACAGCTTTATCCAGCAGTGTGTCCAGAGACGAAGCTCCGTCGAGAAAGCTGTATTGAGAATGGACGTGAAGATGAATGAAACCCATGACCGCCGCCTCAATCGAGGACTCTGGAGAGAAACCACTGTCCCCCGAGCTTATAAAGCTCGTAAGTCCCGGTGCTGGAGTTCTGTGCATTCACGCGAATGCAAAGGCACACTGATTTACCATTCCACCATTCAGAAGGTTCTCTCCACCAACTAACCACATCAAGAACTCTGTAGAGACGCTTCCTCCAAATGAAGGCAGTTATTATTGAACCATTGTTCTGATAAACTTTGACTGGTTCACCAATAAGCTTGGACATGGTATCGACTCCAAAATGGAAAAGGGAATGAAATTGTAACAGAACATCCGTGCTATTGTCAAGAAAATTTTGTCAGAATTTTAGGTATGTCTTAAAAATTAATCTGCCCGGTGATATGCTGGTATAATGACATTACAGAATATAAAAGATGAGCGATCAGGCGAAGATACACATAGGGACATCAGGATGGTCCTACCCAAAAGGTGAAGGCACATGGACTGGATACTTCTACCCTACTGGCAAGATAAATGAGCTTGAATACTACAGCCAATTCTTCAACACGGTAGAGATAAATAGCTCATTCTATAGACCACCAAATCCCGGCTACGTTTATAATTGGGTCCGGAGAGTTCCCAAGGATTTCCTTTTCACAGTTAAGCTCTGGCAGAAATTCACTCACCCGAAGATGTATAAGGAGGCTACGGGAGAGGAAGCGGCAATATCTTTGCAGGATGTCGATATATTTAAGCGGAGTATTGATCCCTTATTGAAAAGCGATAAACTTGGTGCTTTGTTGGCACAGTTCCCACCTAGCTTCAGGAACGATAACTTTGGGCGACGAGTCCTAAATGGGGTAAGTAGGTTGTTTGGACAGTACAGGCTAGCTGTTGAGCTAAGGCATAAAAGTTGGAGTGACGACCCCAATATCGCAAAGCTGCTCAAGGAACATAATGTTGCCTGGGTTCAAATTGATGAGCCGAAGTTTAAATCCTCAATTGCTCAGGAGCTTCCTATAACCTCTGATATGGCTTACTTCCGCTTTCACGGTAGAAATGCGGAAACGTGGTGGACGGGAGATAGTGAAACCCGCTACAAATACCTATATTCGGCTGAAGAAATAGAGGAGTTGGCAGATAGGATAAAGACAACAGCAGGTCAAACTAAATTGCTGTTTGTCCTCTTTAATAACCATTGGCAAGGGTATTCTCCTCGTAATGCCATTGATATGATTAAGTGTCTACAATTGCCTTTTAGAGAGCCTCCTATGCAGGTTCGAATGGAAGAAGACGAAACATCTGAAGTAAAAAGGTAAGGTGATGTTAACTGAATTCCAGGGGCACCATATCAAGCAGGCCTACTACAAATCAGGTATTATGTCCTAGAATATTTCGTTCGGTGTCACATCAACTTGAAATGTTACTTAATTGTACACTGAAAAATGTTGCTACTTACCTCCATGGTATATCTTGGATACCGCGACCTATTGACACTTACTTCGCTAATGATACAATAACACTCGAAGGGCATGCACGTGAAAACAGTTAACATCTTTTTGGTTATGGTAGCCTTAATTGCCGGGATGGTAGGCTGTGGTGGGGGCGGTCTTGTTGAGTACGACCTCACTATCGCCAGTATGACCGGAGGGTCAGTGACCACCCCCGGAGAAGGAACTTTCACCTATGACGAGGTAACAGTGGTCAACCTGGTGGCCGAAGCTGAGGATGGCTACCACTTTGTCGAGTGGACTGGCGATGTGGCGACCATTGGCAATGTCAACGCCGCCACAACCATCATCACTACGAACGACGACTATTCCATCACGGCTAACTTTGAGCTCGAGTGTATCCCCATGGTCGCCGCAGGCTACCAGTACACGGTGGGGCTTAAGACCGACGGCACCGTGGTCGCCGTGGGGTTGAACGACTTCGGGCAGTGCGAGGTCGGCCACTGGACGGACATCGTCCAGGTCGCCGCAGGCAACTTTCACACGGTGGGGCTTAAGGCTGATGGAACTGTGGTCGCCATGGGAGATGACTACTACTTTGAGCAATGCAAAGTCGGCGGCTGGATAGACATCGTCCGGGTTGCCGCAGGCGGCTGGCACACGGTGGGGGTTAAGACCGACGGCACCGTGATCGCCGTGGGATTGAACGACTGGGGGCAGTGCGAGGTCGGCCACTGGACGGACATCGTCCAGGTCGCCGCAGGCTGGTATCACACAGTAGGGCTTAAGACTGACGGCACCGTAGTCGCCGTGGGAGATAACCAGTTCGGGCAGTGTGATGTCAGCAACTGGACGGACATCACCCAGATCGCCTCATGTGGCTATAACACGGTGGGGCTCAAGGACGATAGCACCGTAGTCGCCGTGGGATTGAACGACTGGGGGCAGTGCGAGGTCGGTGGCTGGACGGATATCATACAGGTCGCTGCAGGATACGCTCACACGGTGGGGCTTAAGACCGACGGCACCGTGGTCGCCGTGGGAGACAACTACCATGGGCAGTGCGAGGTCAGCGGCTGGACGAACATCACTCAGGTCGCCGCGGGCTTGGTGCACACGGTGGGGTTCAAGTCTGGCGGCACAGTGGTCACCGTGGGGGGAGACAACGAACTCGGGCAGTGCGAGGTCAGCGACTGGGAGGATATCACCCAAGTCATCGCAGGCTGGCAGCACACAGTGGGTGTTAAGTCCGACAGCACCGCGCTCGCCGCGGGTCCCGGGGCTTGGAACTCCGGACAGTGTGATGTCGGTGGCTGGACAGACATCGCCCAGGTCGCCGCAGGCATGTTGCACACGGTGGGGCTCAAGGACGATAGCACCGTAGTCGCCACGGGATTGAACGTCTACGGGCAGTGCGAGGTCAGCGGCTGGATGGATATCGCCCAGGTCGCCGCAGATGCCCATCACACGGTGGGGCTCAAGGACGATAGCACCGTGGTCGCCGTAGGATGGAATGACCAGGGGCAGTGCGAGGTCAGCAGCTGGATGGGCATCACCCAAGTCGCCGCAGGTAACTATCACACGGGAGGGCTTAAGTCCGACGGCACCGTGGTCGCCGTGGGAGACAACTATTGGGGGCAGTGCGAAGTCGGTGACTGGACGGATATCATACAGGTCGCTGCAGGATACGTTCACACGGTGGGGCTTAAAGACGACGGAACCGTGGTCGCCGCGGGAGACAACCACCACGGGCAATGCGATGTCGGCGGCTGGACGGACATTGCCCAGGTCGCCGCAGGCTGGCAGCACACGGTGGGAATTAAAGACGACGGCACTGTGGTCGCTGTGGGGGCGGAGGTCGAGCTTCCTACATGGAATCTGCTCGAGTCAGCGCCGTAGTATAAGCTCACCATCTCCAGCACCTTTGGAGGGTTGGTAACCCAACCAAGGGGGTGTCATTCTGAGCCCACGAAGAAAAATCTAGACTCAGTTGCAGGATGGCATTTTATATGCCACTCCGACGGGGAAGGCAGCCATAGTAGACTTGGCGACGCTGGTCTCTGTGGGGGTACTGGCTGTATGGGCAACGAGGCTGCGGGATAAAGGTCTAAGTATGCTTGTGGGTAAAATTGCACAATTGCGTATTAAGTATGATTCGTAAAATAGAAGGGCTGGAGATCCCGTCGGAAAATCCAGCCCTCTTGAGTTCTGTTATGCTCTGTAAGGAGCAAGTCTAACTCTTGCCAATTCTGAACATCTTGGTTCCACACACAGGGCACACGCCCTGAGTTGCCGGCTTACCATTTTTCATGGTTATCCTTCTAGCGTCTTTCATTTCCCTTTTGGCACGGCACTTCATACAGTATGCTTGCATTTGAACCTCCTCTTTTTGGGATAGATAGTAGGCTATTTACTGCTATGCTGTCAATAGCTATTACAGCTAAAGTACCGAAGCTGAACATTTGACATGTAATGTTACTTCAGAGACAAAAAAAACAGGGGCGAGGTTAATCTCGCCCCTGTTTGATTTGAGGAGTATATGCATTCGAATAAGGCTGGGCACTCCATATTCCTCCTTTTTGGGCAATAGTAGCCCTATGGGATAAGGGGTATAGCCCCTCTAGTCATTAAATCGCTTGATGTGCAGGCTATCGCAACCTTTTCTGCGGTAGGGGTCAATCGGATACTCTCCAAAGCCGTTCCAGAAGTCCAGCAACCAAAGGGTATAGCCGAAGTATTCCTGGCGCCGCAGTGCATAAGCTCTGTCAGTGAAGATACGCACCGAGGATCCCCGCATGCCTCTTAACACAATGACGGCCGGCACTTCCTTATCACGAAACACACTCTCCACTGTCATGCGGCCTAGTTTCAGGTCATCTATCCAGTAGTGAGAGCCATGCCCGCCATAACCCCCGATATAGACATCTTTACCCTCGAACTCGGCGAGGACACCTATAAACTCTTTCAAGGCTTCACGCCTCTTTTTGGCTAGGTTAACATGACGTTCGCGAGTGCCTAGCCTGACTGCTGTTTTCGGCTCTGGTTGTGTGACCTCTACCCCAGCTTCTTCAAAGATACCAAGCTGGGTGGACACTTGTTCACCCCCTTTCTTTCAGATTTTGGGCATAGGTAGCCCTATCCGACAGTCGACCTTAGATCAAGCTCACTTTATCGCCATACGAGCTTGTCTTCTTTTCTGCCTCTAAGTCATCTTTCGGAACGGAATCTTGGATTGACTGTAACCTGGCTCTAAGCCGACCGACTCGCTCAGCGGGGGTGCCGCCAATGGCTCGCCCTATCTCACCCAATAATCCAGCGAAGCGTTGTCCCACATATCCAGGAAGATTAGGTATTTCCAGAGCTGCCCTGGCGGCTTCCCTGGCACACTCCAGAGGCTCGACAGCTGCATTGATATGCTTTTCGATAGTATCGGCTGCCTCCATCACCTGCATAGCACTCCACTTTATAGGCATAGATATCACCTCCTTTCTGGGCAAGATTACCCCTATCCCGATTGCCCTTATCGGGTTAGGCACTCGGTTTTTTGTTAAGCACTTCTTGTAAAGCTGCAGTTACCACCTCTTCCCAGCACTCCAAACCAAACTCTATGCCCTTCTTAATTTGGTGCATCTGTTCTTCGGTTAGCTCGTTAACACCAAATTTCCGCCCAGCGACTTGCAGGACATCGGCTTCGGTTAGAACAAATACTGGCTTCATATCTCACCCCCTTTCTGGGCAAATGTATGTCTATCCCGACTGCCGAGGTCGGGCTGTATTGAGCTTCTTGTCTGCCATGAGTTTCTTGTTAGCGTTGCCAGCTTACGATTAACTCGATAGCCAGCTTCAACTAAGGCTAATTTGTCCATGACCTTTGAGTATGGTTTGTGGCGATGACTGTTTATCGTTCCGTAGCACTCGTTGCAGACCTGAATACCTTGTCGTGTGTAAACACGCAGGTTTATCAGACCAGCGACGCTTTTGCCGCAGAAGTCGCAAATCACTTTCCCCCCTTTCTTGCCCACGCCACACACAAAAAAAGGGGTATTCCACGCCACGCAGGGCAGGAATACCCCTACAAAAAAGCACAAAAAGGCGGCTACCGCCGCCTCTTTGTGCGTGGTTGTTCTCGGTCAAACGCTCTAGGCTACTGCTACGAGTTCTTTAGCCTTTCGGCTACGCTTCCGCTTATCGGCTTTGGCTTTGACTGGTGCTTTGGCTTCGACTTGTGCTTCGGCTTCGACTGGTGCTTCGGTTCGGCGTGCCTGCTCCATCGCTTCCTTTGCCTTTGGAGTCATCAAGGGCATTACCAGCACTTGATAGCCGTCATTGACAAAGAGCATTGAGGTATAGGCATTGACGAGTTTGAAGTCCACCATACCACCGCAAGCCTTGAGAGCTTCGGCTAAGTATCTCCCATCTACCCTCACAGAACCTTGTCCATCGGTATCGGCAGGGATTATGGCTTCTCCCTTTTCATCAGGATTAGCCATAACAATCTTGCCTTCCCCAATGGTCAAGTCCACAGGGTAGTCTTTGGGATTGTCCGACAAGGCTCTGAAGGAATACACAGCCTTGACAGCCTCGACGGTGTCAAGGTGCGCTACAGTGTTAAACTCCGTAG
>Ga0315554_1000687_pt1 | contig 20074 bp, 18 predicted proteins | sample SalMarSW160370MG_FD_202114 | JGI IMG/M metagenome (GOLD analysis project Ga0315554, IMG submission 202114) | Salt marsh sediment microbial communities from the Plum Island Ecosystem LTER, Massachusetts, United States - Salt Marsh Sediment SW1603-70 ... | reverse complement strand
CGGCATCTCCTTTGACGGGACCTTTGCCGAATATACAGCCATCAAGGCTTCGGCTGTGAGGCCCATCCCCGACGATGTGACCTGGAAAGATGTGGCTTTTCTCGAAATCCTCGGTGTGGTCGCGCACACCATGGAGCGAATCAAGGTGTCGCCAGCCGATACGGTCGTCATCGTCGGCCCTGGCCCTCTCGGTCTCTTTCATCTGCAGGCGGTGCAAGCCTCAGGTGCGGCGAAAATCATCGTCGTGGGCATCGCTGGAGACGAACATCGCCTGGACGTGGCGCGCTCTCTCGGCGCGACCACCGTGCTGAATGCCGACGAAACCGACACGGTTCAGGCTGTGCGCGACATGACCCAGGGCGTGGGTGCCGACGTCGTTATTGAGACGGGAGGCACGGCAGGAGCGGTGGACCAGGCCCTGCGCATGGCCCGAGGCGCGGCACAGGTGGCGATTCTCGGTTTCACCAAGCAAGCGGAGTTCGTACCCCTGGACGCCGTGCGATCGTGTCTCAACATCCAGTGCGTGCTCGGCGGAGTTGGCCGCCATTTTGAGCAGTCGGTGCAGTGGATTCAGAGCGGACAGGTGCTTGGCTCCAGGCTCATCACGCATCGTGTCCCTTTGGAGCGTGCGGAAGAAGGTTTCCAAGCGGCGATTCGCCGAGAGGCAGTGAAGGTCTACTTCGAAATGTAATTCGGAAAGGAAAAGGCGAAAGCGTGGAGGAGCGCATCCTGTTCTTTCTTCCCGGACAATGCTCCGGCTGCGGTATCTGCGAGATGGCGTGTTCGCTGCGGAATTTCGGGCGGTGCTCGCTGGAAGAATCCCACATTCAGGTGTTGCGGCACCCCCGCCTGGGGACGGCCGTTGTGGCGGTGGATACCGGTTGTGAGAAGTGTCAGCAGTGTGTCAAGGCGTGTACGCTGGAGGCCATCCGTTTTGCAGCGGAACCCGAGTGGGGCACGCTGCTGAAGGAGGGGTGGATGGCGAGTCCGGTTCTGGCCCGCGAGCCGCAGCAGGCGGAAACGGGGGCGGCATGATGTGGTACGGATATGCAGGCCGGTACGCGGTCGTTGATTTGACCAAGGGCGAGGTCAGCAAGTTTCCCTTGGACGAAGATATCGCTCGCAAGTTTGTGGGTGGCAGGGGATTCATCGTGAACTGGCTGTACGAATGGGTGAAGCCGGGTACCGACGCGCTGGCCCCGGAGATGCCGATTGTTTTCGCTGTTGGGCCGCTGACGGGAACCATTGCCCCCTCGTCGGGGCGCTGGACGGTTGGCTGCAAGTCGCCGCAAACGGGCATCATCACGGTTGGGATTGGGGGCGGTCAGTTCGGCGCGCATCTCAAGTGGGCAGGGTTTGACGCGATTATCATCACCGGGCGCGCTCAGCAGCCGGTCTATCTGATGATTGAGGATGGAAACATAGAGATTGTCTCGGCTCCACACCTTTGGGGCAAGGATACGACGGAGGTTGAGGCCGCGATACGGGCGGAGCAGGAGAACTGGGACGTTCACGTTGCTACCATTGGAGTGGCAGGGGAGAATCTGGTTCCCACGACGACCATCCTCGCGGATCGCGCGCGTTCCGCGGGGCGTGGAGGCGCGGGCGCCGTCATGGGCAGCAAGAACCTGAAGGCTGTCGCCGTGTATGGCACGGGTTCTGTACCCATCTACGATGCCGCCTCAGCCATGGAAGAAGCGCTTCGAATGACGCGCCAACTGATGACCGAGAAACACTTTTCCACCTATCTGGAGTGGGGAACGACCTACTTCCTGGATCGCTATACCAAGGCTGGCGGCTTGATGACCTTCAACGCACAGAAAGGCATCTTCCCCGACTGGCGAGAGATGGATGGCCGCGTGTACAAGGACAGGCATTGGCTGGGGCGGCTTGCCTGCTTCGGGTGCCCTCTGCCCTGCTCCAGTTACTTCCAGGTGGAGAAAGGGCCTCGGAACGGGACGTTTGGTGAGGCGACGTCTGCCTCTACACTCAAGGAACTGGGCGCGCGTGTTGGCGTCAAGGACTTGCGATACATCCTGGACTGCCACGTGGAAGTCGATCGCCTCGGGCTTGACCTGATTTCTGCTCCTGCTACGGTTGCCTTCGCGGTGGAGGCTTTTGAGAAGGGCATCATCGGGAAGACGGCTACGGACGGCCTTCCGCTGGAATTCGGCAGAGGCGACGTGGTTCTGGAACTGCTGCGGCGGACAGCCCACCGTGAGGGCATTGGAGAAGACCTGGCGCACGGCTCGCGCGCCTGCGCGGAGCGCTGGGGCAAGGGAAGCCATCGGCTGCGGAGCGATTCCAAGGGGCTGGAACCACCCGCGACAGACCCACGGGCCTACCCGGCATGGGCGTTGGGCTACGCCACGTCCAGCCGCGGGGCCTGCCACATGCGAGCATACTCGGTGTTCGAGTTTGGGGGCGTGGCGGAGGACCAGGCCGAGCGGATGCAGGTTCCGATGAGCGTCAACCAGCGCCTGGAGTGGAGGGGCAAGGGGCGAGGCGTGGCCTTCTTCGAGGACTTGCGCTCGCTGGGCGATTCGCTGATTGCTTGCCGCTTTGTTGCCAGGAACAGCCTGGCTTTCCCCGAAGAGCAGGTTGGCATCCTCAACGCGGTCACAGGGCTTGGGTTCACCGTCAGAGAACTGGACCTGGTGGGGGAGCGGATTACCAACCTGGAAAGGTTGTTCAACCTTCGTGAAGGCATGGGGCCGGAGGATGACACGCTTCCGGAGCGGTATCTGAAGGAGCCTCTGACCGAAGGAGATTCGGCGGGGCGCGTGGTGCCGCTAGAGCCGATGCTGGAAGAGTACTATGCGGCTCGCGATTGGGACAGGGGCACAGGCGAGCCCTCAGAAGGCAAACTCCGTGAACTGAATCTGATATCGCACGACAACACTGAAGAAGGAGACGCGTAGACGGATGACCGACATGCTTGTTCGCAAACTGAAGGAGCCGCTGGATGCGGACCTTGTGGCCCCGGCGTGCAAGTACTACACCCATCGGGCCTTCATCCTGGGCTCGCTGGCCGAGGGAGAGACCACAGTTACGGGCACTTCGGACGCAGATGACAACATGTCCACCGTGCGTGCCATCCGGGCCTTGGGCGCTGAGGTGGAGAAGATTCCAGGCGGCTACAAGGTTTGGGGCGGGCCGTACCAGACCCCTGACAACGTCATAGACATCGGCAATTCTGGAACGACGATTCAGTTCATGATGGGACTTGCTTCCACCGCGCCGGGGACGACGGTTTTCACCGGCGACGCATCCATCCGACGAAGGCCCTTCGGCCCGCTGATGGATGCCCTGAACCGCTGGGGGGTGCCGTGCTGGTCGACGAGGGGCGGCGGGTTGGCTCCCATTGTGGTGGAGCCGAACCAGGGGCTGAAGCCGGTGGTCGAAACCAGCGGCTGGATATCGCAGTGGGTCAGCTCGCACATCCTGCTCGCGCCCTTTGCCGGACAGGATGTCACAGTGCGGGTGACGACTCCCACCGATGCCCCGACGTACGTGCGGCTCACCATGTCCATGATGGCACAGTGCGGGGTGCATGCGGAGGCCGACGATGACTGCCGCCTGTTCTCGATTCCAGCGCCGCAGAAGTTCAAGCCCGCCGAGTTCCATATTCCAGGCGACTTCGCGCTGGCTGCCTATGGCCTGGTGGCTGCTGCTGTCATGGACGGGCGGGTGATGTACACGAATTTGGACATCAACTCCATCCAGGCCGAGAAGGGAATCATCCCATTCCTGCAGAAGATGGGCGCCGACCTGCGCATTGACGCCGAGGCAAAGACGATTGAACTCCGTGGTGGCCGAAGACTCAGGGCGATTGAGTGGGACGGCAACGACAGTCCCGACGTTATCCCCGCCATGGTCCTCGCCTGCGTTCTTGCCCGAGGCAAGAGCCGCCTGTACAACATCGCGCAACTGCGAGCCAAAGAGAGCAACCGTCTCGTGGAGATGTTGCAGTTGAACAGCATGGGTGCAAGGGTGGTGGAAATCGAGGATGGCCTGGAAATCGAGGGAGTAGACAGTCTGCACGGAGCAACGCTGGATTCAGCCTTTGACCACCGACTGGCGATGACGTGGATGGTGGCAGGCTGCGCAGCAGATGGTGAGACCATCGTGAAGGGCGTAGAGGCAGCCTCTGTGTCGTATCCCGACTTTCTTGCCGACATGAAGATTCTTGGCGCGGATTTTGAGCGCGTTTAGCGGAATGCGAGGTCTCAGAATCATGGATGCAAACACGCGAGTGCGAACGGCATTCAGCCGGGGCGAGCCTGACAGGGTGCCGGTGATGCAGATGGCTTTCTACCACGGAGCGCGGCTTCTGGGCAGGAAAATTGGCGACATCAGAAACCTGGACGTTGCGATACAGGCACTCGTGGCGGTGTATGACCGCTACGAACCCGATGTTGTCACGCCCAGTTTCGGCTGCAAAACCTGGCTGTACGGCGACCTCGGCATTGAAATGCGCCAGCCGGAGGACGGGTTCGATTCCGTCGTGGAGCCGTACTGGAAGAACGCTCGGGATGTGGACGAGAAGCCGCTCCCTGATCCGCGGGACCCAGACAACATCCTACACACGCACATCCGCCTCTTGGAGGCGTTTGCCCGGTTGCGCGGAGATAAGACAGTATTGGCCTCGTTTGGAGGGTCTACGCTGGGCAGAACAGGGGACCTCGTTGGGGTGGAGAACATCCTGTTGATGCTGATACAGAATCCTTCCTTGGCGCACAAAATCGTAGAGAAAGTGGCCGAATGGACTGTTGAAATAGCGAAGGCCTCGATAGACGCGGGCACGGAAGTAATCGGTCTGGTCGACCCAACCGCCGGCGGGAGCGTCATCTCCAGAAAGCACTTCATTGAGTTCTCCGTTCCGGTGCTGAAATGGGTGAACGATGAAGTTAAGAGACACAAGGACATTCCCACATATCTGCACATCTGTGGCGACGTTCGCGATAGACTGGATCTCATGGCGGACACTGGCGTAGACGCGATTAGCATCGACAATCTGGTGAGCCTGGCCTATGCCAAGGATACAGTTGGCGATAGGGTTGCCATCATCGGCAACGTTGACCCTGTGCGCACGCTGCTGCTTGGTTCGCCCGCCGATGTGGAACGAGACTCGCGCAGGTGCATCGCCCAGGCCGGCCAAGGCGGCGGGTTCATCTTGGCTCCCGGCTGTGGCGTAGCACCCGACACGCCGCCTGAGAATATGGAGATGATGACAGCAACTGTCAGGACATATGGCACTTACCCGCTGGCGTCTGAGGAGGTTCTGTAGTGGACAGCAATGATATTCTTCGCCGCATCCAGGAAGCGGTCGTGCAGGGCAACAGCGAGGAAGCCAGGAACCTTGCGCATGAGGTGATTCGCTGTGGCATGTCAGTTAGCGAGGCCATCGAGAGGGGGTTCTCCGGCGGCATACAAGTCGTCGGTGACAAGTACGAGAGCAAAGAGTATTTCGTACCTGAAGTTCTCCTCTCTGCGATGGCGCTGAAGGCGGGGATTGAGATACTGAAGCCCCATCTTCTGGCCGGAGATGAGGTAGAAAAAGGCAGAGTCACAATCTGCACCATTCAAGGCGACATCCACGATATGGGCAAGAACCTTGTCGCGCTGATGCTGGAAGCGAACGGCTACGATGTCAACGACCTGGGCAGGGATGTGCCGATAGACAGGATTATTGAGGAAGCAAAGAGGCATCGGTCGGATGTGATAGCGGTGTCTGCCCTGATGACGACTTCCATGGCGAACATGGGGAAACTGATTCAAAGTCTGGAGGCCGATGGCAGCAGACAAGACTTCAAGGTCGCGGTGGGTGGAGCGCCTCTCAGCCAATCGTACTGCGAAAGGATTGGGGCAGACATCTATGCAGAGGATGCCGCGGGTGCTGTCAACTCGATTGCCCGCGCACTGGGCGCGTAGAGGGTGGAAGTGGACATTTGGCCGTCACGTCAGTACAATAGTACCGTACATTCCAAAGGAGGGGGCTGTGGCCAGGGTCCTTCATTGCTCTGAGATACCCGCAGCAGATTCCACACTGGCGCCGGGGGCTACAACGATTCGGCGGATCATCAGTGAGGGAGATGATGCGCTTGTCGTCTTTCGCATCGTGGAGTTGGAGCCGGGCAAGTCCACACCATTTCATGCACATTGGTGGGAGCATGGCCTGTACATCCTTTCGGGCAGCGGCGCAATAAGGACTTCCGATGCAGAGCATCCGGTTGCTGAAGGCAGCACCGTGTTTGTGGCTGGAAATGAAATGCACCAGTTCGTGAATACTGGCAGCGAGGTGATGCGATACCTGTGCGTTGTGCCCAACCCGAAACTGGAGCATGTTCAACTTCCGGTTTCGTGAGATATAGTGAACCCGTCGCTACTCCGTTCACTTGTAGCACCTGTTCTTTTGCGAAGGGAGGTGATTGAGTCGCCAAAACTGGAGGAAGGAGATAGTTGTGTATACCATCGAAGTGAGAAAGGCATTTGAGGAGGAGTTGTGATGCCAAGAACGAATCGAGTTTTCAGTGTGCTTTCAGTTCTACTGGTCGTGGCGCTGGTACTGCCCCTGGTTGGCTGCGGCGCGAAGCCGACCCCAACTGTGCCGCCTCCCTATCAGGCACAGCCCACTACGCCACCTGAACCGACAAGCCCGCCCGAACCGACGACAGCGCCCGAAGCAACCACAGCGCCTGAGCCTACGGCGGTCCCAGAGCCCACAGAGGCTCCGAGGGAGAAGGTCACAGTGGCGTACGTGCCGGTGCTGCAGTTTGCGGCGTTGTACGTGGCGGAAGGACGCGGCATCTTCGATGAGTTGGGCCTCGATGTGGAGTACACGAGTGTGAGGTCGGGCACGGAGGCCGTGGCCTTCTTGGCTGAAGGGTCTGTGGATGTGGGTGCCATCGCTGTGGTGGCGTCCACATGGAACGCCTTTGCCCAGGGGTTCGACCTGCGCGTTGTAGCGCCCGCTGCATTGAAGCCGATGAAGGACGATCCGTCAGTGCTGATCGTGCGCAAGGATCTGTGGGACAGCGGCGAGGTGAAGACGGCTGCTGACCTGAAGGGGCTCACTGTTGCTGTGGCAGGTGGCCCTGGCAGTGGCGGTGAATATCTCGTAGCGAAGGCGCTGGAGCCTGTGGGGTTGACCATCTTCGACGTGGACCTTCAGAACATCGGGAACCCTGACATGGCAGCGGCATTGGAGTCTGGGGCCATTGATGCGGCGTTGACCGGATCTCCATATGCGAATCAAATTGAGGAGGCTGGCTATGGGGTGGTCCTGGTCAAGGACATGGCTCCTGGAGTGATGACGGTGACGTACATTTATTCCGGGAACTTCATGAAGGAACGCCCTGAGGTGGCGGAGAAGTTCACACTCGGGTTGATGGAGGCATCGCGATTGATGCAGGGTGATGATTTCCTGAGTGAGGAGAACATCGCAGCATACCTGCAGTTCGTGAGCTCTACGGAGGAAGCAATCAAGGCTGCGCCTCCGGCCATATACGACCCGAACCTGACTTTGGCCACGGACACCTTGCTTGACCTCCAGCGAATCCACATGATGAACGGCCGTCTGGAGTACGACACTCCATTGGCAGTCGAGGACGTTGTAGACCCCACCTGGGTGGAGACTGCCTTGGATGAACTTGGCCGATGGGAGTTGCCGCCATTGTCGCCCGCCGAAAAGGTCACAGTGGCGTACGTGCCGGTGTTGCAGTTTGCGGCGATGTACGTGGCGGAAGGACGCGGCATCTTCGATGAGTTGGGCCTCGATGTGGAGTACACGAGTGTGAGGTCGGGCACCGAGGCCGTGGCCTTCTTGGCTGAAGGGTCTGTGGATGTGGGTGCCATCGCTGTGGTGGCGTCCACATGGAACGCCTTTGCCGAGGGGTTCGATCTACGTGTCGTAGCGCCCGCTGCAGTGAAGCCGATGAAGGACGATCCGTCGGTCTTGCTGGTGCGCAAGGATCTGTGGGACAGCGGCGAGGTGAAGACGGCTGCTGACTTGGCAGGTCGCATCGTTGCTGTGGCAGGCGGCCCTGGCAGTGGCGGTGAGTACCTGGTAGCGAAGGCGCTGGAGCCTGTAGGGTTGACCATCTTCGACGTGGACCTTCAGAACATCGGGAACCCTGACATGGCAGCGGCGCTGGAGTCTGGGGCGATTGATGCGGCGCTGACCGGGTCTCCATATGCGACTCAGATTGAAGAGGCTGGCTATGGAGTGGTTCTGGTCAAGGACATGGCTCCTGGAGTGATGACGGTGACGTACGTCTTCTCCGGGAAGTTCATGGAGGAACGACCCGAGGTCGCATTGAGATTCACGGTTGGGTTGATGGAGGCATCGCGATTGATGCAGGGTGATGATTTCCTGAGCGAGGGGAACATCGGAGCATACCTGCAGTTCGTGAGCTCTACGGAGGAAGCAATCAAGGCTGCGCCTCCGGCCATATACCCTCCTGACCTGACTCTGGCGACGGACACCTTGCTTGACCTCCAGCGAATCCACATGATGAACGGTCGTCTGGAGTACGACACGCCATTGCAGGCTGCGGACGTTGTCGATCCCAGTTGGGTCATGAATGCGCTGAGATTGCTGGGACCTTACGAGAAGTAGACAAGAACTTCGTGGTGTGCGCGCAAGGTTCGCCCTGCGCGCACACCAACTCTAACTTTGAGGGAAAGCCCTATATGCCGAAGAAAATCGTAGCAGAGAAGATCACCAAGGCATTTCCATCGCCTCGCGGGACGATCGTAGCGCTCAGAGATTTCAACCTTGATGTGGAAGACGGCGAGTTTATGTGCATCGTCGGGCCTTCGGGGTGCGGCAAGTCGACTTTCCTGCGAATACTTGCCGGACTGCTTCCTGTCACCTCTGGGCAATATGTGATTCATGCAAGCCCCGACGCTCCTGAGGGCAAGCCGCTCAACAACGTTGTGTTTCAAGAATATGCCATTTTCCCTTGGAAGACGGTTCTGGACAATATCGCTTTCGGTCTGCAAATGAGGGGCATTGGCAAGCAGGAACGTTATGAAATCGCTCGCGAATGGATACGTCGCGTTGGCCTGACTCGATTCGAGGACTGTTACCCGCACGAGTTGTCGGGCGGCATGAAGCAGCGGGTCAGCATCGCGCGAGCGTTCGCCAACGACCCCGAGGTGCTGCTGATGGACGAGCCGCTGGCGGCCCTGGATGCCCAGACGCGAGCCATCATGCAGACAGAGTTGCTCAGGATTTGGGAATCGGACAAGAAGACGGTCGTGTATATTACGCACAGCATTGACGAAGCGGTCCTCCTTGGGGATAGGGTAGTTCTCATGACGGCGCGACCGGGAGTCAACAAGGCTTGCTATGACGTGCCTTTCGAGAGACCACGAGACCTTCGTCTCACAGCCACGGCTGCATTCGCCGAGCTATCTTATTCTATCTGGGAGTCGCTGCAAGAAGAAGTGAAGAAGGCGATGGAGGAGCAACTGCAATGAAAGGTTCCAAGTCTCTCTCTGCTTGGCAGAAAATCCTTATCGGCGTGTCGGTACTGCTCGTGTGTGATCTGCTCTTCACTTTACTGGGACTGTGGAAGAAGCAGTGGATTATCGCAGTGGGCATCAATTTCGTCGGCATCGCTTTGATCTTCCAGTGGCTGCAGGCATATGTGCCGCCCAGGCGTCTAAAGGCATATGAGCGGAGCCTGGCGATAGGTTTTCCCATCGTCATGCTTGCTACATGGGAACTTCTGGTTAGAGCGGGCATACTGAGCGCCACGTGGTTCCCCCCTCCGAGTAGGGTTGCGCAGGCTCTGTGGGAAGTGGCGACGGAGTACAATAAGTTCACCAAGACAAGTCTCCTGGGTCGCCCCTGGCTGATTCCAGACATGTACAGTGAGCAAGGATGGCAAGGCGTCGTCACGCTGTTCCAGGAGAGCCACCTATGGGCAACGCTGATGCGAGTCTTTCTCGGTTTCCTGGCAGGGGCAATACCCGGACTCGTCGTCGGGGTAGCCATGGGGATGAGCCGCACCGTTCGCGTCATGCTTGATCCCGTTGTGTCTGCAATCTATGTGATTCCCAAGATTACAATCCTCCCACTGATGATGCTCATCTTCTCGCCCTTTGGCGAAATGTACAAGATCGTCACTGTGGCGATCGGAGTGTTCTTTGTCGTGCTCATCAATGCGATGACAGGTGTGATGCAGGTAGACCCAATCTTCATAGAAGCAGGAGAGAACTATGGTGCGCACGGATTCCAACTTTTCCGCCATGTCATTGTGCCTGCGGCGATGCCTGTCATCTTCGCTGGTCTTCGTCTGGCACTGGGCACGGCTCTCATCATCATCGTCGCGATTGAGTTTGTCAGGGCAAAATCCGGCGTTGGCTTCCTGACATGGTATTATTGGGAGATTCTCAACCCGCCGAAGATGTATGCAGGGCTAATCGTCATCATGATTCTTGGGGTTGTGCTGACCTATGGGCTGCAGTGGTTCGAGGGAATCGTCATGCCCTGGCGGCGCAGGCGCGAACAGCGTGTTGTACTGGAAATCCCGGAAGGCTAGCCGATGGCAAGTGCTTTCTCAAGCGGACTGTCGTGCACGTATCAGGGGTAACGCATGGTTGACTCTGACTTGTGCGGCGATTCGGCAGCCTGGGTAAGGGCCGCGATTCGGGAGTTCTGGGCTGGCCCAGACAACTCTCTGGGCGACTTGGAAGAGACACGGGCCTGGGATGAGCCCTTAGTTGGCTTTTCACGCGGTGATGACGCGATATTCCAGTCCTACAAGCAAGTCGTGGACCCTGAGCACTGGACGCCCTGGGAAGCGTTCGCGCAGGCATTTCCCGGAACGGACGCGAAGCCCAGTGATTTGACCATCATATGCTGGATTCTGCCACAAGCGCGGGCCACCAGGATTGACGAGCGGAAAGAGACAGAATACCCGTCGGAACGGTGGGTCAGGTCCTACACCCGCGGCGACGCCTTCAACGTTCGACTCCGTCAGCACCTGGTGAACGCGCTCGCTCAACAGGGTGTTGAGGCCGTCGCGCCGTCTCTGTCTCCGGGGTGGCACAGCAAGCCTTCGGACCGGTGGTGGGAGACGTCTCTTTGGTCTGAGCGCCACGTTGCATATGCCTCGGGGTTGGGCACGTTCGGCCTGTGCGATGGCCTGATTACGCCCGTGGGCAAAGCGGTGCGCATTGGGTCTATCGTAGCGCGCGTGCAGATACCCGTGACTCCGCGTGCCTACGCGGATCACCATGCTTACTGTTTGTACTTCACCGAGGGTACCTGCGGGAAGTGCATCGTCCGCTGTCCTGCCGGAGCCATCACGGAGGCCGGCCACGACAAAGCGAAGTGCAAGGAATACAAGGCTGGCATTCTTGAAACCGTCCGCTCGATGTACCAGGTTGATTTGCACATCTGTCCTTGCGGGCTCTGTCAGGTTGGGGTTCCCTGTGAATCGGGAGTGCCCGCGAAAGACAGGTGAGGCTGTATGTGGAGGATGGACGATTTCACCGCAGGACCAATCGCGCCGGGGACATCTTAGGCGGCATCAGCAATGCAGAAGATATCAGGTCACCTGAATCTGTTGATGATTCACGAATTGCCAGGCGGCTCTGTGACGCCCGTGTCTTCGTATCTCAAACTCCGGGACGAGGCCCCGTCCTTTCTGCTGGAAAGCGGGGGGCCGGGCGGGGGCGAGCACGAGAGCCGCTATTCGTTTGTAGGCGTTGAGCCTTCCTGTCTGGTTACGGCGTGGTCCGATTGCGTCTTGGTGCAAGGCGAGTTTTGCGGTGAGGACCGCCTGGAGTCCGGTGAACTGCTGGATACGCTGCGCGCGCTGTTGGAGAGCAGGCGTGCAGGTTCTGAGATAGAGCAACTGCCCTTCTTAGGCGGAGCGGTGGGTTATCTGGCGCATGATGCGCTGAGCCTCTCGCCGGGACATAGGCACGATGAGCGGCGCTCAGGCGTGCCTAAGGCAGTGTTCATGTTTTGTGACACTCTGCTGGTTTTCGACCACCTGGAGGACCGGCTCTGGGTTCTGATTTGGGCGCCGGTGGGAGCGGAGCCGCACAGTGCCAGGGCAGAGATGCCCGCACGGCTCGAGGCGGTGCTCGACCGTTTGGCGTCTCCCGTGCCGAGTGCTGCTGCCCCGCGCCACCAGGGCCGGTCGGGTAGTACATGGCGCAGCCACACGCGCGAGGAGTATGAGAATGCCGTCCGACAGGCCCAGACCTACATCTCCGAGAACAGGGTATCGAAACTGGTTCTGTCGCAACAGGTTTCGCGAACCACGAGGGCGGAGCCGTTCGCCATCTATCGGCAGTTGCGGCGCTTGAATCCCGCGCCATACATGTTCTATCTGCGTCTGCCCAAGGACCAGCACCTCTTGGGCTCGTCTCCCGCCCGGTTCATCCGGTGCCGAAATGGGATTGCAGCGTTGAAGCCCCTTGCGGGAACGAGGCCGAGGGGCCGGGATGTGGACGAGGACGCTGTGCTCGCCGAAGAGCTTCTGGCAAGCCCCAAGGAGCGTTTGGAGCATCTGATGATGGTGGAACTGGCCCAAGCCGAACTGAAAACGGTCTGTAGGGCGGACAGCGTGCGCCTGGCTGAACCGATGCATGTGGAACGTTTCGCGCGCGTGATGCATTTGGCCTCGGCTATTTCAGGAGAAATGCTTCCGGGCCAAGACGCTTTGGACTTGGTTCGCGCTTGTCTTCCACCTGGAGCGGTTACGGGTATGCCCAAAGAAGAGGCTCTGAAAATCCTCAAGGGGATGGGGCCGAAATCCCGCGGAGTGTATGGCGGAGCAGTTGGCTACGTGGATGGGCGGGTCGATGCAGAGTTCTGCGTGGCGATTCGAAGCATGTTCATGGATGGTTCAACTGCGTATCTCCAGGCCGGCGGAGGCGTCGTGGCGGGTTCAAACCCTACGGCTGAGTATGAGGAATCGTTGCACAAACTGAAGCCGCTTGAGGAAGCGATAGCGCGTGCTGAGTCTTCTGTGGGCGATGACCAGGCGTGACTCGGGTGCGGGAGAAACGCTGAGGCTTGAGCAGCGGGATAGGCTCCTGCAGATGCTGTGGAATCTCGAAGCGGCAGCCGATGCCGACGTGGTGGAGCAGACGGTTGTACTCTAATCAAGGCAGGAAACGCGGATGAATTCCGACTCGCTGTACGAAGCAGATGTCGTTGTCGCAGGGGGTGGACCAGCGGGCATCGTTGCCGCGCTGGCTGCACGCCGAATGGGCGCTGACACGCTGCTGGTCGAGCGGCACGGGTTCCTGGGTGGCACGGTGACGGCGGGGTTCGTCGTGGATTTCATTGGGTTCTTCACAGTGACCGAGGAGCGGCGCCTCGTTGTGCGCGGGCTTCCTTGGGAGTTGCTGCAGACTCTGGAAGCTGTCGGCGGTGCTCGTCTTAACGAGCGCTGGATCTACGGGCCGTTCTACACCGTCGACGTCGAGGCGTTCAAGTATCATGTGCAGGAATTGCTGCTGGATGAGGGTGTTCGCCTGCTGCTGCACGGCGTAGTGGTGGGCTCAGATGTCCGTGACGGTCGCGTGGAGAGCGCCGTGGTGGGCCTGCGCGAAGGGCAGCGGCGGGTGCGTGGCAAGGTGTTTGTCGATGCGACGGGCAACGCCGACCTGGCTGCCGCTGCGGGAGCGCCTTTCGTATCCGGTGGTGCGGGCGGTCGCATGCAGGCGGTGAGCATGGGGCTTATGATGGGCGGCGTGGATGTCGAGCGAGCGACGGCCGTTGCCGCCGACGATGTGCGCGCCGCCATGGCGCTGCACGAGCAGGAGTCGGGCTGGGAGTTTCCGGTTGACTGGGTCAAGTTCAAGTCGTGTCTGTTCCCTGGGACGGTCGTGACGACCTCCACCCGCGTAGCGACCATCGACGGCACGCGCTCGTCAGACATGACTCGTGCTGAGGTCGAGGCGCGGCGGCAGGCGCACGAGACGGCCCGCTTCCTTCGGGAGAAGGTTCCAGGCTTTGAACGGGCGTTTCTCGTTGCGACCTCAGTAGAAATGGGTGTCCGCGAGACGCGCCACGTGACCGGTCACTACGTCCTGTCTGCGGATGACCTGCGCGTCAACCGCAGGTTCGCCGATGTCATCGGCCTCGGCGCGTGGCAGATGGAGATGCATCTTCCGGGAACGAAACACATCACGCGCGAGTCCATCCCGGAGCCGGGTGACTACGACATTCCCTATCGCTGCCTGGTGCCTTTGGAGACTCGCAATCTCCTGGTTGCCGGGCGATGCGTCTCGGCGACGCAAGAGGCCGCGGCGTCGTTACGCGTCATGGCGACCTGCGGCGCGATGGGCCACGCGGCAGGCGTCGCTGCAGCCCTGTGCGCGCAGGGCAACATCTCGCCCGCAGACCTTCCAGTGCAGCGGCTGCAGAAGGTTTTGATGCAGCAGGGCGCAGAACTGGGTGACTACTGGAACCTGCGGGGAGTGACGCCGCCATGACAGGCTATTTCCTGGACGAACTTGCGCGCTTCTGCGCGGAAACGACCTACGAAGCGCTGCCAGAGAAGGCAGTGCACCAGGCCAAGCGGGCGATTCTGGACTTGCTTGGCTGCGCCCTGGGCGGCATCCGCATGGGCTGCCACAGGGGCGTGACCAAGTATGTGGAAAGGCTGGGCGGAAGACCTGAGGCGCGGGTATGGAGCATTGGGGCGAGGGTGCCTGCGCCTCATGCGGCTCTCGCAAACGGTTCCACGGCGCATCACCTGGAACTGGACGATGGGCACCTGGAGTCGGCAAGTCACCCTGGAATCTCGGTGATACCGGCGGCGCTGGCCACAGCAGAGACGGTAGTTACGACTGGGCAAGACCTCATCCTGTCGATTGTGCTCGGATATGAAGTCTGCATCCGTTTCGGGCTGGCGACCGGGCTTGGGATTCGCGAGCACGGCCTGCATGGCCCCGGCCTGATGGGCCCGCTTGGGGCAGCGGCTGCTGCGAGCAGGCTGCTGGGCATGGGCGAAAGGCAGATTGGTGCGGCGCTGGCTACAGCCGGGAGCCTGTTGCCGGTCGCGCCTTACGAGAGTTTCGTGGAAGGAACGCCAAGCAAGGACCTTTATGGTGGCTGGGCAGGGTTCAGCGGCATCATTGCCGCGGAACTGGCCCGCCGCGGGATGGATGGGCCTCACCGGTTCTTGGAAGGGAAGCGTTCCGTTGGCACGTTGCTGCTGCACGGCTCTGTACCGGAGACCCGCGAGTTGCTCCACGGCCTTGGGTCTCCCTGCCTGATTGAGAACATCTACTTCAAGCCCTTTGCGGCCAGCCGCGCCGTTCAACCGGCAGTCAGCGGCATCTTGCGCCTCAAGTCAGAACACGGCTTCACGGCTGAGGTGGTGGAATCAGTCCATGTGCAAATCTACCCATTCTCGGCGGAACTCAGCGCAGACAGCAGTCTCGATACACCTGTATCGGCCCGCCTGAGCATTCCATATGCTGTGGCAACGGCCATCCTGACCGATGGACTCTGGCCCGAGGCATTCTTGCCCGAGGCGCTTGGGAACGAGACCACCCTGGCTTTGGCTTCCAGGGTGACGGTCACATCGGCAGACCGCTATGGAAAGGAGTCGACGGGAGCGCGCTCCAGCGTTGTGACGGTGGTTCTTTCAGATGGGCGCGTGCTCAGTACCGAGGTGGTTCATTCCAAGTGGGACCGCCACGTTCCAGCCAGTGATAGGGAACTGTCCGAGAAGTTCCACAGGCTGGCGGGGGGCGGGGCTGCGTCGGAGGGCGCCGCAGCGCTGGAATCGGCGGTGTGGCGGCTCGAACAACTCAGCGACGCCGGCGCTCTGGTCAACATAATATGCGATATAGGAGGACAAATCTAAAATGACAGACAATACGATAGTCGTTTCAGCGAGCAGTCTCGTTCGCGCGTGCCAACTCCTGCTCGACAAGGTTGGCGTGCCAGAGGATGAAGCCGCTATCATCGCGCGGGTCGTCGTGGAGGCCGACTTGCGAGGGATTGAGTCGCATGGAATCCTGAGGCTTCCTGCCTACATCCACCGAGTGCAGGCGGGCCTCATGACGCCGCGCATGGTACTCCAACCGGTGCGCGAGCGAGGGGCCTCGGCGCTGCTGGATGCGCAGCACGGCTTCGGCCAGGTCGCAGGCGTGCGCGCTATGGAAGATGCCATCCGGCGGGCACGCGAATACGGGGTTGGCTTCGTGGGCGTGCGAAACGCGAATCATTTCGGCATTGCAGCGTACTACGCCATGATGGCGCTGCCCCAGCGTATGATTGGCGTGGTGTGCGCCAATGCAGCTCCGAGCATGGCTGCCTTTGGTGGAACTGCCGCTGTCCTGGGGAGCAATCCCATCTGCGCCGCCGTCCCCACCGGCGGTGACGTGGACATCGTGCTGGATATGGCTTCGTCAGTGGTTGCGCGGGGGAAGATTCGGTTGGCCGCCGCGGAAGGACACAAGATTCCACTCGGATGGGCGCTGGATGCTGAGGGCCATCCCACGGAGGACCCACAAGCGGCGCTGGACGGGACACTGCTGCCCATCGGCGGCCCCAAGGGCTACGGGTTGGCGCTGGTGGTCGATATCCTGGCCGGGGCGCTGACCGGGTCGGACTTTGGCACCGATATTGCCTCTGTGCACGAACTCGACCACCAGACGTCGGTGGGATTCACGGTCCAGGCTCTGGACGTGGCTGCATTTGCAGACTGGAGCGATTTCGAGCGCGACATGCGCTCATTGACTCAGCACATCGTGGAGTCACCGCGGGCTCCGGGTGTGGAGCGTATCTACCTTCCTGGGGAAATCGAGTGGCTCAAGAAGCAGCAACGGCTTCGGACGGGTATCCCTGTGCCCCACAGCCTGCTCGCCCAGCTGACCGAATTGGCTGAGGAAGTCGGCGTGAGCCTCGATTTCCTTTCTTCTCCGTCTCAGTAGAGAGGGTTGCTCGCAGTGGAACGGAGGTCTGAACATGTCCCGCAAGATCCTTGTGCTAAGTGGCTCGAACCTGAATCTGCTGGGAACGCGCGAGCCGGAGATCTATGGCTCAGATACCCTGGACACCATCCATGCGCGGCTTTCTGCCCATTTCGAAAGTCGCGAGGTTGAACTGCGCTTCTTCCAGTCCAACAGCGAGGGCGACCTGATGGACGCCATCCATGAGGCGCGGAGTTGGGCTGACGGAATCGTCATCAACCCCGGTGCCTATTCTCATTACAGTTATGCCGTGCGCGATGCCATCTCTGGCGTCGGGCTCCCGGCGGTGGAGATACACCTCTCCAATATTCACAAGCGCGAGGCATTTCGTCACACGCTTGTCGTCGCTCCCGCGTGCGTGGGCAGCGTGCTCGGATTTGGATGGCGCAGTTACCTGTGGGGTGTCGAGGCACTGCTGTCCTATCTGAGCGATATGAAGTAACTCGGCAGTGCGGCGTGAACTGCCTCATCGTAGACGTGGCACGAGCCCGCCCCACTGTGCTTGCCGTGGACTCGCTGCTGCGCCGCGACGAATGCGCCAGGCGCTCCTTGAAGGAGGACAGGAGGCGGGTGAAGACCGGTCAGGCAAACCAGGCGACGGGAGAGTGGCGACAGGGAGACCAATGTGCCCATTCTGCATGACATACCGATTTCGCTGACGGCCGAGAGAATTCTCGGTGCGCAGCCGAGTGCCAAGGCAAAGACTCCGAGACCTGCGTTGCGCCGCGCTGCCCAAGAGGCCGCTGAGATAGCGATGGGGCTGGCGACGCCCACCGCAGTCTACAGCGAGTATGTTGTGGCAGGCATATCGCACGGGGCAGTGCTGGTTCGCCGAGAATCGAGGCACGCTCGCCTGACGGTGGGGCCTCGCGCGACCTTGTTGGAGCCTGCTCAGCGGCTTGTGGTGGCTGTCTGGACTATCGGTGCGGCGCTGGAAGAGCGCGTCCGCGACCTTGTGGCAGCGGGCAACATGCTGTTGGCATTCATGCTGGATACGGCCGGAGTGATGTGCCTTGGCGTGGTTGGAGAGGCGGTGTGGGCAGCGACCGAGGAAAGAGCAGCAGCCCTCGGCTGGGGCGTCAGTCCCGCGCTCAATCCTGGATCGCTGGAGGGTTGGCCTGTCGAAGGGCAACGAGAACTGTGCGCCCTGCTGTCTCTCGATGAAATTGGTGTGAGCCTGTCTCCATACTGCGTGCTGGAACCGCTCAAGTCAGTATCCGCAGTCGTCGGGATGGGGCCTGCTTACCCTTCTGCTCACGTGGGTCGCATGTGCGACTGCTGCACGCTCGCCAAGACGTGCCTGGTGAGGCAGTGAGGCGACGCAGCAACGCGAGCAAGGCTGACGCCAGCAGATAGACTGCTCGCGATAGCCTTTCACCTATGTCTATGAGAAACGGTCAGACAGCCAGATTGTCTATCAATCTCACTCCATGGACGAGTTCCCAGCCCATCCTGCTGCAATCCCCTCACGGCACCAACACAAGGCAAAACCCAGTCACCGACCGGCGTCCTTGACGGCGTCTCAGGCTGCGTGGTAAAATGCCATAGAGGGTACAAGCATCCTGCGGGCGAGCGAGCCGTGTCCGCAACACTGTTCCCCTTTCGCACCTTTGCGGCAATGCTTCCTCGTTGCACACTCTGGGCGCTAGACGCTCGGCCAGACGACGCTTCTTCGCTGCCCCGCAGGTAGATAGACTGGAGGAGAGATAATGTCTCATAATGTGGTGTAAAAGTGATTTGACAGAAGGGGTCATCGTGTGCTTCCTTGAGTTTGGCAAAAGAACTCAGAAAGGAGAGCGACACGATGACCGACCCAAGTATGCTACTGATGGAGTATTTGCGCAAGGAAGGGATGGATCTGGATGGGGATTTCTTGCGGCAGGCGCTTCAGGTGATGATACAGAGGCTGGTGGAGATAGAGGTAACGCAAGAGATAGGCGCAGGCAAGCACGAGCGCACGCCCACGCGCACGAACCAACGGAATGGGTATCGGGAGCGGGCGTGGGAGACGCGCGTAGGGGAGATTCCGTTGCAGATTCCCAAGTTGCGTACAGGGACATACTTTCCGTCGCTGCTGGAGCCGAGGAGGCGGACGGAGCGAGCGTTGTTGGCCGTGGTACAGAGTGCGTACGTGGAAGGGGTGAGCACGCGGAAAGTAGACCACCTGTTGCAGTCGTTGGGGTTGACAGGGATCGACAAGAGCAAGGTGAGCCGGATCTGCAAAGAGCTGGATGAGGTGGTGAGGGCGTTTCGGGAGCGTCCTTTGGAAGGGGAGTATCCATACGTGTGGCTGGACGCGCTGTACTTGAAAGTGAGAGAGAATCATCGGATAGTGAACATGGCGCTGGTCGTCGCCATAGGAGTACGGGAGACCGGGGAGCGGGAGGTGCTTGGATTTGAGGTTGGGGCGAGCGAAGAGGAAGCCTTTTGGACGAGTTTCCTGCGAGGGTTGACAGGGCGAGGCTTGAAGGGAGTGCAGTTGGTCATCAGCGACGCCCACGGAGGGTTGAAGGGCGCCATTGCGGCGGTGCTGGCCGGGGCGACCTGGCAGCGCTGCCGGGTACACGTGATGCGGAACATACTGGCACACGTTCCGAAGGGAGACAAGGCCATGGTGGCGGCAGCGTTGCGAACTATCTTTGCACAGCCAAATCGAGAGGCGGCAGAGCAGCAGTTGGCGGAAGTGGTAAGAGTCATGAGGCCTCGGTGGCCGAAGGCCGCGGAGGTGTTGGAAGATGCAGGAGACGATGTGTTGGCCTACATGGCCTTTCCCAAGGAGCACTGGACGCGCATCTACTCAACAAATCCATTGGAACGACTGAATCGAGAGATCAAGCGGCGGACCAACGTGGTGGGCGTATTCCCGGACGTGGCGTCAGTGGTACGACTGGTGGGGGCGAACTTGGCGGAGATCAACGACGAATGGCAGGTAGGTCGCCGCTACTTCAGTCAGGAGTCGATGCGCAGGCTAACACATCCTGAACCTTTGGTGGCGGCAGAACCAGTACCATTCCGGCTGGCCCCGGTACGTTAAGAGAGGAGACCGTATACGTCAGACTCTAGCAGGAGCACACCGCATTTTACACCACTTGACAAGACGCAAACTCCC
>Ga0315554_1000682_pt1 | contig 20123 bp, 19 predicted proteins | sample SalMarSW160370MG_FD_202114 | JGI IMG/M metagenome (GOLD analysis project Ga0315554, IMG submission 202114) | Salt marsh sediment microbial communities from the Plum Island Ecosystem LTER, Massachusetts, United States - Salt Marsh Sediment SW1603-70 ... | reverse complement strand
GGCTGCATATCCGAAGTCACCCATTTAGTGGCGTCGAACGGATTCATCCCCCAGTTGGTGGGACAGGTCGATAGCACCTCGACGAGCGAAAAACATTTATGCTCTTTCTGCAGGCGGAAGGCCTTTTTGATGACTTTCTTGGCGTTGATGGCGTGCATCGGCGTGTGCACGGCGACGCGGGCGATGAAAGCCGGAGTCCTCAGGCTGGAGAGAAGCTCCGCCATCCGGATGGGATATCCGAACTGCTCCACGTCGCGGCCCGCCGGGGTCGTCGTTGTTTTCTGGCCGGGCATGGTGGTCGGGGCCATTTGTCCGCCGGTCATGCCGTAGATGGCGTTGTTGACGAAAATGGTCGTGAATTTTTCGCCGCGGTTGGCGGCATGCACGATTTCGCCCATGCCGATCGAAGCCAGATCGCCGTCACCCTGATAGGTAAACACGATCATGTCGGGCCGGCACCGTTTGAAGCCGGTAGCGAGCGCCGGGGCGCGGCCGTGCGCCGCCTCCATGAAATCGACGTTGAAATAATTATAGGCGAGAACGGAACAGCCGACCGGCGCCACCCCCACGGTCCGCTCGCGGACGCCGAGCTCATCGAGCGATTCGGCCACCAGACGGTGGATAACACCGTGCGTGCAGCCCGGACAATAATGAGTAATTACCTCCTGCAGCGCCTCGGGCCGTTTAAATATCGTTGTTGCTTCCGTTGACATGATATCCTCGATGACCTGCGAAGATCATTTCTTTATGTTCAGCATTTCGCGAATCTTGTCTTTTATCTCGTTCGGGGTCGGCACAATTCCCCCGGTGCGGCCGTAAAACTCGACCGGCTTGATTCCCTTCGTAAACCGTTCGACGTCCTCGATCATCTGACCGACGCTCATTTCGACGTCAAGCAGCGCTTCGATATTGGGCTTGGCCGCTTCGGCGTATAGTTCCTTCCCGGGATAAGGAAACAGCGTGATCGGGCGCAGCAGCCCGACGCTTATGCCTTCGGTTTCCAGCTCATCGATGGCAGTCTGACAGATGCGGGCCATGGTGCCATAGGCCACCATCAGGACCCGATTCTTGTCGGAAACTTTGTACAGTTCGTGCCGGACCTCATCCTCGCGCATCTTCTTGTACTTTTCGGCAAGGGCCAGGCTGTTCTCTTCGAGCTTCTCCGGGTCAAGAAACAGCGACCTGACAATCCGGGGTTTCCTGCCCTTGGCGCCGGTGAGCGCCCAATCGCTGCCTTCCGGCGAAACAGGTTCGCTGTATTTTTCGGGGAATTCGACGGCTTCCATCATCTGCCCAATCATGCCGTCGCCGATCATCATGACCGGATTGCGGTATTTCTCGGCCAGATCGAAAGCCAGGATCATCAAGTCGACCGCCTCCTGAACCGTGGACGGCGCCAGCACCATCAGGTGATAATCGCCGTGACCGCCGGTCTTGACCGATTGAAAATAATCGGCCTGGGAAGGCAGGATACCGCCCAACCCCGGTCCGCCCCGCATGATATTGACCAGGACGACCGGGAGATGGGCTCCCGCCATGTAGGACAGCGCTTCCTGCATCAGGCTGATGCCCGGGCTGGATGAGGTTGTGAAAACGCGCTTGCCGGTCGAAGCGGCGCCGAACAGCATATTGCCGACGGCGACCTCCGATTCGGCCTGCACAAAGACGCCGCCGACTTCGGGGAAACGCCAGCTCAGGTATTCGGCGACCTCACTCTGGGGAGTGATCGGATAGGCGAAATAATTGCGACATCCGGCGGCAATGGCCGCCTCAGCAATCGCTTCGTTTCCTTTCATCAATTTCTTGGCCATAATCTACATCCCCGTTAATATTCGAAAAGCAAGAATTGCGTCCCGTGCGTGTGGACCTCGATAGCAACATCCGGGCATATGATGGCGCAAATCCTGCATCCGATGCATTTGGTCGGTTCATGGACCTTGGCGAAGAAATATCCCTTAAGATTGATCTCTTTCGACATCGAGATAATCTGCATCGGGCAAGCCTTGACGCACAGTTCGCAACCTTTGCAAAAATTCTTGTCTATGTTTATTCCGGGCATATCATATCCTCTATTTCCGGGATTGAGTATCCTCCGGGTTGGTTTCTTTTCTTTCCCACGGCTTGAGCATGGAGCGGGTCAGCGGCAGGATGGGACATTCGAAAATCCGGGTATCCATCTGCTCCAGCACCCGCCTCTTGGCGGAGAGGAATACCAGCGGCAGACCGGTTTCGCGGCTGACTTCGCGGCTCAATCGATATCCCTCCAGCAATACCTCTTCGTCGGTATCGTCGATCATGTGGCTGTTGGCGATCAGACCGGTGAATTTGAGTTTGGCCGTCATTTCGATCCGGGCCATGGTCTTGATGGACACCGCCGCATCCGACGTGGCCGGACGGCGGCTGTTGAGAACCATCCACATTTCGTAATCGTCCGGGTCGAAAGCATCGGCCATCGAACCCAGCGCCCGCGTTCCCTGGGCATCGCCGCCGACGTCGAGAACGACTTTGGCGTCGCCTTCTTCGATTGTCCCTCGTACTTCCGGAAGCAGGATCGGCAGATCGGCGTAATAATGCCCGCCTCGCGGCACGATGACTTTGACGCCCAGTTCCTCCATTTCCGCTATCGCTTCGCGGGAACGAAAGTACGGATTTACCAAATCGAGATCGACGATAGCCGGGGAAGTTTTTTCAATCGATGCCAGGTATTTGACGAAGTTCACGGCGATCTCCGTTTTGCCGCTGCCGAACCCGCCAACGATTACGATAACGCGTTTGGAAACGGATGGATAATGTAAGTATGCGGCGTCTGCCATGTTTGTCAAATCCACTCTCGTCGATGCCATCAACATTTCAAAACCGCCTGCGTCTGCGACGAAGCCGTTATCCGCGATTGTCGGGATCGTCATCACCGGAGCTTACCCAATATCTGCCAAACGGTTGCCAAAGTCAAGGCTGTGTTGTGAAATTAATCACTAATAATGGCCTTTCCCATCGCCTATCCGCAATCTGCACCCGTGCCTTACCGGATAAATTTCAGTCTCCCATCTAATTATTATACATTGCAATAACAATATAGCTTAAACCGGCGGTTTATAAAATATCAAATTTGTATTCTTTTCCCAAAGTCCCAACGGGGAATGCATTTTAAGGCATTCGGGGCCCCAAAACAAACATGCCTTTCCCGTGATATGCATTTAAGGATACTCGATAAAACGGCTAAAACAGGTGGGTTCGGGTCAGCGCTCCTCGGCCGGGAGCAAATCGGGATCGGTCTTCTCCAAGCGTTCCAGGTATGAAAAACCCTGCGGTCCGGCGTAGGATTCCGGTATCGAGTAAACCGGGTCGGCGAGAGCCTCGTCCAGAGAAATGAACTTGTACCCCTCCGCCGACAATTCCCCCAGGAGATCGCTCAAGTATGCGCCGTTGATCCGGTTGGCGTGCAACAGCAGAATCTGTTTGATTTTTCGCCCCAGCAGGTCGTCGGCGAGTTTTTCCGATTCGTGCAGGCGTTCCATGATATGATCGATGTATTCGTTTCCCAACCGGATATACTCGATAGAATCGGCCGACTGGTAGATTTTCTCATATTGCAGGTTATAGGCGAAGTCGTCAGTGTCGACCGACACGTGCGCCACCGCGTACCCTTCCTTTTCCAAATAATCCGCGACCGTCTTTTTGGCCTGATAGGTGTTGCCGTAGTGCAGAAATGGGTACCGGAAATATCGTCCGGTCTGTCCGACCTCGGCCAGAACATCCTCAATGGCCGCCTGCCCCTTCTTGATATCCTGTATGTACAGACCGGCCGGCACTTCGTTGAGATCGGTGTGAGAATATGTGTGATTGCCGAGAACATGCCCGCCTTCCAGCCATGATCGCAGAAGGTCGAAGTCGCCTTCGATGTTGTCGCCGATAACGAACCCGGCCGCATGGACATCGAATTCATCGAGGGCAGAAAGAATCTGATCAGTAATCGCCCGGCGCTCATCGCGATCCTGAACGCGCACCATTGGCAGGTCGTCGAAGGTAATACATATTTTCCCACTGCTCCTGGAGGCGGCCTCCGCCGATGACATTGTGTATTTGAGACCCGGCGTTAGAATCAGCCCCAGAAGGCACACCAAGACACACAAAGGGTATCGTTTCATATACGGAACGGTAATTTCCTCAACGCTTGCGGTCAATTAAAAACATTTAGGACATATTGATTATCCAGCCTCCGCCCGGGTTGACTTTTGGTCGCCCGACCTCTATTTTAAGAAATCGCACCGATCGGCAAAGTCCGTGCGGTCGGCGGTGGTGAAACATCATGAATCCTGTTTCGTGGAATCGCATAGGGAAAAATGTACGTCGTATGATCTGGATTGTTCTTGCAGCCGTTGCCGTGTTCTACATCCTGGTATGCGTCGTCATGTATGTCGCCCAGCCACGGATGATCTATTTCCCATCGCCGACTCTGGCCGTAACGCCCAGCGACGCATCCCTCCCCTATGAAAATGTTTCCCTGACCTGCGAGGACGGAACACGCATACATGGATGGTTTATTCCGGCCGACTCGGCCCGGGCAACGATAATTTTTTGTCATGGCAACGGCGGGAATATTTCTCATCGGCTGGAATCTATCGATCAATTCCATCGCCTCGGATTGTCGGTGTTTATTTTCGATTATCATGGCTATGGCGGTAGCGAAGGTAGACCGGGCGAGAGGGAAACGTATCAGGACGCCGAGGCCGCCTGGAGATATTTGACGCAGACTAAAGGAATGCCGCCGGACTCGATCATCATTTTCGGTCGCTCTCTCGGGGGGGCGGTGGCGGTTTGGCTGGCGAGTCAGCATCAGCCGAAGGCGCTGGTAGTCGAATCGTCATTCACCTCCATCGCCGATGTCGCCGCGCATTATTATCCATTCCTCCCCGTGAAGCTGTTGGCCCGCATCGATTATAATTCGCAAAAACTCATCGGGCAGATCAAAGTCCCCATTTTGATTATCCACAGTCCCGACGACGATATCATCCCCTTCAAGCTCGGCAGGAAGCTGTTTGAGCAGGCCCATGAGCCAAAGCAATTCCGGCAAATTCACGGGGGGCATAACGCTGGGTATCTTGACTCGGACGAAGTGTACATAAAGGGATGGCGCGAGTTTCTGGCGCGGATCGAATCATGAACAGCGAGCGATCGGATCATCCGTCGGCGTGGTCGCCCGACCTCGCCCTGATTTTCCAATAAAAAAGAGCCAGCCCCAATCCGGTTCCGGTCACGATTCAACATGACCTGTGACCAAAATCGTCTGACCGTGGCGCTGACTCTATTGACACTATCGGCACCCGTCGGCGGTATCTCCAGCAGCAAGTAATATCGGAGCGTAAAATATCCCGATTAATCTATATTCGGCCGTCGGAAACCATCATCCCCCCTGCTTAACATTCATACAATCGGGCGTTATAGAAAAACAAATACAGCCCGGCTCCGCCGATCCGGTCGAACAAAGCAGGATCGATATCCTGCAGGTACGAAACCGGCCGCCGCAGCCATTCGGCGGTCGGCGTCACCCGGCCCAGTTCCCAATCGAGAAGAGCAGCGCCGCCAGGGGCGTTGATTCGAAGCTGCATGGGAATGTTCTGATTTGAAACGAGTATACCGGTGTCGGTATGGACGCTCCAATCGAATCTCAGGATGGTGGCGCAGCGGTTGCCGGCGTTGTGATCGTCAGCCTTGACGATGGTGAAACGGATATTTTCCAGCGAAAACAAAAGTTGACCGCCTTCGCTGTAAAATTGCCAAGGATCTTTTTTGAATCGCCAGCCTCGAGATTGCACGCGGGCGTTGGCCGGCAGGTTCAGACTCTCGGTGATGGCGCTGTCGAGCGTTGATTCGATGCCGTCCGGATTGCCCGACGTCTCATTGAGATATTTTTCGAGATCGCTCAGGCTCCCTTCGGACGAACCGGCGATGCCGAATCGTCGTCCTTGTTCCATGAAAACTCCTCCTCCGGACGGTCCCCCATGCGCCGCCGGTCTTTATCGTTCCCCTTCGGACACACTCCACCGCCTCCCCAGGCGGTGGAAATACCATATATATTTCTTATCGGCCCAGCCCGATAGGAAATCACACCCGATATCAAAGTGCGTATCCCGTGATCCGGCGTCAAATAAAACTTTCCTGCGGCGCCGGGAATGTATCAACTGTCTTGACGATTCTCTGACCGGCAGATTCGAATCGATACATGGAGTTTATGCTCGGGAGTAAATGAACTAAACCCTCCGGTCCGTTTCGAGCCGGAGGGTTTTATATTTTTATGCGGAAGGCGGGACTTGAACCCGCATAGGCAATTGCCCGCCACCCCCTCAAGATGGTGTGTCTACCAGTTCCACCACTTCCGCAATGATATTCGGTCTATTGCGAATCTGGTTTCTGCGGTTGGGCTTGCTGGGGCTGCGTCTGTTGCTGTTGTTGCTGCTGCTCGCCGCTCGGCTTGACGTTAAAAATATCTTCCGGAAGCGCCGAACCGCTCTGCTGCTGTTGCTGCTGGGCTTCCTGCTGAGCCGCCTGTTCCTGTTGCGACCGCTGCTGCGTCGCCATATCTTCCTGCGCCGCCTCGGTTACGGCTGAGCCAGTGACAGCCGCCGTCTGGGTGGAACGTCCGGCAGAGAGGAGCGACAGCCCCATGCAGGAGACCATGAAGAAGATCGCCAGCACCGTGGTCGCTCTGGAGAGAAACGACGCCGCGCCGCGACCGCCGAAGACCGCCCCCGTCAAACCGCCGCCGCCACCGAAAGCGCCGGCCAACCCCTCGCCCTTGGCCGATTGCATCAACACGACGACAATCAGGGCCACGCAGATCAACACATGAATGATAAGTAAGACCGCAAACAAATTTCAAACCTCCGCTTTATTTCATCGCCGTCACGATCGCGGCAAAATCTCCGGCCTTCAGGCTGGCGCCGCCGACGAGAGCGCCGTCGATATTTTCCTTTTCAAACAACCCGGCGGCGTTGTCCGGTTTGACCGATCCGCCATAGAGTATAGTCACTTCATCGGCAATCGGTTCGCCATATTTTTCCGCCAGAAGCCGCCGAATAAGCCGGTGAACCTCCTCGGCCTGTTCCGGTGTCGCCGTCCTTCCGGTCCCGATGGCCCAGATCGGCTCGTAGGCAATGACCGTCTTTTTCATGTCCGCTTCAGACAAAGAGTCGAGCGAGCCGCGAATCTGCCCCTCGACTACTTGCTCGGTCCGGCCGGCCTCGCGCTGTTCCAGCGTCTCGCCGACGCAGACAATCGGAATCAGACCGGCGGCCAAAGCCTTTCGGGCTTTGGCGTTCACCAATTTATCGTCCTCTGAAAAGTACGACCGTCTTTCAGAGTGGCCCAATATAACGTGGGTACAGCCGCTTGTCAACAGCATTTCCGCCGAGATTTCTCCGGTATACGCACCGGAATCCTCATGATGCATATTCTGGCCGCCCACTTCCATTTCGCTGTCCTTCAGCGCCATCGAAACTTCAGTCAGGGCCGTGTAGGGCGGGCAGACCAACACCAGCGGGTCTTTAACCCTGCCGACCCGGTCTTTCAACTCCGACACCAGCGCCTTGGCTTCGACAATGGTCTTGTACATTTTCCAGTTACCGGCTACGATTTTCCGTCTCACTGTCCTCTCCTATGTCTGCTTAACGGCATCCGTCAACGCCGCCACTCCCGGCAGGGTCTTCCCTTCCAGAAATTCCAGCGAGGCGCCGCCGCCGGTGGAAATATGCGTCATACGCTTTTTGACGCCGGCCTTGATCACGGCCGAAGCGGTATCGCCGCCGCCGATGATCGTCGTCGCGCCATGGTCGGTGGCGTCGGCGAGTTTTCCGGCCAGGCTGAAGGTGCCCATGGAAAATTTCTCGACTTCAAAGACGCCCATCGGGCCGTTCCAGATAATCGTCTTCGATTTCTTGACGATATCGGCGAATTTCTCGACCGTCATGGGCCCGATATCGACACCGATCATGTCGTGCGGGAAATCCTCCATATCGTCGATCAACTCCACCGGAGAATCTTCCCTTACCTCCACCGCCGCCACGCAATCGACCGGCAGCTCGAAATCGACGTCGGATTTGGAAGCTTTTCTCAGGATTTCACCGGCCAGATCGACCTTATCCTCCTCCAAAAGCGACTGGCCGATCTCCCTGCCCATGGCTTTGAAGAACGTGAACATCATGCCGCCGCCGATGAGCAGATTGTCGACCTTGTCGAACAGGTTGTTGATGACGTCGATCTTGCCCGATATTTTGGCGCCGCCCAGAATGGCCGTGAAGGGCCGTTCGGGATTACTCAGCGCGGTGCCGAGATATTTCAGCTCCTTCTCCATGAGGAATCCGGCGGCCGATTGATCGAAATATTCGGTAACGCCTTCGGTCGAGGCATGCGCCCGGTGGGCCGACCCGAATGCATCGTTGATGTACAGGTCCGCCAAAGTCGCCAGCTTCTTGGCGAACTGCGGATCGTTGGCTTCTTCCTCGGGGTGAAAACGGAGATTTTCGAGAAGCAGGCACTGACCGTCTTTCAATTCGGCGGCCTTCTGCTCCGCCTCCTCGCCGATACAATCCGATGCGAATTTAACCGGTTTGTTGAGGAGATCGGCCAGGTGTTCGGCGACCGGCCGCAGGCTCATCTCGGATACAACCTTGCCCTTGGGCCGCCCCAGATGGCTGCACAGAATCGCTCGACCGCCGTCGTTTAGAATTTTCTTGATGGTCGGCAAGGACGATACGATGCGGTTGTCATCGGCGACCCTGCCATGTTCGAGCGGCACGTTGAAGTCGACCCGAACCAGGACTTTCTTCCCGGCCATGTGCAGATCGTTTATCGATAGCTTATCCATGATTGCTCCTCCCCGACGGATATCATCGGGACGGTGTTGGCTGTGCGGCAGGAAGGAGAACTCCCGCCCGCCGCACGTCCCGGAGTGTTACATCATTTTCTTGATCATGTCGATCATGCGGTTCGAGAAACCCCATTCGTTATCATACCAGCTGAACACTTTGGCCATCTTGCCGGCGGCCATGGTCAATTCGGGATCGAATATCGACGAATGAGCGTTGCCGATAACATCGACCGAAACTATCGGATCGGCGGCATATTCCAGGATACCCTTCATCGGCCCGTCGGCGGCCTTTTTCATGGCGGCATTGATCTCTTCAGCGGTGGCTTCCTTCTCCAGCATCACGGCCAGATCGACAATCGAACCGACCGGGGTGGGAACGCGGATGGCGCATCCATCCATTTTGCCTTTCAGGGCCGGAATCACTTCGGAGATGGCCTTGGCAGCGCCGGTCGTGGTCGGAATCATTGACAGCGCCGCCGACCGGGCCCGCCGAAGGTCTTTATGCGGCGCATCGAGGATACGCTGATCGCTGGTGTAGGCATGAATGGTGGTCATGAAGCCGCGCTCGATGCCGAAAGTGTCGACGAGCACTTTGCAGACCGGCGCCAGGCAGTTGGTGGTGCATGAGCCGATGGAAATCACGTTGTGTGTTTTCGAATCGTACTCTTTATCGTTCACGCCAAGCACAAATGTTCCGTCGGGCTGTTTGGCCGGGGCGGATATCAACACTTTCTTGGCTCCCGCCGCGATGTGCTTGGAGGCGGCTTCCTTGGTACGAAACAGACCGGTCGATTCGACGATGATCTGTGCGCCCAGTTTCGACCACGGCAGATTGCCCGGATCGCGTTCCGCCATCACCGGGAATTTCTTGCCATCGACGATAAGATTGCCGTCGTCATATCCGACCTTGCCGGGATATTTACCCTGGGTGGAGTCGTACTTGAGAAGATGAGCGAGGGTTTTGGCGTCGGTGATATCGTTGAGGCCGACGATTTCCACGCCGCCGCTCTGCAGGGCGGCTCGAAACACCAACCGGCCGATCCGGCCGAAACCGTTGATTCCAATCTTGATAGACATCCATATCCTCCGCTGATTATTTTTTATGAAAGAAGTAGGCCACGCCCATGGAGACGGCTGTGCCCGAATAATCTTTTACGCCCGCCAGGACATTGCTGAACTTGATGGGATGGTACTTGACAGCGACATTCAAACCTATTTGCTCGGCGACGGGGAAATCGATTCCTCCCCCGATCACGGGCAGAAAATCCGCTTCCGTTCGATTGGTGATGTCAGGATTGTAGGAGTAGTCGTAGGTCACGATGAAATCGATACTCTGCCGGCCCCAGGCCACTCCCCCGCCTGCGACGACAAACGGCAGGAATTTTTTCGAGCGTCCCGATAACGGTGAGAATTTAACCTGAAAGAGCGCCTGATAGAGATTGATTGTCCCGATGTAACGGCCGGTCGGATCTTCGATCACCGCGTCGCCGCGACTGGCGATGCCCAGCGATCCTTCGAGGAACACAACCGGCGCCAGTCGATAATCAAGAAATAATTCCGTATAAAATCCGGCATCCGGCATATTGGTTTCGACGGTGAAATCCTGAACCGTCTGCGGTCCCTGATTGCTGATCCACGCCCCCAGTCGAATTCCTACCATCGAATACTCAGCCGCCAGCAGTGCATCCGCCGGTTCCTTTTCGAGTCCGACCGCCGTTCCCGACAATATCAATGCCACTATCGTGACGCCAACGCCGACACGTGCATGTCTACCCAAAGAACACCTCGGCCATTTCATAGAACTCATCATCAACCGTCCTGGTTTTTCCGGCCATATCCGCCAAGGGCACGCCGACGATGTCGCTGCCCTTTAGCGCCGCAAAATAGCCAAACTTTCCCTGATGGACAAGATCAATCGCAAACAATCCGTACCGCGTACCGAGATTTCTATCGAACGCTGTGGGCGATCCGCCCCGCTGAATATGGCCAAGAATCACCACCCGGCTTTCATAGCCGAGCCGCTTCTCGATTTCCTGCGCAACATAATTGCCGATACCCCCCAGCCGGACGTGGCCGAACTCGTCGACGGAACCGTCCTGGGTGATAACCATACCCTCGGGATGTTCGGGGGTTTTAACCTTGGTCCCTTCAGCCGCCACGACGATCGAAAAGTCCTTGCCCCGTTCGTGACGGCGTTTGATCAACATGCAAACCTTCTCCAGATCGGCGGGGCGTTCCGGGATCAGGATCATGTCGGCGCCGCCGGCCAATCCGGATTCAATGGCGATCCATCCGGCGTGGCGCCCCATTACCTCGATCACCATCACGCGATTATGCGATTCGGCGGTCGTATGGAGACGATCGATGGCATCAGTGGCGATATTGACAGCGGTATCGAATCCGAACGTCCGATCGGTCCCCCATATGTCGTTGTCGATCGTCTTGGGAACACCGACGACCTTGACACCGAGTTCGAACAGCTTGGCCGCCACGCTGAGGGTATCGTCGCCGCCGATGGCGATGAGGGCCTGAATATTATTCTTCTTCAGATTTTCCAGGACTTTTTCCGGCCCGCCGTCGACTTTGAACGGGTTGGTACGCGAAGTACGCAGGATGGTGCCGCCCTTGGGTAAAATTCCGCTGGTGTCGTCGAGATCCAGCGGCCGCACCAGACCCTCTTTCATCAATCCCTTCCAACCCTGATATATCCCATAAACAACGTAACCGTAACGGATTATGCCTTTCCGAATAATCGCCCGGATGACCGCGTTCAAGCCCGGACAATCGCCTCCTCCTGTGAGAACTCCGACCTTCAATTTCAGCCTCCACTGGTTAGCATGGTTGCCAATATATCGGGGTAACCATTCGTGTCAAGTGCTACGTCCCTAAACACCTAATATCGACCGGATATTGCTTTTATTTATTTGCGTCGTCCCCGGCGCCGATATATATCCGGTTTTTCGGGTAATCGATCAGTAGGACAAACCGCTTAAGAATATCGACTCCCACGAATCCTTCGATATAATCCGGAAATGGCACGTCGCTGTCGCCGGTGGAAACCATCACGGTGGGCTTATCGATAGTGATTGATCCGATCTGCAGCGAATCGGCGCGACCGGAAACGACTGTCTGCATGCCCCCCAGGCCCATGATTTGATGAGGCGACCAATCGTGAGTCTTTTCCTTCCCGACACTTTTGTACCAGCGCGAATTGCGCCGCAGAAACAATCCCATCTCCGCGCCCAGATCAAACGCCACGCGTATCGGCCGGCCGTCCAGCCTGCAGATTATGAGGGGAAGTTGGTAATAGATATCGATGGGAAGCGGATTGCCGATGTCGTACGAGACCGGTTTATTTGGATTATAGAGCACGAGCGTTCCATTGGAAAAATCGACCTTCATGGGAAAACGGACGAAGAAGTCGTATCCCAATATGCCGTTTATCTGTCCCAATCCTCCGCCCTGCAGGGCGCCGAAATCGAATATGTTGACCCGGGTCAGCTTCCACGATACGTCGCCAATGATTATCGAATCGATCCTGCCGAATTCAACGTTGCCGTATCCTCCTACGCCCCGAACTGGGACATCGCCGATCGTCTTGATGCCCAAGTCGGCGGCCAGCTTGGATGAAATCAGCGTCGTCCCGGCGCCGCTGTCCAGGATGAATAAATAGGACCCGAAGCCGTTGATTGCGACCTTGATACTCAGCCGATTCTCTGAAAATTGCATCGGGATCACCGACGAATCGGCGCCGTCCCGAAAGGCAATATCGCCTTCGACGGAACCCGGCATTTTGAAGACGGAATCCGGGATGGCGGCATTATAGCGTAATGAATCCAGCACCGCTGATATGCGATACGGCGCATCAGGCGACACGACCGAAATCCGATAAGGCGTCGATATGCCATGGACCATGCGAAAATCGGTATAATGCGAAATCATCCGGATGCCGCCGATTAACTCCGAGGTGTATTCCAACCGGCCGTTTCTGGTATTGATGAACACCGACATCGAATCTCCGCCCTCCGGGAACAGGGCCAAGTAGTAAAAAGAAGTGTCGCTGATCGCCGTATCTCCGCGATAATCAACCTTCCCGGGCCGGCGGCCGGGGAGCACGTAGGAGTAACTCTGGAAATAGAGGTTATCGATAATCGGCTTTTGTTCGTCAAGTGATTGCCGGCGCACAATCCCGTTGAAATCGCTCGACCAAGCGGTAATCCCGTCGAAGCCGTTTTCCTGAGTACCCACGGTCAGATCAACCCGCTCATAGTATTCGGCCGGAAATTTGATAAACGTTTCCGATTTCCCTTCGAGATTCATGTAGGTGACGGACGTGTACATGGCGACCGACGTTAGCGCTTCCACCGAATCTCTATCTCCCAACGCGGCGAGATGCTTTTCGAGCACGGTATGCAGATCGGCCGCATGGATGAGCCCTCGGGATATCCCGAAGAACGCCACTACTATGATGACGAATCGCACAATTTGCCGGGACATGTCTCCTCTTTCTCCATTATAACGCCGAAAAGTCCGGGAAGTTTGAGTTATGACGCGACCGTGGCCGGGCAATCAATAATCCTGCCAGCGGTAATCGGCCAGCACTAGAAAGCCGATCAAAATCCAGAAGAAAACCAGCGACGTTCCTCCGTAGCTCATGAACGGAAGCGGCAGTCCGGTGACCGGCATCAATCCCAGCGTCATGCCGACGTTGACTATCGTTTGGAAGAAGATAATCGTGACCACTCCCCATGCGACCGTCGCCATGAAGGTCGAGCGGCATTTGGCCGCGATTTTCAGCCCGCGTAGGATAATAAAGGTAAACAGGCCGATGACAATAAGGCCGCCGATAAGACCGATTTCCTCTCCCAGAACGGAGAACACGAAATCGGTGTGCCGGACCGGGAGATATTCCAGGCGCGTCTGCGATCCGCCCAGAAAGCCCTTGCCAAAAATACCGCCGGATCCGATGGAGATGATCGATTGGATGATTTGATATCCGGCCCGTTGGGGGTCACGCCCGGGGTCGAGGAAAATAAGTATTCGCATTTTCTGATAATCGGCCAGCCGGTTCCAGAGTAGTGGTGTCATCATCCCGAACGCCAGGTTGACTACCGTCGCCAGCACCGCAAAGGAAACAGACGGCCGTCGGATGAATAATAGCGTCAAGAGGAGCAGGAAATATGCAGCCCAGGCCACCCAATGAAACGCTGCCACCATCGATACCAGCGGCGAGAGGATCAGGATCAAATAGAGCGGACGCAGGCCGGAGAAAAACCACAGCGAGAACAATAGGACGAAGTATACCAGCGAGGTACCCAGATCGGGCTGCTTGAGAATCAAACCGGCCGGGACGGCTACCAGAATGAACGAGAAGGCCAAGCGGCGTTTAGATTCCGGCGGCAGTTTGGTATAGGCGAAATACCGCGCCAGAACGAGCAGGACGGCCAGCTTGGCGAATTCGGACGGCTGGAAGTTAACCGGGCCGATGGAAAACCATCGGGCCGCGCCCATCTGGCGCGAGCCCATAACCAGAACCACGACCAGCAGGGCCACCATTACGCCGTAGAACAAATAGGCGGAAAAATCATAGAAGCGCGGCGGCATCGAAATCGTCACCGCGAAAGCCGCCAGCGCTACGGCCAGCCATATCAGCTGCCTGAGATAATAATGCTGTGCGGTCGGATCGTCGCTGTGATGCTGGGCGGAAAAGATGAGGAGAATGCCGATCACCGACAGCAACAGAGCTGCGATGATCAGTTTCCAATCGAGGTCATGCATTCGGATGCCGGTTACCAGTCTCATCACTCCGCCTTTATGACCACCATGTTCGAATCCACGGGGTGATATTTATCCATATACGCCTTGATGACGTCCCGGACGAGGGGCGCGGCGACCTCCGAGCCGTGACCGGCGTTTTCGACGATGGCGCAGACCACGATTTCGGGAGATTCCGCCGGCGCGAATCCGACGAACCATGAATGATCCTCGCCGTGCGGATTCTGGGCGGTGCCGGTCTTCCCCGCCACGGTTACATTTTTCAGGTGTGATCCCCGCGCCGTGCCGTGCTCGCCGTTTACGACTTCAATCAGACCTTCCTTCAGGATTTCTATCGTTTTCTCGGAAAACGGCAGTGTAAATGACAATTCCGCTCCGCGCGATGTCTCCCGACCATCCGGGCCGATTTCGGCCTTGAGCAGATGCGGCCGATAGACAAGCCCGTTATTGGCCAGCCCGCAGTAGAATTGGGCCAGTTGCAGCGGCGTCGAGAGTATTTCCCCCTGACCGATGCCGAGGTTGAGCAGCACCGCCTGCGTCCATCGGCGTTCGCCGTAATGCTTATCATACCATTGCTTGTCGGGAACGTTGCCGGCAGCCTCTTGCGGCAGGTCGATACCGGTCCTGTGGCCGAAACCGCACGCCCGCGAAAACCGGCTGAACTCCTCCAGCCCCAGCTTGTACCCCAGTTGATAGAAGAAAACGTCGCAGGATTGCTCAATGGCCGGAACGACCGATAGCTTACCGTGCCCACCCGCATTCCAGCAATGGAAAAACCGATTGCCAAACTGGTAGCCACCCACGCAGGGGGCGAATTGAGTATGCTTATCTATCAGACCCAATTCCAGCCCGGCGCCGGCGATGACCAGTTTATATGTGGAGCCCGGCGGATAGAGTCCGTCGAGGGGCCGGTTCAGCAACGGATTGGCGGAGTCGGCTACAATCGCCTTCCACAGGCTATCCGGGATTACCGTGGAGAAAATATTGGCGTCGGGCGAAGGCTTGGACACCATCGCCAGGACCTCGCCGCTGCGGGGATCAATAGCCACGGCTGCACCGCAGCAATAATCCCCGAACGCACTGGCCGCGGCTTTTTGAACGTCCAGGTCGATGGTCAATATCAGGTCTTTCCCCGGCTCGGACGGCGTGCCCGGGTAATCTTCCATTTCACCGAGCAATTGGCCCGAAGCGGCGATTTCCAGATATTGCGTGCCTTCCATTCCCAGCAGATCGCGATCATAGTATTTCTCGATACCGGCCTTGCCGATCATCCGCCCGGCACGATAAATAGACGGATCGAGATTGGCCATTTCATCCTGAGAAATTTCGCCGACATATCCCGTGAAGCATTCGCTGGCGAGGCTGTCGCCATACTGGCGAGCCTGGTCCTGCCGATAGACGGCGCCGGGATATTCCTCATTCTGTTCTTCCAAAATGGCGATCTTGTCAAAAGCAATATCCCGTTTGACGGTGGCGGGCTGATACCGGTTGATCGTATTTTTCCGGATCCGCTGCTGCAATTCTTCGTCAGTGACATTGAGAAGATCCGCCAGTTTATCGACTGCCGATGTCCCGGACGCCTCGACCGGGACTACCGATAATGTATATGATGCCCGATTGTCCACGATCGGTACACGGTTGCGATCATAGATGACGCCCCGGGGCGGCGTCACCGGCTGCATGCGGATGCGGTTGTTTTCCGATTGGGCATGCAGGTAGTCGTACCGGAACACCTGGAGATAGACCATCTTGACCAGAAGCATGAGCAGAAAGAGACCGGCCACGATGCTGCCGATCAGGACGCGCCGTTGTATACTGAGACGTTCAGCCATCTTATTTAGAATATCGAACGAATTCGGGCATATGATAACCGCCCTGATCGCACCATAAAGAATATCCAGGCGAGAACCGCCGAGTAGGCGACGCTGGGCAGAGCCGCCGACCACAGCGATCGGAAGAACTCCGACGATCCCGACGTGGGGTAAATTAGCGTGTAGGGGATGGAATAAAAGACCAGCCCGGCGAGAACCAGAATCATTCGGCTCTGAATCGAATCTAGATTCAACCGTTCCTTCGCCTGCGAAGTCATCACCGCCATGACCGCAAAAATCAGCGCGTGGACACCCAGCCGGCTGGGATCGGGGGCATCGTAGACGAGACCGGCCGCCAGTCCGAACCATACCGCCTCCATCTCCTCTTTGTTGAGCGCCACCAGCAGTACGATCAGCGCCGCCAAATCAATCTGGGCCTGCCCGATCGACAGCAGCCCGGCCAAAAGCGTCCGGTAGCAGGAGATTAACAAAAGATAGACGACATATGGGATGACGCGCATTATTGCTTCCTCTTGAGGATATACAACTCGTCCAATCCGTTGAAATTGACGGCCGGGTCAACGGAAATATCATAGAAGAATTCCTTCTCCGGCGCCGTCACATTCGTGACCGTCCCGATAACCAGACCTTCGGGAAAAATCTCCCCCAGTCCCGACGTAATCACCGTGTCGCCGACGGTGACGTCGCCCTGTTGCGGGCAGTTATCGAGGTACATGCCGCGACCGATGTCGTAGCGAATGATGCCCTGTTCGCGGCTTCTTTTGATCCGGGCTGCGGCCCGGCAACGCGGTTCCGTCAGCAAATAGACAACTGAATAGTCGTCCATGACCTCCGCCACCCGCCCGGCCACACCGTTGCGATTGATAACGGTCTGATTAACGCGGATGGAATCGTCCGCGCCCAGATTGATCACCAGCCGGTTGGGAATGCCGGTGCCGACGACGCTGATAATTTCGACCGGCACGACCGTGTACTCGGCCCGTTCGATGAAGCCAAGCATAGCGCGGAGCCGTTCGTTTTCCGCCCTTATTTCATTGTAGAATTGCAGGCGGCTGCTCAGATCGACCACGGTCGCATTCAGGGCCTTGTTGTCATCAGCCGTTTGCAGGAGCCGGTCCGTCGCGAATTTGATCTTCTGAAACGGGTAATAGAAGACAGTAGTAACGAAGTTCCCCACCGGCGACGCGATACGCTGACCGGAGACGATAAAGGCGGCGGCAAGTACAATGGCGGCCACAGTATGCACGAGCGTTTTGCGCTCCCGTAGCCATGATGATCGCCAGTCCATTGGCAGCAGTCCCGGTTATCCCTTCCCGATCATTCGACCGAATCAAGAATTGTCAACAACTCCCCCGGGGAATTCACGTTCATCAATTTCTGGCGGTTTTCCTCCGATTTCATAATATACGACAGCCGGGCCATGACATTCAGGTGGGCGCCGATGGCGTCTTCGGGGGCGGCAATCAGGAAGAAAACATGCACCGGCTTTTTGTCCATGGCGTCGAAATCGATCCCCTGCTGACTGCGGCCGAAGCCGATGACGATGCCCTTGGTCGCCTTGGTCTTGGCGTGGGGAAAGGCGACGCCGTAGCCGATGCCGGTGGTCACCATATTCTCGCGGTGGATGATATCGCGAAGGAGTTCATCACGGTCTTTTACCAATGGGGACGAAGACGCGATATCGACCAGCTCCTCAATGACGTCGTCTTTTGTCGTCGCTTTTAAATCAAATGTTACCAGTTTTTCGTCGCAAAATTTGGATAGCTTCATATCCTCACCGTCTCAACTTGAATTTTCGGGATATCCACCGCCGCAGACACCGGCGTTTCCATCCCGCAACTATCATCTATCTTTTACTCTCGAAAGACCCCCATTTTCCGATATTTCTGTATCCGTTTCATGATTAAATCTTCCGGTGATAGAGTATCGAGATCACCCAAGGCCTTAAGGATATATTCCTTGACCGCCGCCGCCGCTCCTTCCGGATCGGTGTGCGCGCCCCCTTCCGGTTCGGGGATAATGCCGTCAATCAGATCCAGCTTGGCGACGTCCTCGGCGGTCAATTTGAGTGCCTCGGCCGCCTGCGGCGCTTTGGCGGCGTCACGCCAAAGGATGGCGGCGCATCCCTCCGGTGAAATCACCGAATACCACGAATTTTCCATCATGTAGACACGGTCACCTAAGCCGATCCCGAGCGCCCCGCCGGAGGCACCCTCGCCAATAATCACGATCACGATCGGGACTTCCAGATTGGTCATTTCCCGCAGATTGCGTGCGATAGCCTCAGCCTGTCCCCGTTCCTCAGCCCCGATGCCGGGATACGCCCCCGGCGTATCGATCAGGATCACAATGGCGCGCTTGAACCTTGACGCCGTCTGCATCAACCGCAACGCCTTGCGGTACCCCTCCGGATTGGCCATACCGAAATTGCGGTAGAGCTTATCTTTGGTGTCGCGGCCCTTCTGCTGGCCCAGAATCAAAACCGGCCGTCCGTCCAGACGGGCGAACCCGCTGACGATCGCCTTGTCGTCGGCGAAATAGCGGTCGCCGTGCAGTTCGACAAAATCGGTGGTTATCATATTGATATAGTCAAGGGTATACGGCCGCTTGGGATGACGCGCCAATTGCACGCGCTGCCAGCGCGTCAGATTGGCAAAAATACTCTGCCGCATTTTGTCTAGCTTTGCCTGGAGCGATTTGATTTCGCTGTCCAGTTCGATATTTTCGGATCGACTGAACTCCTCCATGTCGGAGATCTTTTTCTGGAGTTCCAGAATCGGCTTTTCAAAATCGAGGTACGGGCCTTCAATCATATATATTCGTCTTCCCTGTTCCGTCTAATATATGCGAGCATAAATCTATACAAAACCGCAAGAATTACAACCATAAAAACGACCAAAATCGTGAACACGACCCGCTTGTTCACGATCAACATGGCTCCAGATAGAATGGCGAAAATCGCTGACAACAAATAAAATAGCCAGACCACCTGGCATTTCGACATCCCCGTCATTGACAGATAATGAAACAAGTGCCGATTATCCGCCGTGTAAAATTTCTGCCCGGTGGCCGTCCGCCGGATAAACGACACGACCGTCTCCAGTATCGGCACGCCCAAAGCCGCCAACGGTACAAATACGGCTGCGGTCGTATACGACTTAAGCGGAAATATAATCGAAACGACGGCGAAGAGATATCCCAGAAAAAGCGAGCCGCTGTCCCCCATGAATATTCTGGCGGGGTAATGGTTGAAGTAGAGAAAAACCAGGGTCGCGCCGATTATGGCCGTCGTGAATACGACCACCGTGATAAGCTCAAAAGCAACTCCCACAAAAAGGAGCGCCAGAGCCGCGATGGCCGAAACCCCGGCCGCCAGACCGTCCAACCCGTCGATCAGGTTGATGCTGTTGGTGACTCCGACCAGCCACAACAACGTCACCGGCAACGAAAAATGCCCCAGATTTACCGGACCGTAGAACGGGATGAACAGTACCGATATTTTTAGCCCGCCCATAAAAAGAATCAGCCCCATGATAATCTGTGCCGCCAACTTGACCGGGGCTGAGAGGCCTCCCAGATCGTCAATCAGGCCGATGAGAAAGACGATAATCCCGCCGGCAATGAGGAAATAGAGAAACTGGCCGAGTTCCGCA
>Ga0315554_1000679_pt1 | contig 20248 bp, 22 predicted proteins | sample SalMarSW160370MG_FD_202114 | JGI IMG/M metagenome (GOLD analysis project Ga0315554, IMG submission 202114) | Salt marsh sediment microbial communities from the Plum Island Ecosystem LTER, Massachusetts, United States - Salt Marsh Sediment SW1603-70 ... | reverse complement strand
ACGGGAAAAATGTAAAAAACATTTTGGATTTCTACTCTCAGATCAACACCAAGAAAAATACGGAGCTCAGCTTCCGGATCTTCCGCCAGGGCGTGGAGCTTGTGGTGGGACTGGTCAGTTGAGCAAACACCACAAACACGCATTCGCTACGGCCGGCACCCAGGTGCCGGCCGCTTGCATTTGGGCCGGGATGGGCAGATCTCCACTGCGGGAAAAATGAAAAAAAAACAATCAGATAGTAGAATGACAACCTATGGCTGAGAAGAAGATCGGACTGCTGTCGGCGGTTTCCATCGGTATCGGCGGTATGGTCGGCGGCGGCATTTTTGCGGTGCTCGGTCTGGCCGTGCAATTGGCCGCCGGCGGCACCTACATTGCATTTGCCATCGCCGGATTCGTCGCCCTGCTGACCTCCTACTCTTACGCCAGGCTTTCCTTGGCCTACCCCAGTCCGGGTGGGACCGTGGAGTTCCTCAACCAGGCCTTCGGCTCGGGCATCCTCACCGGTGGATTGAATATTCTGCTGTGGTTCAACTACGTCATCATGCTCTCACTCTACGCGTATGCCTTCGGAAGCTATGGGTCGACCTTCTTTGCCGCCGACCTGCAGCCCCTGATGAAGCATGTGCTCACCAGCGCAGTCATTGTTGTTTTTACCGGACTTAACGTCCTGGGAAGCCGGGCGGTAGGAGAGGCGGAGGAATGGATCGTCGGGGTGAAGGTGGGGATCCTGTTGCTGTTCTTGGTATTGGGTTTGGGAAAGGTTGACGTGGCAAACCTGAAACCCGGCACCTGGGCTCCAACCTTCCGCCTCATCACCGGAGGTATGATCATCTTCGTCGCCTATGAGGGCTTCGAATTGATCGCCAACACCGCCTCAGACATGAAGAACCCGAGTAAGAACATTCCCCGTTCGTATTCCATTGCCGTGGGCTTCGTGGTCCTGCTCTACATCCTGATCGCGGTGGTAACATTGGGTGTCTTGCCGATTCCGGCAATTGTGCAGGCCAAGGATTACGCCCTGGCTGCGGCGGCCAAGCCGCTTTTCGGTTCTCTGGGATTCATGATCATCACGGTTGCAGCCCTGATGTCCACCGCCTCCGCGATCAACGCGACCCTCTACGGTGCTTCACGGGTGAGTTACATCATCGCCAAAGACGGGGAGTTGCCTGAATCCCTGGAAAGGAAGATCTGGAACAAACCCATTGAAGGCCTGCTCCTCACCTTCTGTTTCACCCTTGCGATGGCCAACCTCTTCGATCTCTCCAGCATCGCCATGATGGGCAGCGCCGGGTTCATCATCGTGTTTACGGCGGTCAATGCGGCGAATCTTCGCTTGTTCCGGCAGACCCGCAGCCGATGGTGGCTGCCGCTTTTAGGAACCGTGGCGTGTTCCGCAGCCCTGGTGCTGCTTCTGGCACAAACCGCCCTGGAAAACCCGTGGAAGATCGCGATCCCCGCAGCCATGTTGCTGTTGTCTTTTTTGATCGAGATCACCTACCGTGGTATATCCGGCCGGACCATCGAGCGGGCGCTTCCCCCGCGGAACACGGAGTAAAGCGCCAGACTCGAAATCTCCCCGCTGTTCGGTCTATTTCTTGAACAGGCTCAGGTACTCCCCGTAGCCTTCCTCGGCCAAATTGCTCACCGGAATGAAGCGCAAAGCGGCGGAGTTCATGCAGTAGCGCAGGCCCGTGGGAGCCGGTCCGTCCTCGAACACGTGCCCCAGATGCGAGTCCGCAAACCGGCTGCGGACCTCCGTGCGGACCATGCCAAGGCTCCTGTCGGAGTGCGTCACGATGTTGCCCGGTTCCAGGGGACGGGTGAAGCTCGGCCACCCGGTGCCCGATTCGTATTTGTCCTTGGAGCTGAAAAGCGGCTCCCCGGACACCACGTCTACGTAGATGCCCTCACGGTGGTTGTCCCAGTACTCGTTGCTGAAGGGACGCTCGGTACCATTCTGCTGGGTCACCCTGAACTGCAGCGGTGAGAGCAGCCGTTTGAGCTCGGCCTGAGAGGGTTTTTTATAGACTCCATCCTCCGCTCCAGGCGGAGGAACCGGTGCCTGAGAATCCAGGCCGGCTGCATTTTCAGCTGTGCCGACAGCAGCAGCCGCGGCAATCATGATTACGAACAGCAATCTGCTCATCAGTTATCCTCCATTCTGTGTCGAAGGTAGGGACAAAAGATCACAAAAGGCTCACGGAAGAGTAAAGAGTCTGTGCTGGCCCGGCACCCCTGTTAAAACAGAGATGAATCGTGATAGGATGTCCATGAGAATCCATCGAGTAGGAGGAAAGATGAAGGGAAACGACAAGCTGGTGGAGGTGCTCAATGAACTGCTGGCGGATGAGCTCACAGCCATCAATCAATACATGGTTCATTCGGAAATGTGCGAAGATTGGGGGTATGAGAAACTGCATGACCTTTTCGAAAAGCGTTCCATAGACGAAATGAAACATGCGGAGAAGCTGATCGGCAGGATACTTTTTCTGGAGGGAAGACCGATCGTGACGACTCTGAACAAAATCCATATCGGGGCGGAGGTTCCCAATCAGCTGGCCAACGACCACGACGCCGAAGTGCAAGCCATCAAGGCCTACAACGACGCCATAAAACTGGCCGGAGACGTCATGGATTTCGCCACCCGGGAGATCCTGGAAGGGATCCTTAGTGAGGAAGACCGCCACATCGACGATATCGAGGCTCTGCGGGACCAGATCGAGCAGATGACGCTGCCGATCTTCCTGACCACCCAGATATAGAAGATCCTTCGGGCGCGGCTCCGCCGGGATCGCCTTCTTGTTTTTTACCCCATTCGATCAGAAATAGAGTTTCACCGCCGTGTAGACCAGGTTGGGATAGGCGCCGAACTCCGAGCGGTACTCAATGGGCTTACCTCCGCTGACCAGTGGGTTTTCTCCGAAGCCCAGGGTGCATCCGCCTTCCAGGTAGACGTTTTCCTTGATGTTGTACTCCAGCGAGAGGGAGAGTACCACGGAAGGATCGGTCAAATTGACCAAAACGAATCCCGAGGCGGGGAGCAGGGGAGCGAGCTGGTAGGTGGCCCCGAGGCTGAGGTAGTGCCGTCCCAGCAGGTAAGCGCTTCCTTCAATATAGTCCGGATCATCGGCCAGTTGCAGGTAGTCCGTGGCGCTTGTTCCACCCGGGGAGTTGAAGTGATACTCCAGGTAGGTGTAGAGGCCGTTGCTGAAATTGTAGTCCAGCCCGACGGATAGACGGAGGTAGTCCTGCCCCCAGGGATCAGCGGCGGTGTTTATGATGTCGGGGATGACGTAGGCTGTCTCCAGCCAGGCTCCGGCTTTCCCGATGGCCCGGGCCAGGTCCAGCCCCGCCATCAGGTTCTCTTTGAAGAGCATGGTCAGAAGGCTGACGTCCGTATCCAGGAGGTGGAGCTTCGCTCGAGCGAAGGCCGCGCTGCGGTCGGAGCGGAACTCCTCTCCGAAGATGTAGCCGATGTCTGCCTCGTCCATGGCCCCGAAGGGGATGCGGAGCCTTACCGCATCCACCCCCTTGCGGTATTCGCTGTCCAGGGCGGAAAAGCGCAGCGGAGCGATTACATCCGTCGGATTGATGGTGCGGGCGCTCCCCCAGGCCACCGCCTGCCTGCCTAGCGACAGATCGGCGAAGGGAAGATGAAACGTGACCGCCGCCCGATCCAGCTCATTGTACAGCCCGATGTTGTTCACCTCGGCGGCAGACCAGGGCAGAAGGCGCCTGCGCAGATCCACCAGCCGGTACGCGCCGGTACCGGCAGCGAGGAAGATCGAGCCGTCCTGGAGGGATGCGGGGCGGATCTCCGGGTAGAGCACATAGGCCAGCTCCAGGGAGGACGACTTGCTGGGGTAGATGCTGGTCATAAGGCGCAGGATCCCCGTTGAAACCCCGAAGGAATCGCCCTGCCAGCCGGAATCGTAGATCCAATTGAGATATGTCTTGTACGACCCGCTGACCGAAGTATCCAATCCATGGAGCTGGGCGCCGTACAGCAGAAACACCGCCAGGGCAAGGACCCGCAGGGAACCGAGCGCCGGTGGTATTGCTCTGCCGTTACTCTTTGACTTCATCTCGTACATTCACTCCATCCTCCAGAACGACCACCCTGCGGGCCTTGTCGATCACCCGCTGGTCGTGGGTCGAAAACACGAAGGTCATCCCCGTATCCCGATTCAGCTGCCTCATCATGTCCAAAAGGGATTCGCTGGTCTTGGAATCCAGATTGGCGGTTGGCTCGTCGGCCAGCACCAGTGCGGGGCGGGTCACCATGGCCCGGGCGATGGCCACGCGCTGCTGCTGTCCTCCGGAAATCGCCTTGGGGAAGCGGTCGTTGAAGCCCTCAAGGCCCACATCGCTCAGGATGCGGGAAACCCTCTGGTGTCGCTCCTCCGCCGCTACGCCCTGGAGCATCATCACGTACTCCACGTTTTCTTCCACGTTTAAAACCGGGATCAGGTTGTAGGCCTGGAAGATGAATCCGATGTTGTCCCTTCTGAAGTCCGACAGCCGGTTGCCGCTCATCTCGGAGATATGCTCCCCGTTCAGCCAGACGTCTCCCTCGGTGGGACTGTCCAAACCGGAAATCAGATTCAGAAAGGTGGTCTTCCCCGAACCGGAGGGACCCACGATGGCGGTGAACTCTCCCTTGGCTATGGCCAGGTCGATTCCCTGCACCGCGTGAACCACCACGCTGTCCCGCCGGTAGTCCTTTTTCACTCCCCGGGTGAGGACGATGTCCTTTTGGTCGCTCATACTCTTCTCCTTCGTTTCCAAGTTGACTCCTCCCTTGCTCGACCTTCGACCTCGAGATTACAGGGCCCGCTGCAGCGCCTGGGCCACGGACATCCTGCTGGCATGGCCCGCCGGATACAGGCTGACCACGCAGGTAAAGGCGAACACCAGCAGGGGATACAATATGAACTGGCGCAGGTTGAACACCGGGTAGATGCGGCTGGTGAAGGTGGTGCCGGCCAGCTCCACGCCGGTAAGATCCAGGCCGGTCAGCGAGCTGAGCAGGGTGATGCCCGCTCCCAGGATCATCCCGATTGCCACGGCGTATATGGCCAGAGATCCGGCTTCGAAGACGATCAGGTTTCTTAGGCGGGTCGGGCGGGTGCCCACGGCCCGCAACACACCGAACTCGAAGGTCCGCTCGTACAACGCCATGAACATGGTGTTGATGATCCCGAAGACGATCATGGCGAATACCAGGATCACCGTGACCGCTATGGAGATGTTCGTCATATCCAGGACGTATTTGAGCTGGGGCACGAGCTGCTGCCAGGTCTCGGCCACGTTTCCGTAGCTTGAATACTCCTGTGAGAACTGCGCCCCCTGCTCGGAAGCGTACTGGCTGCGGCGGAACTGGATCGCAATCTCGTGGGCCCTCCCATCGATCCCGAGCATGTGCTGGGCCGATCTCAGGGTAACGAACACCGTCGCCGAGTCCAGTTCGCTGATCTGCATTCGAAATATACCTCCGACCCGAAACAACGTCTGAGAGAGCTCTCCGGAGCCGGCTTGAGAGACGGTGATCACGATACGGTCCCCTACCGCTACGCTCAGTCTATCGGCCAGCTTCTGTCCAATCAGGGCACTGCCGTTTTGATCCGCCGCCAGATAGGAACCATCGATCATGGACTCGTCGATCTTGGAAAGCGCCCTCTCGCTGTCGGGGGCGATACCGTAGATGACCACCGAGGCGATGTCCGCGGGAGCCGAGATGGTGCCGAAGGACAGGGTTCGTTCGGTGAATGCCCGTACGTTGGGATCGTTGTCCAGCTGGTCGGTGACCCGATCCGCTCGGGAGATGGTCAATCCTGCATTCTGGGTATCCTCAAAGCCCTGACGGTGGATCTGGGCCTGGCCGAGAAACGAGGAGGTGGCCGAGGAGATCATGCTTTCCTTCATGCCCACGATATAGGCATCTACGAAGATCATCGCCGCCAGACCGATACCGATGATCAATCCGGTCAGGAAGGTCCGACGCCTGTTGCGGAAGATGTTCCGCCAGGCCAGCTTAAGGTAAAATCGCATAGGTTACTCCGTTAGAACGTCCGCATCGTTTCCGCCGGCACGGTTCGCGCCGCCCGCAGGGCCGGAGGAAGACAGACCAGAATGGAGGTGACGATCACGGTCAGGGAGGGAAGGTAGAAGCTGCGGGCATTGATCTCCCCCTTCATATACCGGAACTGCACGCTTCCCCACTCGATAGGATTGGCCAGTGCGATCCCGTGACGGGAGAAGTACCAGTTCAACAAGAATCCCAGGATCGAGCCCAGCAGGATGCAGACGGCGGCCAGCAGGGTGGTTTCGGTAACGATCATCCCCACGATCCGGCCCGGACGGGTTCCTATTGCTCGGAGCACCCCGTATTCCTTCTGCCGCTCCAGAACCGACATCAGGACCGTGTTGAGGATGGTGATGGCCACGACCATCACCACCACGACCAAAGTGAGGTACATCCCGTTCTTGTCCGCCTGCATCGCCTTATAGAACTCGCTGGCGAATACCTGCCAGGGGTCCACCTCCAGATCGCTTCCGGCCAGGCGCCGCCGTAGATCCTCAGTGACCTTCCGTACATGGTTGAGGTTGTCCACGGTGACGGCGATCTCGTGCACCTGTCCCTCCAATACGAAAAGTGTTTGAGCATCGGCCAGCCTCAGGTAGATCGCGCTGCGGTTCAATCCCGGATCTCCGGTATCGATCAGGGCGATGATGTCATAGATATCATTGGCGATCGAACCGTCGGCAGCCTGGGAGACGAGGATCAGCTCATCCCCGATACCAGCCTCCAGCACCGTGGCCAGCGTCTGGCCGATTATGGCCTGGTTGGGCCGAGGGCCGAAGTACGCTCCTTTTACGATTTTTTCCGCGATGTTGGTGGTCCGGTCTTCCCGCCCGGGTTCGATGCCGATGATCCGCGCACCGGTGCTCTGATCGCCGACCGAAGCAAGACCGGCTGCGTAAATTCTGGGGGTCCAGGATTCGACGTGGGCGGCAGCTTCCAACTCCCCGGCCACGCCCTCGGTGTCCCTGATGGTTTTGTAGAGCGACGGGTCATCCAGATAACCGTCTTTGTGGATCTGTATATGTCCGAGGCGGTTTCGGGTAAAGCCGTCGATGATGTGGTTGTAGGTTCCGTCCGCCCAACCGATGAAAAAACTGGCCAGAACGAATCCCACCAGCATGCTCAGCCCGGTGAACAGGGTGCGTTTGCCCTGACGAAGGAGGTTGCGCAGCGCGAGTCTCAGGTTCAACATGGCGGTAATCCTCAAATCTATCCCCGGAAGGTTCGGAGGTTGCGGGTGGTGAAAGTCCCCGCCGGAATGTCTTTGTCGAACTCCGCCTCCAGGTAGCGGATGATCGTCTTTCCCTTTCCATCGTGCGGGACGAGCTCCATGACCGAGGGGATGCTCCGATCGTCGAAGGTCTTTACATCACTGAAGCTCATCGTCCTCATCAACTGGTCCTTCTGGTCGTAGTACTTCTCGGTAACCGGCAGCAGGCTTTCGGCATCCACGACCAGCAGCACCCGATTCCAGACGATCGGGCGTCCCTGCTTGGGCGTGCACTCGATGTACAGGTGACCCGCTTCCGGGTTTGGTACTTCCGCGTATCTAAAATCGTAGTCTTCGGCGAAGGTGAACTCCTTAACCAGGTCGTCGTTGGTGAAATCCGAGCCCATCCAGGAGCTCATCATCATGGATGGCGGAATCCGGATGGTCTTGTCAACCTTGGGCAGGTAGTTCCACATTTCGTTTCCGATGCGAAGGGTTCCGGTGCCTCGTTCCTTTGCCGGTTCCAGGATGCGGATCAGTGTGTTCTCCGTTCCTTCGGACCAGGCCTTGAGACGGAGGGTTCTCTTCCAGTTGGGGTTGACGATCTCCATCTCTATGAGTGCGTAACTGGATTCCGCCCGGTAGAGTTGGTCGATGTTGTCGATGACATCCTGCACCTTCGGTTTTGTCTGAGCGAACATGGTATCGGTGCCGACCAGGATACACAAGACGGCAAACGCCGCCGCTGTCCATGATTTCATTCGATTGCTCCTCAATTTGATTTCTTCCTTGATGTCATGAGATTATACCGCTATTGGGGGTTGAAGGTCAGCATTGCGCGGTTGTTGCGTATCTATTGCTTCAAATACACGATGATCGGACAAATAAACAAACATCAGAAAATAACCTGTTCAGCTTCTATGTTAATGCTTCACCGTCTGATAGGATGTCTTAGCATTTGACATAACCCTACATGGAGGCATCATGAAAGCTACTGTTGATGAGGATCTTTGCATCGGTTCCGGGAATTGTGAAGACACCTGTCCCGCCGTTTTCAAGGTGGTGGATGGAATCTCCCGGGTGCAGATGGACGTCGTTCCCGAAGCTGAGGAAAAGAACGCCCAGGCGGCAGTCGACGGATGTCCCGCAGGGGCCATCAGCGTGGAGTAAGACTCAAGCTTCGACCGGTCATCCGCTCGGTCGATTCACAATCGCCAACCTCTCCCCGATTTCGGATGATTTGTGCGGATAGTGTTCTCCTCATCACTTCTCATGTTGTTTAAATATTACTAATTTAGTATCAATGGAGCAATGGACAGCAAACGCTTCAGGGGCTTGTGCCGCTTATCGGATCTTCCGGAGGGACGGCCTGCCACGGGGAAGGTCGGCTCGAAAGAGTTCCTGCTCCTGCGCAGGGGCGAAGGGGTGCTCATAAGCGGAAACAAGTGCCCCCATCATGGTGCCCGCCTGAGCGACGGTCTGGTGTTCGGCACGGAGGTGGTCTGTCCCTGCCACAACGCCCGCTTCGATCTGGTCTCCGGCCGTGTCCTCTCACCTCCTGCCCTGGACGATATCCCCGTATACCACACCGGCAGGCGGGACGATGAGATCCTGGTTGGGCCGGTTCGAGAGAATCAGAGGCTCTGTCTGCCCTCGATGAGCGGCCAGGGAGGACAGAGCAACGATACCATCCTGATCGTCGGAGCCGGAGCAGCGGGCAATTCCGCTGCGGAAACCCTGAGAAGGGAAGGCTACGAAGGAAAGGTGTTGATGCTAACCGGGGAGCCCGATCTGCCCTACGATCGCACGGCTCTGTCCAAGGGTTTTCTCTCCGGCGCGGTTGGAATGGAGGAGTTGCCCCTCAGATCACAGGAGTACTACGACGCCATGGGCATAGAGGTCCTCACCTCCTGTCCGGTCCGTTCGATCGAGCCCAGGGAGCGCATGGTCGTGCTTCGGGATGGGCGTACGATCGGCTACGACATGCTGCTGTTGGCCACCGGTGGTGTGCCCCGACGACTCGAGGTGCCGGGCGTTGGTCTGCCCGGTTGTCACTACCTGAGGAGCCGCTGCGATGCAGCCGAGATCCTCGAGTCTCTGGCTTGCGCCGGGAGTTCCATAGTGGTTGGAGCGGGATTTATCGGTCTGGAAGTCGCCTCCGTTTTACGGAACCGGGGCATGTCCGTTCAGGTGGTTGCGCCGGAGAACCTGCCCATGTGCGACACCCTCGGGGAGGAGCTTGGACGATGGCTCCAGGATCGGCACGTGAGCCGGGGCGTCGGCTTCTCTCTGGGCCGGAGCGTTCGGGAGATCCGCGGCTCCGGTCGCGTGGAGGAGGTGGTTCTCTCGGATGGATCCTCCCTGGAGGCGGATGTTGTGATCATAGGGGTGGGGATCGAGCCGGCGGTGGATTATTTACGCGGCACCGATCTGGTGCGGGATGGCGCCGTGGCTGTGGACAATCGCCTCAGCACGGCGTTGCCGGGTATCTATGCCGCAGGAGACCTGGCTGCGGTTGCCCAGCCCGGCGGAAAAGCCACTCGGATCGAGCACTGGGTGGAGGCGGAGCGGCAGGGAAAGCTGGCGGCTCAGAGCATGCTGGGCAAAGCAGAGGGATACCGGAGCGTGCCCTTTTTCTGGTCGGAGCAGCAGGGCGTGACGCTGAAGTGTGTCGGTCTGCCCGCCGCCGATTATCGTCGGATTGCCCGGGGAAGCGTGGAGGGGGAAGATTTTCTGGTCGGCTTTTTCGACGGATCGCTGCTCAAGGCGGCGGTAGCGGTAGGCAGGGATAGGGATTTGATAGCCGCCGGGCAGCTCATTCGCAGATCCGCGGGTATCACCCCCGAGCAGTTACGTGGTGCGCAGACCGACCTCGGCGAACTGGCCGCGTCGGTTTGAGCTCAACCGGGGAGGGCGGTTTTCAGGGTTTCTTCGACCCGGTCCAACCACTGCAAACGGGCGGAGCGGTCCAGATCGCGAAGATCGTGAAGGATGTAACAGCCGGTGTGCTTGAAGCCGCAGAACCGAAAGATCCCGTCGTTCCAGAGCCTCTTCAAGAGCTCATCCTCCTTTTTTCCGTCACGAGTGGCGAAGACCAGGGCGGTCTTGTCGACCAGCAGGGGAGTCTGCCTTTTTTTCATGAACTCCGGACCTTCGTAGTCGTAGGCCAGGCCCGCCTGCAACACCCGATCGATCCAGCCCTTCAACAGGGCGGGCGGCTGGCTCCACCAGTCTGGATGGATGATCACCACCGCCTGGCTTTGTTCCAGCTCCCGCGTATGGCGCAGCACCTCCCGGTCAAAGCTGAACCCACGACGTAGCTCGGACTCCTCCAGAACCGGATTGAAGTGCTCCCGGTACAAATCGTGGAAGGTAACTGTATGATCCAGAGCCTTGAGCACCTGAATCACCCTCGCCGCCACGGCATGGTTGTAGCTGTGGGATCGGGGATGGCAGAGGACAACAAGGACGTTCATATTAAAGACTCAGGCCCTGATCTACCAGAGTTTTATCGTGGCGTTCCAGCACCGCCTGTTTGTACAGCTGCGCTCGGGGCTTGTCATCGACCATCACCACGCCGGCCAGCCTCCCATCTCGAAAGACAAAGCTCTGGTACACCGGACCGCTTCTGCGGCGCAGCGTTTCTTCCCGGCCACGGTGGATCCAGGCCCAATTCATGGAGAAGAAGTAGCGGCCGAAGACCTCCATTTTCAACCGGAAGGGGTGATTGATGTACTGCTCCTCCTCACCGCAGACATTGGCTCCGGCAATCTCACCCTGCTTCTCCGCGGCGTGCCAGAGGTGGGTGACCCGGCCGTCCGCATGCATCGCCGCATCTCCCGCGGCGTAGATCTGCGGATGCGATGTGAGCAGTCCCTTGTCGACGCTGATCCCCCTTTGCACGACCAGTCCGGCCCTTCCGGCAAGCTCGGTTCTGGGCTGGGAACCAAGGCAAAATACCAGGATGTCCGCCTGCAACCGCCCTTGCTCCGTGTGAACCGATACCCTGTCCGGACGATCCACCTCCAGGCGCCGGACGCGGCTGTCCAGATGAAGCCCGATGCCCCGGGAGCCAAGGAGCTGCGCTAAAAATCCGGAAGTCTCCTCGTCCAGGTCAGCAGGCATCACCCGTTTCATCCTCTCCACCAGAGTGACTCGAAGTCCCATCCTCCAAAGCTGTTCCGCCAGCTCGATGCCCAGCACCCCGGCTCCCACGATGATCGCGGATTTCCGATCCTCCGCCGCGGCGCGCAAACGTTCCGCCTCTTGGGCTGTACGCAGGGTGAAGATGCGCCCCTGCCTCCGGCCCTCCTCGAAGCCAGCCAGTTCGGGGATCACGGGTGAAGCCCCGGTGGCCAGGACCAGGATGTTCCAGGAAAGCTCGGATCCGTCGGCCAGGGTAAGCATGCGGGTATCCGGGTCGAGGGCCAGGACGCGGGTGTTGATACGAAGGTCGGTTTCAATCTGCCGGTACCAGCCTTCGGGCTGAAGTTCCAGCTCGGCGGCGGTGAATCCTCGGGCCAAACGCTTGGATATCTTGGTGCGTCTATAGGGGGCACGATCCTCTTCGCTGATAAGCACAACCTCCCGGTGATACCCGCGGGCGGCAACCGCTGCAGCCGCGGAATAGGCGGCTATGCCCCCGCCCACGATCAGGACCCCCGATCCTGTTTCACGCATCGATTCCGCTCTCTTCGCCTGATTTGAAAGACGCGAATATCGTGAGTGCCGCTGCAGCCGCGGAGGCAATCCTCATTTCCCCACCTCTCGATGGAAATTGCATTATATATTATTATATTAGTAATATTAGCAGAAAAATCAAGTGGTTTGTGAGGGGATGGGGGCGCCCTAGAGGGGTGGCCCGGGAATAGGAATAATATACTTGACTTATTTAGTAATAATTACTACGGTTACCATGTGGGCACATACATATACGCGGAAGAGAGACACTTCAACCCCAAGGCCGAGGGAGCTACTGTATGATCGAAAAACAGGAGGTCCTGAACGCGTTGCGAGGGGTGATCGACCCCGAGATGGGGATCAACATCGTGGACCTGGGCCTGATCTACCGGATAGAGGTCGGGGAGCGACGCATCGACGTGGAGTTCACCCTCACCTATCCGGGGTGTCCCATCGGTCCGGAGCTGCAGCAGGAGATTGTTCAGACTCTTTGCGATGCGGCCGGCATGGAGCAGGTCAGTGCGCGGATCGTCTGGGAGCCCCTCTGGGGTCCGGAACGGATGAGCGAGGAGGCCCGGCTCACCCTGGGCTATCCCATATAGAGAGGAAGCAGCCGTGAAAAGAGGATTTTCCATTCATGATTTGCGGGCGTCGATCGCAGAGAAACCGATCCTTCTGGGGATCGATCTGGAGATCCGCCCCGGAGAGATCCACGCCCTGATGGGTCCTAACGGATCGGGGAAGAGCACCCTGGCAAACGTGTTAATGGGCCATCCGTCCTACACCGTCGGCGGCGGGCAGGTTCTCCTGGACGGAGAGGATTTCCTGACCCTGAGTACGGATGAGCGGGCCCGAAAAGGCGTGTTCCTGGCTTTCCAGTATCCCGTGGAAATCACCGGCATCACGGTGGGGAAGTTCCTCAAACGGGCCGTGGAGATGCGGCCGGATAGCGAGTCGGAGCATACGGATCCAAAGAGCACGAAAGTGCTGGACGTCTCCGCCTTCATCCGGGATCTGCGATCGAATCTAGAGTTCCTGGAGATCGACCAGGAGTTCATCAACCGTTATCTGAACCAGGGATTTTCCGGGGGCGAGAAGAAGCGTATGGAGATCGCCCAGATGATGATGCTCTCACCCCGGTTCGCGATTCTGGATGAGACCGATTCGGGCTTGGACATCGATGCGCTCAAGCTGGTGGCCAAGGGAGTGAACCGGCTCAGGGGACCCGATTTTTCCGCCCTGATCATCACCCACTATCAGCGTATCCTCGACCACATCAAACCGGACTTCGTACACATCATGTACAGGGGCAGGATCGTCTATTCCGGAGGGGTGGAGCTGGTGGAAGCCCTGGAGCAGAAGGGGTACGAGTGGATCAAGGAACAAGTCGGAATCGAGGAGGATAAGTATGAGCAGTCAGCAGCAATTCAGTGATATAGGAGAGTACAAGTTCGGGTTTCATTACCCCGATATATCGGTGGCCAGGACCCGCAAAGGTCTGGACGAGGAGGTGGTGAAGGCCATCTCTCACCACAAGGATGAACCGGAATGGATGACCCAGTTCCGGCTGCGTTCCTACAAGGCCTTCCGGAAAAAACAGATGCCCAACTGGGGAGCCGACCTGTCCTCACTGGACTTCGACAACATCTACTACTACGCAAAACCCGTGGAGCAGGGAAAGCGCAGCTGGGAAGAGGTTCCAGCCTTCATTCGCGAAACCTTTGACAAGATCGGAATTCCCGAGGCGGAGCGCCGTTTCCTGGCCGGCGTCGGGGCGCAGTACGATTCCGAGGTGGTGTATCACAGCATCCGGGAGGAGCTGGCGAAGAAGGGAGTGGTCTTCTGCGATCCGGAAACCGCGATCAGGGAGTACCCGGACCTGGTCAAGGAGTATTTCGGCACCGTGGTGCCCTTCATGGACAACAAGTTCGCCGCCCTGAACAGCGCCGTCTGGTCGGGGGGCAGCTTCGTCTACGTTCCCCCGGGCGTGAAGGTGGACATCCCGCTGCAGGCCTACTTCCGCATCAACCTCCAGAACTTCGGCCAGTTCGAGCGCACCCTGATCATCGCCGAGGAAGGCAGTTTCGTGCACTACGTGGAGGGCTGCACCGCGCCGATCTACACCACCGACAGCCTGCACAGCGCCGTGGTGGAGATCATTGCCAAACCGGGCGCCCGGGTGCGCTACACCACCATTCAGAACTGGTCGGGGGACGTGTACAACCTGGTCACCAAGCGGGCCGTGGCTCACCAGAACGCCACGGTGGAGTGGGTGGACGGAAACCTGGGCTCCAAGCGCACGATGAAATACCCCTCGATCTACCTGATGGGGGAGGGGGCCCACGGGGAGGTGCTGTCCATTGCCTTCGCCGGCCGGGGCCAGCAGCAGGACACCGGCGGCAAGGCGGTGCACGTGGCCAGCAACACCAGCTCGGTGATCACCTCCAAGTCGATCAGCAAGGACGGGGGGATATCCAGCTATCGGGGGCTTCTGAAAGTTTACGAGGGACTTTCCAACATCCGCTCCCGGGTTGTGTGCGATGCTCTCATCCTGGATGAACGCTCAACCAGCAACACCTTTCCATACATGGAAATCGACTGCGACGACGTTTCGGTGGAGCACGAGGCCCGGGTCAGCAAGATCAGCGAGGATCAGCTGTTCTACCTGATGAGCCGGGGGATGAGCGAGGAGGAAGCCTCGATGATGATCGTCAACGGCTTCCTCGATCCGCTGGTCAAGCAGCTGCCCATGGAGTACGCCGTAGAGCTGAACCGGCTGATCGAGCTGCAGATGGAGGGCTCCGTTGGCTGAGCTGCGTCCGGCAACCGAAGAATCCGTAGTCGTGCAGGAGCAGAACGCGCTGCTGCGCTCCTACCTGGAGACCGATAGGCAGCTGCGCTGGCTAACCGAGCTGCGCCTGGCCGCCCTGGACAGCTTTTCCCACATGCAGTGGCCCACGCCCCAGGAGGAGGAGTGGCGCCGCACCGATATCACGGAGATCGACTTTCTCCGATTCAGGCCACCCGCTGCCGAACGCCTGCTCTGCTCCGGCCGGGAGTGCGGTTCCGTCGAGCTGGGAGGCGGTTGGAAACAGGCCGTCGTTGTTCCGCTGATCGAGGGAGCCCGCAGTTACGGGGAGCAGCTGCGGCCGGTGCTCCAGCAGGGCCTGGAAGGATTGGACAACCGATTCCAGGCCTGGCACTACAGTCTTCTCAGCGGCGGCCTATACATCCACATTCCCCCCTTTCTGGAAATCCGGGAGCCCCTGGTCGTCGAACTGGTGGAGGAGGGAGACGGGACGGTCGCCTGCCCCCATGTGGTAATCTACCTGGCCGAGGGGGCCAGGGCCACCGTTGTTCTGCACCTGCGCGGTGAGCACCTGCAGGAGGCGCACACAGGCGCTGAATCCGCCGGCAAGCTCCTGCTCAACTCCGGGGCGGACCTGCGGATCTCAGAAGGGGCGGTCCTGGACCTGGTCACGGTTCAGGAGTTGAACCGCAGCTCGTACTGCTTCCATCACCAAACCGCCCGGGTCGCCCGGGATGCTACAGTGCGGCAACTGCAGATCGACCTGGGAAGCGTACTGGTGAAAACACGGCTGGAGTGCAGCCTGGAGGGGGAGGGCAGCGAAGCAAGGCTCAACGGTCTGTACTTCGCTCAAGGATCTCAGCACATGGATATACGCACGGTCCAACGTCACCGCAGCCCCAGGGCGAACAGCCGCGCATTCTACAAGGGGGCGGTTCGCGATGGGGCCAGGACGATCTTCCAGGGCCTGATCGAGGTTTGTCCCGCCGCTGCCAAGACCGACGCCTACCTGAGCAACAAGAACCTGATCCTTAACGACGGTGCCCGGGCGGACTCCATCCCCAGTCTCAGGATCGACAACAACGACGTGCGCTGCAGCCATGGTTCGACCACAGGCAGGATCAACCGGGAGGAGATCTTCTACCTCAACTCCCGGGGAATCACCGAGGGGGAAGCCCGAAAAATGCTGGTTCTCGGGTACTTCGAAGAGCTGCTCGAAAAATCCCCGGACCTAGTCAAGGATATGCTGCGGGAGCGGATTGAAGCCCGGCTGCGCACCAGCGTGCCGCGGGAGGGGGCCCGTGGCTGAGTGGGTGGAAGTCGCCGGCCTGGCCGACTTCAACGGCGAGGAGGAATCCGTGCGTGTCGAGGTCGAGGGACACGCCCTGGCCCTCTTCAAGCTGGAAGACGGCTTCTATGCCCTTGACGATGTCTGCTCCCACGAATACTCCCGGCTGTCCGAAGGGGAGATCTGGGATGCGGAGGTGTACTGTCCCAAGCACGGATCGCGGTTCAACATCCGTTCCGGAGCGGTGAGGGGATTGCCGGCGGTCAAGCCCGTGCGTTCCTATCCCGTCCAGGTGCAGGAGGGTAAGATACTGATCCAATGGCACGCCTAGATACGGTTAAACATCACGGGGCGATGGTCGGCAGGATTCCGCTGTCCGCCATCCGGGAGGAGTTCCCGATCTTGAGTGTACGGGTTCACGGGGACGGGCCGATCGGGACCGTGGAATCTTCCACAGGCAAGCCGCTTGTGTACCTGGACAACGCCGCCACGACCCAAAAACCCCGCCACGTTCTGGAAGCGGTGTACAGGTACTACAAGAAGTACAACGCCAACGTACACAGGGCCATCCATGCCCTGGGCGAACAGGCCACGGCCCAGTACGAATCAAGCCGTCTGGAGGTCAGGGATTTTCTCCGGGCGGTTACTGAGAGGGAAATTGTGTTCACCCGGGGAACCACCGAGGCGATCAATCTGGTGGTCTTCTCCTGGGGCCGAAAAAACCTGCGGGAGGGGGATGAGATCCTGCTGACCGAGATGGAGCATCATAGCAATCTCGTGCCCTGGCAGATCCTCGCGCAGGAAAAGGGACTCGAGTTGCGTTTCATACCCATCAGGGAAGACGGATCGTTGGACACCGATGCACTGCCCCGGCTGATCGGCGAGCGTACGAAACTCCTTGCCGTGACCCAGATGTCCAATGTCCTGGGCACGATCAACGATGTACGCTCCATCGTGTCCCTGGCCCATCAACGGGGCGTCCCGGTCCTGGTGGATGCGGCTCAGGGGGTCCCGCATCTGCCTGTGGATGTCCGGGATCTGGGCTGTGATTTCCTCGCCTTTTCCGGACACAAGATCTTCGCCCCGATGGGAATCGGCGTTCTCTACGCCAGGGAGGCCCTGCTGGAGGAGATGCCGCCTTTCCAAGGCGGGGGAGAGATGATCAGGGCGGTCTGGTACGACCGGGCGATCTGGAACGAGCTTCCCCACAAGTTCGAGGCGGGCACACCGAACGTGGGCGGGGCGGTTGGCCTGGCCGCGGCGCTGCGGTACCTGAGGGGATTGGGGATGGAAAACGTGCGGCGCTACGAGGATCTGCTGACCCGCTACACCCTCCGCCGGCTGGGGGAGCTCCGGCAAGTCGTGGTGTACGGAAATGCAGCCCGGCGGGGAAGCCTGATCAGCTTCAACCTGGGCGATCTGCATCCCCACGACGTGGCCCAGTACCTGGATGCGGAGGGGATCGCCGTGCGGGCGGGTCATCACTGCGCCCAGCCGCTGCACCGCAAGCTGGGGTTGAGCGCCACGGTGCGGGCTTCTTTGAGCTTCTACAACAGCGAAGAGGAGGTGGACCGGTTGGTGGAGGCCCTGCAGGGGGCCGAGGAGTTCTTCAGCCGTGGACTTCACTGATCTGTACCAGGAGATCATCCTCGATCACTACCGTAGACCCCGGGGTGCGGCTAACCTGAGCCACATCCCGGAATCGAAGGTTCACGAGAACCCGGCCTGCGGGGACTCGATCAAGGTGGAGGTCACTCGAGGGCCGGAAGGGGTGCTGAAAAAGGTGCGATTCGACGCCAAGGGCTGCGCTATCAGCATCGCCTCCGCTTCCCTGATGAGCGGTCTTCTGGCGGGAAAATCCCTGACTGAGGTCCGCCGCTCGGCCCGCCGCTTCATCGAGATCATGCGGGGCGAGGGAAACCCGGAGTTCCTGGACCGGTGGGGGGAGCTGGCCTGCCTGAAGGGGATCATCCGCTATCCTGTGCGGGTAAAGTGCGCGACCCTGGCCTGGCATGCCCTGCTGGATGCCCTGCCCGAGGAGGAAGATCCGCAGGAAAGGACGGAAGCATGAAGAGGTTGTGCAGGTTCCATGTACTTGCTGCGGCCGTGTTGTATTTCCGGAGGAGAATCCCGAACGGGGAAATTGATGATTCGATATTTCAAATGAGAGGAGAGCAAAGATGGTTTATTTGGTACGGACGAGCGAGTTTATGGGAGATTGGAATAAAGCCTGGGGTATCTTGAGCGACATGATCAAATATGTCGGACAGAACTACGATCAGGTCAGGGATTCATATCTGATGACCAACATCGCCGGGCCGACCGATCAGGTTCACTGGGTCCTGGCTTTCGACTCTTTGGCCGATGAAGAGAAGTTCGCCTTCAAGGTATTCCAGGACCCCAAGTACATGGAGGCGATGAGAAGCGCCGAGGGGCTGATGACCGCCCCGGTCGATCGGTTGTATCGGCGGGAAGGTTAGCCCGATCGATCCTCCGATGGAGATCCACGAAACTGTGCTGGCTTTCGGAACCTTTGACGCCATGCATTCGGGGCACAGGTACTTCCTGGGGAGGACAAAGTCTCTTGGTGATCGGTTGGTCGTGTCCCTGGCTCGGGACGAATTCGTGCGCTCCTTCAAAAGCAAGATCCCGAAGTGCAATGAGGACAAACGGTTGGCCAGACTCAGGGCAAGCGGGCTGGCGGATCGGGTATGCTTGAGCGACCCGGTCCCGGGCAGCTATGACATCCTTTTAGGAGTCAAACCGGATCTTATCTGTCTGGGTTACGATCAGGATTCCCTGGAGGAGAACCTGCGAAGCTGGCTGGAAGGCAGGCGGAGTCAGATCCCGCTGGTGAGGTTGGAGCGAAGCCCCCAAGGGAACCGGGACGGTATCGCCGTGGAGTCACCTCGAAACTCGTCGGTTTTACGCAGACGCTGTTCGGTGTAAGAGAAGAAGCAAGTCAGTGACCTGCGTTCTTCCTTGGAGATAGAAGCGCAGTTCCTCACGAATCTCACAGTGCTGGGAACGATCATCGAATTTTACCCCGCCGTGATAATTTCGTGACTTTCTCTTGTTACTCTCCTCGTGTTACCATACCTGACGGAGGAGAACATGAGAAAAACGATTTTGCTTGGATTGATTGCAGCGGTGCTTACCGTTGCCTGTGCAACCAACAGGTTCGGGGTCAAGAGCGGCGGCTTTCCCGACTACATCACCTCCAATGAGGATTATTACGTGACCCGCATCGACGGTATTCCCGAGATCGATGCCTCTACCTATGCCCTGGAGGTGAAAGGGTTGGTCGAACGCCCCGCTTCCTTCAGCCTGGAAGATCTGTACGCCATGGACATGGTCGAGCTGCCCCTCACGGTGGAATGCATCGGCAATTCCCCAAGCGGTCCCCTGGTTTCCACGGCCGTCTGGAAGGGGTTGCGGCTCTACGACCTTCTGCAGTCTCTCGGAATCCGTGAAGAAGCCACCGGTGTGCGTTATAAGGCGGCGGACGGCTATTATGCTACTCACACCATGGACCAGATCCGAAACAACGGGGTGCTGGTTGCCCTGTACATGAACGGTGAGCCCATCCCCCCGCTTCATGGATTCCCGGTGAGAATACTCAACCCCGGTTATTTTGGCGTCAAGCAGCCGGCCTGGGTTACCAGCCTAGAGGTGATCGACATGCCCATGAAGGACTTTTGGGAGGATCGGGGGTGGGACTGCTCCCCGCCTATGGACATCGACTCGATCATCTTCCAGCCCAGCGGCAGCCTAAAAGTTACGGCCGGGGAAGCGCTGCGCATCACCGGGGCGGCCTTCGGGGGTACCCGGGTGGCCAGAGTGGAGCTGACAACGGACAAGGGTAAAAGTTGGACAACCGCCAAAATCGTAAGGAGCATGGATGCCGACAACGTCTGGGTATTCTGGGAGTCGGGGCTGGTGTTCGCCGAGCCCGGGCGGTACACGGTGAATGTCCGGGCCACCGATATCCACGGCAATTCCCAGCTGGAGACCGATCCGGACCACTTCGACGGGAACAGTGACTGGCCTCTGATCAGGGTGACCGTGGAGTGAGTCCTCTTTCCTCGAATCGCGTAGGGGCAGACGTTCTGGTCATCGAGGACGATCCCAAGATCGTGGAGCTCCTGACTCTTCACCTTGGGGACATCGGGC
>Ga0315554_1000678_pt1 | contig 20252 bp, 12 predicted proteins | sample SalMarSW160370MG_FD_202114 | JGI IMG/M metagenome (GOLD analysis project Ga0315554, IMG submission 202114) | Salt marsh sediment microbial communities from the Plum Island Ecosystem LTER, Massachusetts, United States - Salt Marsh Sediment SW1603-70 ... | reverse complement strand
GACAATGCCGACCAGGGTCAGGAGGTCGCCGAATATGGACGCCACACCGGACGAGAATAAATCATCGAGAACGTTGACGTCATTGGTGACGCGCGTCACCAGCCGCCCGACGGGATTGCGGTCGAAGAATGACAATTGGAGGCGCTGGAGTTGGCGGAATATTTCCATGCGGATGTCATACATGATCGACTGGCCGATGATCTGCATGACGTAGAATTGAATGTATCCCAGCACGAAAGTGGCGATGAGGATACCGAGATAAAGCAGGGACAGCCGCAGAAGGCCGTGGTTGTCGCCGACGGAGATATACTTGTCGATGGCGATCTGCATCAACACCGGACCGGATAGCTGCAAAACCGTGACGATGAGAAGGAGAACAACCGAAATGAAGACTTTCATCCGGTACGGCCGCAGGTAATGCAGCAGGCGTTTCATCAGCCGGGCGTCGTAGGCCTTGCCGAGGATTTCCTCTTCATGATATTCCGCCGCGGTCGGCATAACTTACATATTCTCCAACTGCTCTTCCATCAACTGCCGCCGGTACAGAGCGGCATATGATCCGTTGCGGGCAATGAGTTCGCCGTGCGTGCCCTGTTCGGCGACGCGGCCGTTGTCGATGTAGACGATGTGGTCGCTTTCCTGGATACTCGACACCCGGTGCGAGATAATGATCGAGGTGCGTCCGGGGAGGACTTTTTCGAGGTTGGCGAAGATGGTCTCTTCGGTTTCGGTATCGACCGAGCTGGTGGCGTCGTCGAGGATCAGGACGGCCGGATCTTTCATGATGGCCCGCGCCAGCGCCGTGCGCTGCTTTTGTCCGCCGGAAAGAGTGATCCCGCGTTCACCCAAGACGGTATCGTATTGCTGCGGGAACTGCTCGATATCGCTGTGGATGGCAGCCAGCCGCGCCGCATCGGAGACGCCTTCGTTGATGGATTGATCAGTGCTGTAATTGATATTGGCCGCCAGAGTATCGGAAAACAGGAAGGTTTCCTGCGGGACAAAACCGACGGCGTGCCGCAGGGCCGGCAGCGGCCAGAGGGTGATATCGATATCGTCGACGAACAACTGGCCGGATTTGGTGGGATACAGCCGGGGGATCAGCGACACCAGCGTGGTTTTGCCCGATCCGGTGGGGCCGATGATGCCCAGGCGCGTGCCGGGTTCGATGATCAGGCTGATGTCTTCGAGGACCGGTTTGGATTCGTCGGTCCCGGGATAGGCGAAAGTCAGGTTGCGGAATTCGATTTTGCCTTTGACGTCGATAGGGGCGTCGTTGCCCCCCTTGGGATTGATAATATTCGGTTCGGTATCGAGTATTTTGTTGATGCGGTCGAGCGACGCCGTGCCTCGCTGATATAGCGAGATGACCCATCCGAGAGCCATCATCGGCCAGATCAACCAGGCCATATAGCCGAAGAAGGCGACCAATGTTCCCAGGGTGATTGTGCCGGCGGCAACATACCGGCCGCCCATATAGAGCACGACCAGCATGACGAAACCGGCGATCATGAGAATGAGCGGCCGGAACATACCGGCGACTTTCATCATATGCAGATTGAGGTCGACGTATTTGCGGGATTGTTTTGCGAAGCGATCGATTTCGGATTGTTCGCGCCGATAGGCTTTGATGACGCGGACACCGGCCAGGTTTTCCTGGGCCATCGACGTCAGAAACGAAAAGTGCGTCTGAATTTTCAAAAATCGTTTGTGCACCAGGCTGCCGAGGCGGTTGACGGCGAGGGCGAGAAAAACCATGGGGACGACGGTCATCATGGTCAGTTTCACCGACAGCGTGATCATAAAGGCGATGGCCACGAAAAGCGACACGAAGGTATTGAAGATGTTCATGATGGCGGGGCCGATGAGCATCCGGACGGCTTCGATATCGTTGGTGGCGTGGGCCATCAGGTCGCCGGTGCGGGTGTTGTTATAGTAGGTCTGGTCGAGGCTGAGGAGTCTGGTGAACAGCAGGTTGCGCAGGTCGTATTCGGCCCTGCGCGAGGCCCAGATGATGCTGCGGCGCATGGCGAAGCGGAAAACGCCGGCGACGAGGGCCAAAATCGCCATCAGGGCGGCGTACTTGAAAATCAACGACGTTGGCTTTTTGGCCGAGACGGCGTCGAAAGCAAGTTTGGTCAAATAGGGCGTCACCAGCATGAGGCCGTTGGCGAAAACCGTTACGATCGCCCCGAACCAGATATACCCTTTGTACTTGCGAAGTATGGGAAGCAGGTGGGTAAACCGCCCGCTGTTCTTATTTGCCATAACCTACATTCAAAATATTCGCCAGCAGATGAATCGCTTCTACATCCAGCTCGGCCGCCATTTCAAAAAGCGGCAGCCCACAGTAGACAACATAACCGTCACCGATCTTTACAACCTGCAAATAGCTGCCAAGTTCCCCCGCCGAAACGATTTCCGCGCCGCCGTCGATGATTGCCGGATACAGCGAGGTCGTCCCGGAGATGCCTTTGGCCAGGGCGTCGATGTCGATTTTGTAGGGGAAATTCAATATCGAAAGATCCTGATGAGCGAAATGTAGTTGTTTGTCCGATGAAGTCCGGGCAGGGTAAATTGAAAATTCGAACAGATCATGCGGCCAGTCGAACCCCTGGCCGAAAATGACGATGTCGCCCCCGTTGTCGACGAACTCGCGGAGGCGGTCACGCGTCCCGCGCAGGATATCGTAGTATTCATCGGCGTTGCTCCCGATGACGATAATGTCATACGCTTCCAACGTCGCGCGCATGAGGCCGCGGGTGGTCAGCGGCTGAAACGAGGATCGACTCATGCGGAGAAAATCCTCCAGGCGGCCGTCGGTGTCGGGAACAAAGCCGATGTCACGGGTATCCGGAATCTCGCAGCGGACAACACGCACGTCGGATTCTGTCCGGGCGACGGCCTGCCCGCCGACGACAAGAGAGGCTTTGACGGTGCGCCGATCGAATCCGATCGAGCGGCCTGCGGCAAGGTGGATATCGACGTATTTCGAGGTAATGCCGATGGGCATGAAGACGTTTTCATTGAAGCTTCCAACGACGATCCCCTCCGGATTGTCGAGGCTAATCGTGCCGGTCAGTTCGCTGGCGTACGGTTTGGTGATGCGCAACTGCCAGTCGAACGGCTGCGCCAGGGCGGTGAGCTGCCCCTCGGTAAACGGCTCCAGGAAGGCGTAGCCCGGGAGAAACGTCAGGCCGACGTCCCGGTCGGCGAATTCCCGATACGGCAGGTATAACGCCAGAGGCACCCGGTCGACGATCGCCTCGACGGCAAACAAGAGCGAATCGCCGGTTTCGGGCCGGACATCGATGGCGCTGATGTCGACCGGATATTCGCGATAAAACCGCTGATGCGGTTCGAGCATTTTCGAAATGGAATCGACGATAATCGGGTCCTTGCCCTGGGGGAGGAATTTGAAATAGGAAAGTTCGATTTCTTTGGGGCCGGTCACCGTCAGGTCGAGGCTCAGCTTGCCGGTTTTGCCGAACGGCGTATCCCTGATTTCCAGATGCCCCTGCCAATCGATTCCGACCGCTTCGGCCAATGCCGCGTAGGTTCGTTTGCGAAGGGATATTATCCGGTCGCAAAGGCCGGATTCGGACAAATGGCCCATCGATTCGGGATCACAACGCTCAGCCACCCTCACTATATCTTCATTGGCCGCCAGAAGATACGAAAGCTGATCGAGCCCGCCAATCCACTGCTTTTGCGCCGCCTTAATATTGGAAATGTACGAATCGATGCGGCCGACGACATTATCGCGCTCCGGGCTGTCGGCCAGACGGTCACGAAGCAGCCCCGGCAGACGGAACGGTTCCATCCCGGCCAAAAACCCGCCGGAAGCGCCGTTTATACCGGGCGAATCCAAGCGAGAATACCATCGAAACTGTTCCGGGATATAACTCTCGGGACCGTTGGCGGCAAAGACCCGGGACAGATTGGCTATTTTACCACTATATCGCTTATAGAGTTCGGCGTCGTTCAGGACAATGTCGCCTGGGCCGCCGCTGGGCTCTCGGGCGTAGATTTCTTCCAAGGTTCCAACCGACAGGCTGTCGATTAGAGCAGTTTGCCTAATGTGAGCAAGCATCGACATGATAAGCGTCAAATCAGACGACGATGCGCCGAAAATCGCCAGGTCGGGATAGCCGCCGTCGAATAGGACGGCCAGGACGGAATCGGTCAGGCTGTCGGCGGCAAAACCGACGCCCATACCGATTTCGGCCAGATGAAATTGACCGTCGGTTGAGGTCGTCAGTTTGGCGGCGTAGGCCGGCGATTTTTCCAGGACGGCGATATAGACCTGAACCCCATAGGTCTGATTGAGATACAGGAGCGCGGTCCACTGGATATCGGCGGGATCGGCGGCCGGGCAGAAGACTTTGATATCGCACCCGGCGGCCCGGACGGCGTCGTCAAGGCTGCCGGAGACGGCTGCGGCATGAAATATCAGGGCCGCAACCACAAGAATTATGGTGGCTGATTTTTTTCTCATCGACGGCAGTATATCGGTTTGGAGAATTTATGTCAATTTTGAATTGCTGCGTAAATATTTTAAACTTGATATGGGACTTCGGACGGAATAGGTTTCGGGTTGGACGAAATCGAGAAAAGAGAGGAAAAGGGTATGTCGGATTTTCTGTATATACTGGCGCGGCAGATTCTGGATTCACGCGGGACGCCCACGGTGGAAGTGGATGTGATGCTGGAGGACGGCAGTTTCGGACGGGCGGCGGTGCCATCGGGCGCGTCGACCGGCGCGCATGAGGCGGTGGAACTGCGCGACGGCGACAAGAAGAATTTCTTCGGCAAAGGCGTCACCAAGGCCGTGAAGAACGTCAACGATATTATCGCTCCGGCCCTGATGAAAGAGGATATCAATCCGTTCGATCAGGTGCGGCTGGACAATTTTCTGGTTCAACTCGACGGCACCGAATCGAAATCGAAGCTGGGCGCCAACGCCATCCTGGGCGTATCGCTGGCGACAGCCAAAGCCTGCGCCGAATCGTGCGGATTGTTCCTTTATGAATACATCGGCGGCACCAACGCAAAAATACTCCCCGTTCCCATGATGAATATCCTCAACGGCGGCAAACATGCCGACAACAACGTCGACCTGCAGGAATTCATGATCATGCCGCTGGGAGCATCGAGTTTCGCCGAGGCGCTGCAGATGGGCGCCGAAGTTTTTAACAGCCTGAAGAAAGTCCTCAAGGACAAAGGGTATAATACCAGCGTCGGCGACGAGGGCGGCTTTGCGCCCGATCTGAAATCGAACGCCGAGGCGCTGGAAATCATGTCCAAAGCCGTGACCAAGGCCGGATATAAGCTGGGTGAACATGTCATGTTCGCGCTCGATCCGGCGTCATCCGAGTTCTATGACGCCGACAAGAAGAAATATATCCTGAAGTCCGAAAATCGAGAGTTGACCTCGGCGGAGATGGTCGACTATTACGCGCAACTGGTGGACAAATACCCGATCGCCTCCATCGAGGACGGTCATGCCGAGGACGACTGGGAGGGCTGGGCGCTGATGACCAAGAAGCTCGGCGGCAGGATACAGATCGTGGGCGACGACATCTTCGTGACCAATCCCAAGCGGCTGGCGCGCGGCATCGACGAAAAATCCGCCAATTCGATTTTGATCAAATTGAATCAGATCGGCACTCTAACCGAAACACTGGATACGATCGAGATGGCCAAGCGGGCGTCGTTCACGGCGGTGGTGTCGCATCGGTCGGGCGAAACCGAGGATACGACGATCGCCGACGTCGTCGTCGCCACCGGCACCGGCCAGATCAAAACCGGTTCGGTCTGCCGCACCGACCGCATCGCCAAATACAACCAACTGCTTCGCATCGAGGAAGCACTGGGCGAATCGGCTCAATTTTTGGGCCGCGACGTGTTTTACAACATCAGGTAGGATGAAAACGTGACCGCCGCCGACTTACGACGCAAAGTCACCCGGCAATTAATCAGCCGGTTGATCGAACACGAACACGGGTTCAAGCGCAAGGGAATCCGGATCGGTATCGGGCTGGCCGTCCTATACCTGATCTATCTTTTCTGCGCCGGCGACTACGGTCTCTTGAGAATTCGCCGCCTGTACGATCAGCGTGACGATCTGCAAGCGGAATATCGGGATATCGTGGCGGAGGCGGTCGATTATTCGTACGCCCTCCGCCGCATCCACGAGGATCAGCACTTCGTGGAATGGCTGGCGCGCACCAAATACGGCTATTCCCGGCCCGACGAGATTATCTACCACCTGAAAACTCCTTCCCGCTGATATGGCTATTCACAAAACGGAAGGCATCATTCTGTCCAGCGCCGACTGGTCGGAATCGTCACAGACGTTGGCCGTCTTCACGCCCGACCGGGGCAAACTGTCGCTGGCGGTCAAAGGATCGCGGCGGCTGGTCGGCAAACGCGGGCGGCCTTTGCGGTTTGCGCGGTTGGAATTCACCTGTTACCTTCGCGATGAAAGCGAATACGGGTATCTTTCCGACGTGGAGCCGGTCGAGGTGTTTCTATTCGAACGGGACGGCCAGTTGGGACGTCTGACGTTCGCGTCGGCGGCGGTGGAATTGCTGAATAATCTTTTGACGGCGCTCGATCCCCAGCCCGCCTGTTATCAGATCACGCTGTCGTTTCTGCGCATGACCGATACGCTGGACAAAAAGCGGTTGCCGGGGCTGTTCGCCGGTTATATATTGCGGCTTATTTCGCTGTTGGGATTTCGGCCCAATCTGATCGGATGCGTCGGCTGCGGCGCGGAACTGGTCGCGAACGGAGAGGCCCCCGACAGCGACAAACAGTATATGGTCAGCATTGAACACGGCGGATTGATATGTGAAAACTGCCGCCGGACGATGCCGGGCCAGAACCAGTTGATCAGCCTGCCGGCGGATATTCATGGCAAGCTGATTGTGCTGATGGAATCATCGCTCGAGGAAGCATCGCGGATACCGGTGAACCTGGACGATCTGAACCGGATGGTCGATCTGCTGATTACGCTGTTGCGGTATCATGCCGGAACGATCCGGCAATTGAAATCGTTCGATTTTTTGGATAAGCTGGCTCGCGCAGTCAAAACCTACGGAGGATAAGTGGCTAAGAAGAATAAAGTCCGGGACGAGAAGATGGACAAGCTGGTGTCGCTGTGCAAGCGGCGCGGATATATTTTCCCATCGTCGGAGATTTACGGCGGCATCAACGCCTGCTGGGACTACGGCCCGCTGGGTGCGGAACTCAAGCGCAACATCAAGGATTTCTGGTGGCGCGAGATGGTGCACAAGCGCGACGACATCGAGGGACTCGACGCCGCCATCCTGATGCATCCGAAAGTATGGGAAACGTCCGGACACGTGGCCGAATTCACCGATCCGCTGGTCGACTGCAAGAAATGCAAATCGCGATTCCGGGCCGACGACATCGAGGGCGATGCCTGCCCCAATTGCGGCGGCGAACTGACCGCTCCCCGGCAATTCAACCTGATGTTCAAGACGTTCATGGGGCCGGTCGAGGACGACGCCAACGTGGTGTATCTTCGTCCCGAAACGGCGCAGGGAATTTATGTCAATTTTCTCAATGTGCAGGGGCCGTCGCGGCAGAAGGTGCCGTTCGGGATCGCCCAGATCGGCAAGGCGTTCCGCAACGAGATCACGCCGGGAAATTTCATCTTCCGCACGCGCGAGTTCGAGCAGATGGAGATGCAGTTTTTTATCCCTCCGGCGGAAGACGACAAATGGTTCGAATATTGGCGCGAACAGCGCTGGCAGTGGTACCTCGATCTGGGTATCCGTGAGGATCGGCTGCGCTGGCATGAGCACGGCCCGAATGATTTGGCCCATTATGCCAAAAAAGCGTATGACATCGAATATGAATTTTCATTCGGGTGGAAGGAGCTGGAAGGCATCCATAACCGGACGGATTTCGATCTGTCGCGCCACATGGAGGCAACCGGGAAGGATTTGCGGTATTGGAACGAGGAAACCAAAGAGAAATTCATCCCCTATATCATAGAAACGTCGGCCGGATGCGACCGGACGATGTTGATGTGCCTGCTGGATGCCTACGACGAAGAGGAAGTCAAGGGGGAACAGCGGGTGATACTGAGGCTGCATCCGCGCATCGCGCCGTTTAAGGCAGCCGTGTTGCCGCTGGTGAAAAAGGACGGGATGCCGGAGTTGGCGCAGCGGTTGTATGACGACCTGCGCAGGAAATTCAAGGTTTTCTACGACGCGGGCGGAGCGGTGGGGCGGCGGTATCGGCGCATGGACGAAATCGGCACGCCGTACTGTTTCACGATAGACGGCCAGACATCGGAAGACGACACCGTCACTTTGCGCGACCGCGACAGCATGGAGCAGACGCGGCACAAAATCGCCGAAATCCCGGATTTGCTGGAAAGCAAAACGAACGGCTGCTGAGTTGACGTCGGCATTGGGTCGAAGGTCTCGTGCGGCCTGAAGTCCGAAAAAGAAAAACCGCCGGTCAGTCTCCCCTGCCTATAGCTTTTTCCAGTGCGAGATGAGGTCGACCAACAGGCGGACACCGAAACCGGTCGGACCTTTGGGCACGTACGGTTTGCCCTTGGGTTCGACGTCGCAATAGGCGATGTCGATATGCGCCCACGGCCAATCCTTGACGAATTTTCTGAGAAACGAGGCGGCGGCCAGCGTCCCGGCGGGTTTTCCGGCGGAATTTTTGATATCGGCCACCGATGATTTCATCAGCTCGGCGAATTCGGGCCAGAGCGGCAGCTCCCAGATTTTTTCACCGGTACGGGTCGAGGCGGCGCATAGATTTTCGTTGAGCTTTTGATTGGTTCCCACGAACGGTGCGCCGGCATACCCCAGCACATAAAGCGCCGCGCCGGTCAGGGTGGCGGTATCGATCACGGCCTGGGGATTAAAGGTGTCGGCGAAGTCCAGTGCATCGGCCAGAATCAGGCGTCCCTCGGCGTCGGTGTTGATGATTTCGATAGTGTGCCCGGCGCGCGATTTGACGATATCTCCGGGACGAGTGGCGCCGCCGGAGGGCATGTTTTCGGCCAGGGGCATCAACGCTACGAGATTAACCTGCGCACCAAGCCGGGCGGCCGTCACCAGCGTCATCATCACCACCGCGGCGCCGGTCATATCGCCTTTCATTTCGTCCATGCCGGGTCCTGCTTTGAGGGATATGCCGCCGGAATCAAACGTGATGCCTTTACCGATCAGGACGATCGGCTTGTCGTTTTTCTTGCCGTTGTATTCGAGAACGACGAAGCGGGGTTTTCTATCGGAACCTTTCGCGACGGCTTCCAGCGCGCCCATTTTTTGTTTCTTGATCTCGGACGGGCTTAAAATATGGCATTTGACTTTATGCTCCTTGGCCAGTTTTTCGGCGATGGCCGCGAAACTCTCGGGATACAGGTCATTGCCGGGGGTACCGACGAGATCGCGGCAATAGGCCACGGCGGAGCTGATAATCTCTCCCCTCGCCAACCCGACCTCGGCCTGGCGCAGTTTGCCCTTTTGAGGCACGACGACTGATACGGATGCGAGTTTATTCTTGTCTTTGTCCTTGTCGGTTTTGTATTCGAGATATTGGTAACTTCCGAGGACGAAGCCTTCGACGATAGCCGATGTCACCGGGTTGGTATCGGGTCCGTCGTAGAAAAACGATACCGAGGTGATTTTGTGGCGGCGGGCCATGGCGCCGATTCGCCCGGCGGCTTCGCGATAGGCGTTGAGGTCGTCATCGCCGTTGATATCGCCGAGGCCGACCAGAAGTATCTTTTTCGCGGCCGTTTCGGGGACACGCCGCAGCATGATTTCGGAACCGGCCGAACCGTCGAACTCGCCGGTCTTGTACATCTCGCTGAGGAGACCGTCGGTCAATACGTCCAATTTTTCCACCACGTCGCCGGTCGGCTTGTCCGATTTCCGGCAGAAAATTACGACGGCTTCATCGTCTATGTCGAGAAAGCTGGAGACCTGACTGAGAAATTTCATACATCACCCCGGAATAAGAGATTTCATGTATATGTCATTATACGAATTTCGGCGTCGCCGTCAATACTCCCGATTCAGATATGCGGAATAAGCGGCGTCGATATCGGCGCGGGAATCGTGGCCGAATTTATCGGTGAACGCCGAGGCCAGAATCATCGCCGCCATCGCCTCCCCCACCACGGCAGCAGCAGGCACGACGCAGGTATCGGATCGTTCCACCTGCGCATCGGCCTTCGCTTTTGTGACGATATCAACCGTTTCCAAGGGTTGCCGCAGGGTGGAAATCGGCTTGCAGGCGACGCGGATAACGATCTCCTCGCCATTGCTCATGCCGCCCTCGATGCCTCCGGCAGCATTGGTGCGACGGTGGAATCCCTTGTTTGTTGAGGAAGCCGAGCGATCATCAAAAGATATTCGATCATGCACTTTCGATCCGCGCCGGCGGCTAGTGTCGAAGCCGTCGCCGATTTCCACGCCTTTGACCGACTGGATCGACATCATCGCCGCCGCCAGCATGGCGTCCAGGCGGGACGACCATTGCGCGGGCGACCCCAAACCGACCGGCACGCCCGCGATGCGCACTTCGAATACGCCGCCGAGGGTGTCCTTTTCCTTGATGGATTTGTCGATTTCGGCGATCATACGTTCCGATATGGCCGGATCGATACACCTGACCGGCCATGCGTCATCGGATTTGAGTATATCTTCAAATGTGTACGCCCGTTTCTTGATACGGGCCGACCCGATGGCGATGACATGTGAGGCGATACGGATGCCGTGGTTTTCGAGAAACTGCCGGGCGAGAGCACCACAGGCGACGCGCGCCGCGGTTTCGCGAGCCGAGGCGCGTTCGAGCACGTTGCGCAGGTCATGAGTATGATACTTGATGCCTCCGGCGAGGTCAGCGTGTCCCGGCCGAGGCGCGGTGACTTTTCTGGTCTTGGCGGCGGCTTTCGTTTTCGCCGACGGACCCGACGGGTTCATCGTATTTTCCCAGGCCGGCCAGTCGCGATTTTCGATCAGGCAGACGATGGGCGAGCCCAGGGATATCCCGTGACGGATACCGGAGAGTATCTGGGCGCGGTCATGCTCGATCTTCATGCGCGCGCCACGGCCGTACCCCTTCTGGCGGCGCGCCAGTTGGGCATCGATGCCGTCTATGGAAATTGCATATCCGGCGGGAAACGATTCGACCAGCGCGATCAGCGCCCGGCCATGCGACTCGCCGGCGGTGGAAAAACGTATCATGAAGCCTCCGTACGTGAGGACACAAGATAGTACGGAGGAAGCGGCGTGGCAATAGGGAACTACTTCTTGATGACAGCCGGATCGTCGGTGGGATCGGAGATGCCGTTTTCCATTTTGCGGAGCCGTTCCTTGACGCGATCGTCGATATTGATCGCCTGTGACTGAGTGTATTTTTCCATTTCGTCGAGGTTGGACAGGTCGCGCAATTCATGGAGGACGGCCAGGATTTTATTGACAGATTTTTCAATCACATGGACGACCGGTTCCAGCCGTTTATTTTTGTCGATGACTGTCCCGTTGTCGATGAGCATCGTGATGAGTTGCCCCCGCCCCGAGATAGCCATGGCGGCGTTGTTGATGTAGTGCGACAGGGTGGCGATGGCGATGTTCTTGGTTTCCAGCATAGCCGCCCGGCGCTCCTCGACCAGAATCCGCTGGGTTAGATCCTGCCGTTCGCGGAACAGGTTTTCGATGGTCAGATAGGAATTGAACAGCTCCTTGTTGGCTCGGGTCAGGACTTCGGCCGGCTCGCCGATATCGATGCCCATGAATTTCGCCGCCACCAGGGTTTCGGTGAGCAGAGAGAAGGAAATATCGTCGACCTTTTTCCGCTCGATCTTCATCATATGGCACATTCGGTCGATCGATCCGAGGCGATGTTCGATATTCCGGGGACGATTGTCGATTATTGGCTTGTTGATCAGACGCGATAGTTGGACGAAATGAACGATTTCGAGCGTATCAACCGAATCCGGCACACGGTGATGCTGGCCGATGGCCCGGCAGAGGCTTGACGGGAAATTCCATTTTTCGGCCATAATCTGTCCGATTTCGGCGTGATCGATTCCGAGAATATCCTTTTCGGCCTCCATCAGGCTGGGGTAGCTTTGATAGTTTTCGAGAACCCGGGCATAATCCTCGGGGTAGTGATGCATGAAGAAAACAAGGCCGATATCATGCAGCAAACCGCTGACGAAGGCTTCTTCGGCGTTTTCGAACTCCGCAGCCTCGGCCAGTTTGCGGCAGCCCAGCGCCACCGAGATGAAATGCCCGAACATCTCCTTGACGTCGATGTCGAATTCGTGCTCGAACAGATTCGCGTGGAAGACCGAGGTCGAGAGCGCCAGGCATTTGACCTGCATCACGCCGAGCATCATCAACGCTTGATTTACGGTCGCAATCTGGGCCTGCTGCCGATAGAAGGCGGAGTTGGCCATTTTGAGCACCTTGCCGGTCAACCCCGGGTCATGCATGATCACCCGCGCCAGATCCTCCATCGAGAATTCGTCGTTGTTGATCATGGTGAGTATCTGCGACAGACTCTGCGGCATGGACAAAAGCGAGTCTTCGCTCTTGATCTTCTCGACGTACTTCAACTCTTTCATGTGGCCCCAATTTCCAGGCGTGGCGGTTTTGGCACTTGTAGCTTTTATCGGCAAAACAGGGGGGTTCATTTAGACGCAATTACGAGGAAATATGCCGGGAGCCGGCCCGGGAAATAATCTCGGTCAATTGCTCGATCCGGAACGGTTTGGCCAACGCGTAATCGATGCTTCCATCGGCCTTGTCCTGGGCAATATCGACACCCCAACCGGTTAGCATAATGACCGGCGTTTCCGGTGATAGCCGTTTGATTTCGCGGGCGATATCCCAGCCCGAAACACGGCCGATGGCAAGATCGACCATAACCATATCGAATCGCCGCTGCTTGAACAAAGCCAACCCTTCCGACGGATCGCGCACCGCCGCAAGTTCCAACCCCAGGGACTGGCAGATACCGGAGAGCAAATCGAGGATCATCTGCTGATCGTCAATGGCCAGGATTTTCAATCCCGCGAGAGTGGACGTGGTCCCGGATTCCGGAACGCTCGGGACGGCGGCGTCGACGGGAAAACGGAAGGAAAGATAAGTCGGCCTCCGGCCGAACCGGTCGAACGACGCCTCGCCCTTATCATCTGCCAATACTTTCAGCAGTTCGTCAGAGATAATATCTCGCGGGAGGACATCGGGGTCGCCGAAATCGCGGGTGGTGGGATCGAACCGGCGGTGGGCGTCGCGCGCGCCGCGCACCAAACTGAGGTAAAAATAGCCGCCCCGGATTTCGCTTTTCAGCAACACCTCGTCGCCCTCGTCGAGCATGGTCACGAATTGCCGAAGCGCCGCCTCAATGAGGAGATTCAACCGGTCGTTTTTCGGCGCGATCGGGCACGGCTGAACAAGCTCTTTCTGGAGCATCACCGCCCGATTATCATCGAACATATAGAGATTCCCGGTAACATGGCGGCGCTGGAGGAAGCGATCGATATCTTCGTTGAGGTCCGAAGCGGGCGCCTTGGCAGGCTCCTCCTGCCGAGCCATATCCTTCTGCATATTCCGCACGGTTTCAGCCGCCTGCTCGGCGGCTTTCAGGATTTCATCGGTGGTATACCGCGCCGGCCCGCCGATATCCGGCTGTTGCTGGAGCAATTGCGCCCGCCCGATAATCGTCGCCAGGTCGTTGTTGATGCGGTTGAGAACGGCGCCTGTTTCCACCGTCGCGACAGGAATTTCGGGTGAAATCCGTGTCCGGCCGAGGCGGGCCATCGACAGTTTGATCGAGAGCAGCTGCACCGCCAGCAGGACCGGCCCCTTGGCCTCGGCCATCGACACCGACTCCTGCCCATGACCGAATACGCCGATCACGGCCATGATGTCGTCGAGCACACTGACCGGCACGCACAGTTGATATCCCGGCGCGCCTTTCTCGCCGAACAGCCGATTGAGAAAATCATGATTGGCCGGATCGAGATCATCCCAGGACGATTCGACCTTGACCGGGGAAGTGCATTCGCCGATCTGGCCCGTCGCCAGGGCTTTACCGATCGGCCCCTCCCCCGGCTGGAACATAGCACCCGAAATTTCGTCGTCCAAGCCGGGAAATCCGGCCGCGATTCGATATCCCGAAACATCTTCCCGAATAGCGGCGACCGTTGATGATTCCGGCGGTAGAATGGCGGCGATTTCATCGAGAAAGCGGCGATAGATTACTTCGATGGGGTCGTTGTAATTCAGTCTCAGGATGTTGAGCAGGGCGGCCGTAACGGTTTTGTCCATCCGTCCGGATTCGCTCCGGGTTTCGCTTTCCAGATTGATCGTCATCAATGCTTGAATGCCGTCCAGATCGGCCAGGAAATCGTTGGTCAGCGGCAGGCCGTTGCCCGGCGCCTCCAACAGCAAGGCATATTCTCCGCTGTCACGGGCTGCCAGGGGGCAGATCAGGACGGAACGGCTGATGTAGGCGTTGCCGTTGGCGTCTTTGGCTTCCTGATTAAGGACGACCGTCTTTCCCTGACGAACGGCGTTGATTGCGGCGATGCGAAACGATTCGCTCTGACGGCCGGCCGGTTTGGTTTCGAATCCGACGATTTCGGTGATATCTCCTTCGGCGATGGATATCACCCGTCCTGCCGTCAGCCGATAGTGTTCAACCACGTACCGGCAGATGGCGGCCAGGGATTGCCGGAAGTCCTCCCGCTTGGCACGCCGGGCCAATCCGGCTCGGAGGAGTCCCAATTTGGAAGCGCCGTCGTCGATTTGCCGGGCGAGCTTTTGATTCTCCCGGGCCAGGCGATTGGTTTCGACAACTCCGGCGACAGCTTCGGAGGCGGCGTGCAGCAACATCCGATCGCGTTTCTCGAAACGATACGGCTTGTCCGAAAGAACCAAAAGCGTGCCCAGAGAACGGTCGCGTATCGACAGCGGAACGGCGGCGGCGGACAGGGAAATATCCCTTCCGGCCAGGATGAGTTTTCGCGTGGCGCTGTCTGAGGTGCCGAGGTCGCCCGAGACATACGGTTCCTGCTCGTGCGCCGCCTGCGATATGATATCTCTTCCGACAGGAAACCGTTCCAGACGCCCCAGCTCGCTCTTATCGAGCCCCATATACGCCGCCAGGTACATTTCCCGCCGCGAGGGGTTTATCAGAAATATGGCCCCCTTCCCGACGGCGAGAAAACTTCCCAGTTCTTTGAGAACCAGCGTGAACAGCTCCGGAATCGGGTAGGGCTGGGAGGCGATCTGACGGACATTCTCCAGCAAAGCGATGCGGTCCGATCGCCCGTCGATTTCGCGGCGATGAAATTCCAGGTGCAGGGGGAAGGCGATCAGCGTCGTAAGCACCATGAAAAAGCCGATCAGAAACATGACCAAGAAGGAAATTTTGAGAATCGGATAGACCGCCGGCACGAACCAGTCGGGATACCCGGGGAAGCTCATGAAGACGGCCACGATAGCGGTCAAAATCCAGACTGACAGACCGATATAAAATCGGCCCCGATTGGGGAAATTTTCGCCGCCGACATGAGAGACTTTGGTGATTGTGAAAAGCAGCGCGAAGACGCTCAGGACAAAAAACAGAATAGCGCCGGCCAGTTCTATAGTCATGCCGCCACCTCGCCGTGCAATGTCCAACTGTCGGCCCGCTCGATGCCGACCGTCAGGATTTTCCCCAGCATGTCCCGGTTTCCGGGAAACAGGACGGTTTTGTTGCCCTCGGTTTTGCCCTTCCAGATGGCCTTGTCGCGGCGACTGACGCCGTCAACCAGAACCGAATGCACGCGCCCTACTTCCCGCTGATTGACGGTGAAGGATATTTCCTTCTGGAGCTTTATCAGCATCTGCAAGCGTCGCAGTTTTTCAGCATCGGGAATATCATCGGTTAGGTGGGCCGCGGCCCAGGTGCCATCGCGGACGGAATAGCGGAACATAAAGGCCGCGTCGAAGCGAATGTCGCGGACGGCGTCGAGCGTTTGCCGATAATCGTCGTCGGATTCACCCGGAAAACCGACCAGAAGATCGGTGGTGATGGCGATATCGGGCCGCGCCTGCCGCAGTTTGTCGACCAGACGGCGGTAATGGCTATAGGTATAACCGCGAAACATTTTTTCGAGGACGTGATCCGACCCGCTCTGCAGAGGCAGGTGAACGTGACCCATGAGCTTCGGCTCAACGGCAAACAGATCAATCAGATTATCCGACAAATCCTTGGGATGCGAGGTAATGAAACGGATCCTGCGGATGTCGGTCTCCCCCGCTACGCGGCGGAGGAGGTCGGGAAAGCGCACGTCGCCGGACGCGTAGGAATTGACATTCTGACCGACCAGCGTCACCTCGACGACGCCTTTCCCCACGAGACGATTGATATCATTGACAACCGCCTGCGGCTGACGGTGACGTTCCGGGCCGCGCAGGTAGGGGACGATGCAGTAGGCGCAATAATTGTCGCATCCCCGGGTGATAGTAACGTGGGCGCTGTAGGGGCAGTCGGGCGAGGGCGGGAATTCTGCCCAGTCCAGACCGTCCTGAAAATCGGTGGCAACAATAGGCACGCCGTTTCGTCTGGCGAGCAGGTGGGGAAGTTGAAAGAGCTGCTCGGTACCGAGGACAAAGTCGATGCCGGGGACTTTTTCGGCCAGTCCCGTTCCCATACGCTGCGCCATGCAGCCGACGGCGCAGACGACGGCGTCATTGTTTTTCTTGAATTGGACCAGTTCGGAGAGACGGCCCAAGGCGCGGGCTTCGGCGCGTTCGCGAACCGAGCAGGTGTTGAGGATGATCACGCCGGCTTCGGCCGGATCGCCGACCGGACGATACCCGGCGGCTTCCATGGCCGCCGACAGAATGCCGGAATCGGCCACGTTCATCTGACATCCGTAACTATGCAGATAATACGTCGTTCTTACCATAATCACCTATACATCCGAACGAAAGCACGGTAAGACAGCCCGAGCGGTTTCTCTCGGCTCAAAATATATCCCCGTCCGGCGGGTATTGTCAACAAAATACGCTCCGAAGCGGCCAAGAAAAAGCCCCGGAATCGTTCCGGGGCTTCGAAAAATCCAACGTGGACCCGTTTTACTCGACGCAGCCTAACACCGGCGGGGGACCGCTCTTAAAGATATAGTTGATCATTCTGACGGCGTCACTGACGTCGATACCACAATCGCCATTTGTATCGCCCCAATTCAAAATACACGGAGCCGGGCCGTCTTTAAAGATATAGTTTATGAGGAAGACGGGATCGCCGATATTGACGGTTTGATCGACATTGGCGTCACCCGGACGCGCCTGTTCGACCGGCGCCACATGCAGCGTGAACTCCGCCGAATCAGCATAACTCGTATAGACGTTATGCCGGACACGAACCATGAAAGAAAAATCTCCCGATTCGCAGGCGGTGCCGGAGATAACTCCCGTCGACGGCTCCAAGGTCAACCCTGCCGGCAGCCCGCCGGAGATAATCTGGCAGGTGTAATCGGGCGTCAGGCCTTTGACCACGACAGTATCGTCGTAGGGCGAAGCCTGAAGGCCGTCGGACAGGCTATCGCTGACAATATGCAATGTGTAGTTTTCATAGGAAGAAGACCGCGAAATCCAGCGGTCGGGATCGAGAAGCAGCGTGGTCGGTTCCTGGTCGGTATGAAGAATGAAATCCTGATCCCGGCTGTCGTCGAACACCACCTGCGTCTCGCTGCCGCCGGCGGTCGTGAGCTCAATATCAATCGGCATAGTGAAAACCTGCGGATCGGTCATCTGCGCCTGACGAATATGCAGGTACGTCCTCCACCCGCCACCCGGGTCTGGCTCGGTAAGGTACGAAAACCGGTAGGTGGGGCGATACTGGCCGTATATCCATTCCTGGAAAAACCAGTCGAGATCGCGGCCGGTGGTAGCTTCGACCACCGCCTGAAAATCCTCGGTCGAGGCGTGCGACCATTTGTACTGCTCCCGGTAATTGGCGAACGACTGGAAAAAAAGGCTGTCGCCAACGACGTGGCGAAGCATGTGTAGCACCCAGCCGCCTTTGTCGTACGGGAGAGCGCTGAAAATACTCCATATGGACGTGGTATCCTGAATATAGACGCTGCCGCCGGCGGTATATTCGAAGTTGTTCATGTAATTGTGGTAATAGGCGGTTCCGTATAGCGCCTCAAAGTACAAAGCCTCGGAATACGTGGCGAATCCCTCATTCATCCAGATATGATGCCAATCGGAACAGGTCACCATATCCCCCCACCATTGGTGGCTGAGTTCATGCACGACGACTGCCTGCGAGTAGCCGAACGACGATGAGGTCGTCGAGGTGTTCGTCTGATGCTCCATGGCGCCGCCCCAGTCGAAATGGGTGCAGCCGTACTTTTCGTCTATGAACGGGTATTGGCCGTATTTCACCGCCAGTATCTGAATCATCCGCGCCACGACGCTGTCGAAATACGGACGGGAATACTGATCCTGATCGGGATAGACGAAGAACTCGATCGGCATCGAATCGTTGGGGCCGTAATGGTAATAATCGAACCAAACGGCGTACGGATGGATGGCCAGACTGATCAGATAGGGCGCGATGGGATAACGCGATTTCCAATGAACCGTGTGCGTTCCATCGCCATTATTGGTGTCCGACTGCACCAGGCCGTTGGACGATACGACCAGCGAAGTATCGACGGTCGCGATCATATCGACCGAGTCGACCTTGTCGCGGGGGATATCGTTGCACGGCCACCAACTCCGGGCGCCCATCGGTTCCGAAAGGGTGGTGATCAGCGGCAGCCCGTTGTGGGAAGAGAAACTGAACCCCAGAAAACCGTCGCTGGACGACGGCGTCCCGTGATAGACGACGGTGAAATTGAACGGTTCGCCCATTGACGCCGCCTGGTCGAGATACACCGTGATGTGGTCATCGACATGGGTATAGGGAAGATTCCCGGTTTCATTATAGATGGAATCGACCGTGAGCGAATTCAGGAGATTTATTTTGATGGTGTCGAGCGAGGCGACCTGGACGGTACCGTACAGACCGACGCGACCGTAGATAACCCTGGCGATATGATCGATATCAAGTTCGATGTGATAATACCGCATATCGTATTCCTGCCAGTTGGTGGCGGTTTTCGACGTCCATTGCGGTTCGAGGCGGGCGCGCTCGACCAGACGGGGTTTGAGATTATCCCACATCTGCTGATGCAGTTCACGGGGATTATATTGGGGGATGGAATCCCCCCCGGCCTGGGCCCGGCTGTCGCTGTAAAATCCATTCAGGAACAGCAGGCAAAGGCCCGTAATGAGGGCCGATACTTGAATTTTCACTATAATCTCCTCAGTCAAGTCAACGGTGTCGTTCTGCTGTAATTGTCGGAATTATCGACGATAAACCTAAGCGAGGGCGCCGATTTCCGGGTCCCGGTTGGCGGCGGGTACATCGGAAGGATAACATATGGAAACAATTTGTCAATCCGTTTATCCATAAACAGTCGTTTCATATGGTTTCGCCGGTATCTTCTCGAATCCAAGCCTGTAGCTCCACCATAAGGAAACGCTTCTATTGAATTAAACGCTTTTGGGTATCAAAGAGTTTCTGGGTATGAAACATTTTGCCGGCCTTTTTTTGCCGCCGCCCGAAGTCGACACAAAAATAGCCGCCCGGGCCATCCCGGGCGGCTATATCCATTGTGATTGTTTTTCGGGCAACTATTATGGATTTCCGCAGGGGGCGTCGCCGTATTTGAAGATATAGTCGATCAGGTACACGACGTCTTCAATGTTGACAAAGTCATTGCAATTGCAATCACCGACCGCATGCTCGGGTTGCGGCCCGGGACCCCCGCGGAAGATATAGTTGATCAAATCGACAACGTCGGCGATATTGATGGTGTTATCCCAGTTGAAATCACCGTGCAGGCGCCACACCTGCAAATTGACGTAGCCTTTGACGGGAGAATTCGTGGCCGTCGAGGAATATACATAGAACGAATCCGGGTACACACCCCAGGTATACGTCCCGATATCAAGAGCAGCCTGCGGAAATGCCGGTGCCATGCCCGTGGAATCCACGAACCTCAGCCAGGGGATGTTCTCTTCGGTCCAGAAATCCATGCACCCGGGGTATTGATTAAAGATCTTGGTGACCGCCACCAGGTTAAAGGTGGTTCCGAATACTTCCTGGGCCGGGATATTGACGGTGGT
>Ga0315554_1000676_pt1 | contig 20270 bp, 14 predicted proteins | sample SalMarSW160370MG_FD_202114 | JGI IMG/M metagenome (GOLD analysis project Ga0315554, IMG submission 202114) | Salt marsh sediment microbial communities from the Plum Island Ecosystem LTER, Massachusetts, United States - Salt Marsh Sediment SW1603-70 ... | reverse complement strand
CTCGTTGAGAAATACCGTATACTTTGTCGGCGCGAGCATCTCGATCCAGGTGGCGGTTGCACTTTTTCTTGCAATAATTATTTTTGTCGGACGATTCAGATTCAGTGTCATGATACGAACAATCATATTTTTTCCGGGTGTGCTCGCTCCCGTGTCGGTCAGCCTCGCCTGGAGGAGGATGCTCGAGCAGGACGGCGTCGTAAATCAAATTTTAGGGATAAATTTTTCGTGGCTCTCAAGCGTACAGCTTGCGATCTGGTGTGTTGTTTTTGTCTCTATCTGGCAGTGGGTGGGGTACAATCTCGTCATATTCTATGCGGGTCTGCAGTCCATCGATATTGAGATGCTCGAGGCTGCGGATGTTGACGGGGCGAACTGGCTGACGAAAATAACCAGAATCATCATTCCATCCCTTGCTCCTACCATAATACTGAACGTTATCCTGAATCTTATTGGGAGTTTCAGAGTATTCGATGTGGTATACGTATTGACACGGGGAGGGCCGATTCATAATTCTGAGGTGCTGACAACCATAATGTACTACTACTCATTTTCGGCAAACGGCCCGAATAAAATGGGTGTGGGCTCGAGTGTAGCGGTCATCATGTTTGGCGTGGTCATACTATTCGGGGTCGCCCGGATTCTTACCTTGAGAAGGAGAAACTTGTAAACTATGCGAAAAAGAAGCGGCACAAGAGATCAGGGATACGGCGTAAGCCTGAAGCGAAACCCCCTGTTTTTTATATTTACACGCGTCATTATTATTGTGACGATCATCGTCATACTTTTTCCGATACTGTATATATTTTCTCTCTCCCTGCGTACAAAAGAAACGGTCTACCAGGATACGCTCTTCCTGGTTCCGAAGGCTGTAACCCACAAAAACTATATCGATGCCTGGAATTATGCAAAGGAGAGGTTGAACGTGACCTTTCTCCAGATGTTCAGAAACAGTATCATCTGTACCGTCAGCGCAATTTCACTTTCCATACTCTTTGCCTCTCTGGGATCGTTCAGTTTCAGTCAGTATCGGTTTAAGGGAAAGGAGCTCGCCTTTACCACCATTATTGCAAGCTATGTTGTCCCGGCACAGGTTTTACTGATACCGCTGTTCTTCGTGATGAAGAGGTTAGGGTTGTTGAATAATTACCTTGCGGTCATATTCCCGTATATCGGTTTTTCAATGCCGATCGCGACGTTAATACTCCGTTCGTTTTTCGAACAGATCCCGCAGGAAATAAAAGAAGCTGCAATAATAGACGGGGCCAGGGATTTCCAGGTATTTATAAGGATCATTCTGCCCCTGTCAGCCCCGGCTCTCGCGTCATGCATCATCCTGCTTTTTCTTGAGACATGGAATGAGTTTATTTACGCCCTTGTATTTCTACAAAACCCGAAGATCCAGACGATTCCCGTTGCAATCGCAAAGATTGCAGGCGGTAAGTATATCGTCCCTATCGGGACATATGGTGCGGCTATCATGATTACCGTGATCCCGGTGCTCATCGTTTTTATGCTCTTTCAGAAGTGGTTTATAGCCGGCATGACCATGGGCGCGGTGAAGGGATGAACTTCTTATACATTGTTGAAACCCGTAAACACTAGAAATAAATTTATTGCCTCAACAATAATACCGGTTGCGTTCATCTTGTTTCAGGAGCGATGCAATGAGTGATACATACAAGGATATTCGACAGCGGCTTCAGGCGGAGAAGAAAAAAACTGAGACCAGGCCCAAAATTGGGCTTCTACCGACCGGGCATTTCTACTACTGGCCCCAGTTTCCGACCCTGAAAGAAATGGGCATGAAGATGTATAAAAAGCTGCGCAGCCTGCTGGAGGAGCGTGCAGATATAGTTGCTCCGGATCTCGTCGACTCGGTTGATAAATCCAGAAAAGCGGTGAGGCTTTTCAGAGATGAAGGTATTGACATGCTGCTTATTTTTCCGTTCGGGTACACGCCGAGCATGCAGATCGTGCCCGTTGCACATGAGTGCAGGGTTCCCATCAGGATACTCAACGCGCATGAGGACAGCTCATACGACTATCCCTCTGCGGATACCGCGGTGTACCTTCACCATGAAGGGGTGTGCTGCGTGCCCGAGTATGCAGGGGCTCTCGTCAATCTCGGAAAAAAATTCAGGGTGAGGACGGGATTCTTCGATGAACAGAGACTCTGGAAGGAGCTCGAGGCGGATTTCAGGGGTGCGGCTGCAGCGCGGTTCTTCAAGAATATGAATATCGGCCTCATCGGTGAGGTGTATACACATATGTCGGATATGCCGATCGACGAGCATCGCCTCTTGAAAGCCACCGGTAGAATGCTCGTACAGCCCGAAGTGGAAGAAATCGAAGAGGCGTTTCACCGTGTGACCGACGAAAAGATAGAGGATATGTACCGCCAGTTCAGGACCATGTATGAGGTGGACGAAACCGTGACAAACGAACACATGCGTTTTTCCGCCCGGCTCGCCGTTGCATACGATGAGGTGATTAAAAAGCACGATATCTTCGCCTTCGGGTACTACTGGTGGGGCGAGAAGGAGCTGATTACCCAGCTTCGGGCGCAATCAAACCTCGCTGTTTCAAGGCTCGCAGCCCTTGGCCGGCCGGGGGTAACTGAGGGGGATGTAAAATCAGCCATGGCCATAAAGATAATGGACCTGTTCGGCGCAGGGGGCATGTTTGTCGAGTTTTTCTCCATGAACTTCGATGAGGATTTTATACTCATGGGGCATGACGGTCCGAGCAATATCAACATGGCCGGCGACAGACCGAGGCTCCAGCATCTGAAGGTACATCACGGAAAGTCCGGGCACGGGCTCGGTATTGATTTCGATATGAAAGAGGGCCCTGTGACTCTTCTCAACCTTACCCAGTTTGATGCGGGCGATACGTTCAAGCTCATATACACTGTCGGTGAAGTGGTACCGGGGCCGATACTGGGCATAGGAAATCCGAACTGCCGCGTTAAAGTGGGAGGGCCTATTCACGAGTTCATGGATGCGTGGTGCAGGCAGGGTCCTTCCCACCATGTGGCTATCGGCTACGGCGACAGGAGCAGGGAGCTCGAGATATTTGCAGAAGCTTTGAACTTTCGTATTGAACGCGTTTAAGATTTGAGTCATCACCCGGGGTGCCTGAGTGTTTGGAGGGTCGTACCACCTTCTTTAATATGCAGCAAGTGCGGTTGGGCATAGACTTTTAAGATCCTATTATTAATAATCGGATTGTTCATATAATAAGTAAGGAGGTACACTTTGACGAAATTGAACTCAACCGAGCGCGTAATTCATACGTTCACAGGGGAGGCCCTCGACAGGCTTCCGATATTCGACATTATTCACAATACCGAATTTATCGAGCATATGAGCGGTAAAAAAATCACACCTGAAAATGCGGAGGATGTTACCTGCGAGGCGGTGGGCAAATCTCTCGACCTGGTGCGGCACTTCTGTATACCAGATGACCTCGAGCTTCATACCGTTACCGATGAGGATGGATTTACGTGCAGGGTGGAATGGTGGACGAAGGAGACGGTGCACCGCCCGATAACCTCAATGGATGATGTACGGGAGCTGATGAAACACGATATCGATCGGATATACAAAAGCATCGATGAACAGAAGTTCTGTCACCAGGCGAAGGAGCAACTGAACCTCTTCGGTGAAAAGTACGACTACCCCGAAGAGGTGAACAGACATTTTGAGAGAGTGGATAGAAAGCTCGGTGATACGATGATGATAGCGCCGGAAACTGTTCCTGGTCTGTACACTGCGCAGAACAGGTACGGGTTCGAATGGTTTATCTATATGTACCACGACGAACCCGAGCTCACACTCAAATACTACGATGCCCTGGTCGACCATGAGCTTTTCAGGGTAGACAGTTTCGGGCCGACGCATCTTTCGAAGATCGCCCTCGTCTCTGAATCGGTCGCGTTCAATACCGGGCTTATATGGAAGCCTGAATTTATCAAAGAGGTAATATTTCCCCGGGTAAAGAAGCTCATAGACCGGTGGAAGAAGTACGGGTATTTCGTTATCTGGCACAGCGACGGGAAGAAGTGGGATATACTGGACGATATACTCAAACTGGGCGTCGACTCGATCAACCCCTGTGAACCTCTGGCGACAATGGAGGTGAAGAGGTTTCGTGAGCTGTACCCCGACACGGTTATCGGCTCCATGATCGACTGCCAGGACCTTCTCGCCTTCGGTACCCCTGAGGAGGTGCGGAATGCGACGAAAAAGGCAATCGATGATTCGGGCGGCGCTAAGACACTTATCGGGTCCACATCGGAGATTCACCCTGAGATCAAGCTCGAAAATGCCCTCGCGATGTATGAAACCGCAAAAGAATATATTTCTAGTTCATTCTACTCATAAAATGTACATTTTTAATTTGACTTTTGTAGCTACATTGTCCACATTATTTATATGAAATCCGTTGGAATCAGAGAATTAAAAAATCAACTTAGTAAATATTTAAAGCTTGTAAAAGATGGAGAAGTTATAATTGTTACAGATAGAAATGAAATAATTGCAGAAATAAAACAACCTGTTATGAGTGTATCTAATGTAAATAAAAATATTATGACGTATCTAAATAAGCAGGAAGAAAAAGGGAAAATCATTAGAGCTGTAAGAACTAAAAGTATAATTGATTCAATAATTGAAAATGAAAGACAAAAAAGCATTTCAGTTGACTGGAAAGAGATATATCAAAAAATCAGAGAGGACAGATTCTAACTATGGCTTCCTATATAGACTCAAGTTTCTTACTTTCCATAATTCTTGACCAAAATTTATCTTCAAAAATAACAAAGATTTGGAAGAATGGCGAAATGCGTGTAAGTTCTGTTCTTTTACAGGCAGAATGTATTATTACACTTAGACGTATATATTTTAACCAGAAAAAAGGGCTTCCTTATAATTGGTTAAAAGAGAAAGAAATTGAACTGAAAAATTTAATACAAGAGGTAAGTTTGAGAATAATCGATAAATCTATTCTTGACATTATCGAGATTAAAAAAGACCTGTCTAACTGCAGGACGCTTGATGCAATTCATTTAGCAACAGCAATTGATTTTAAAAATAATTTTAATGATAAAATATGTATTTGCTCATTTGACAAAAATATGAGGCGTATCTCCAAAAAGTTTGGTTATAATGTTTTACCTGAGAAAACTTCAGACTGCAGGTCGGATGAAGAAAACTTATAATGGATAAAATTATATTACAGTCATTACTTCGTTACGGAGGTTAACGTTGGAAAAGAAAGAAGTTTTGCACACGGCGTATTTAAAAGAAACTGTTTCACTCATTGCAGACCCTGGAGCCCTGCTGGTGACGCAGCTCGGACAGGACAAGCCAAACGTCATGACCATCGGCTGGGGGCTCATGGGAGTTGTGTGGGGCCTTCCGATTTTAACAGTGCTTGTTCGACCATCGCGGTTCACGTACCGGCTTATCGATGAGAGCGGTGAGTTCACCGTGAATATTCCCTACCCTTCGATGTCCGAAGTAGTCGCATACTGCGGAACCGTTTCCGGCAGGGACTTCGACAAGCTCAAGGAAAAATCGCTCACGCCCCTTCCATCCAAAATGGTAGATACGCCGTTGATCGCACAATGCGCGATTCACTATGAGTGCAGGGCCGTCCATAAAAATGATGCAGCACCCGATACATTCCCGGATCAAATTATCGATAAATTCTATCCCGAGGATGATTTTCACCGGGTGTTTTTCGGCCACATTCTGAGGGTCAGTGCGGACAGCTCATTCAGAGAGAGCTTGTTGAGGCACAATTGATTGAAATCGGTTTTAAAAGCCTGGTATCGGGGTGGGATGCAGAAAGTAAAAAAAGCACTTGAAGGAAAGATACCGAATGGACTTGAAGATATTTTTCATCCGCATGTGGGATTGGATCCTGAACTAATTCCTGAAATGAATAGACATTATGGGACAAAGGCATAAAATAAAAGAGGCGTGGAAGAAGCGACGCATGTCGCTTCGCGGCTGAGTATTAAAGAGTAACTTACGCGAAGTTACTTAAAAGCTGTCACGAATTTAAATTCTGAAATAGCAATGCCATAACATGGTAAATTCAAAAATTGAGGAGTATTATATTGCATGAGGAAGTTGTAGCTCCACCTGTGTTTGGTATCAGGCAGCAAAATGCGCTTCTCAGATCCGTATACAATTGGATGATGCTTGGTTTGTTTATTTCGGGCATTACGGCCTTTCTCATAAGCCGAAGCTCGGGTATTCAACAGGTATTGTTCAGCAGCCCTTTTTTGGTATGGATTCTCCTTATTATAGAGATTGGACTGGTTTTTGCCATTTCCGGTGGGATTCGCAGGATGTCGCCTGCTCAGGCGGCCCTGTTATTTATCCTGTTTTCATTTTTAACCGGCGTAAGCCTCTCCTTCATTTTTCTGGTTTATACATCCCATTCCATTGCCGTCACTTTTTTCGTAGCAGGAATAACCTTTGGCGTGACAAGCCTCTACGGTTATATAACCAGGGCAAACCTTACTTCATGGGGCAATTATTTGTTCATGGGGCTTATTGGAATTATCATTGCATCAATTATCAATATATTTTTACATAATTCAATTATCAGCTGGGTTGTGACTTACCTCGGGGTCATAATTTTTGTAGGTCTTACTGCCTACGATACTCAAAAAATACGACGACTTGGAGAAAGTGCAGGGACGGTCGACAAAAAAGTGTTTGACAAATTAGCTGTCATTGGTGCGCTGTCTCTTTATTTAGATTTTATCAATTTGTTTCTACTGCTGTTGAACATTTTCGGACGGGGCAGAGAATAGGCAGATTTCTTTCGATACCGTACATTCCGGGGAGAGATTAAATATGGTTGCGGATAAACGATCAGGTGAAAGACTCGATCTCAAGGAACTTATTTCCATGGGAGTGGGTGGAATGGTTGGCGGCGGCATATTTTCTGTTCTGGGATTATCAGTAGGCCTTGCAGGCCATGCAGCGCCTGTTGCCTTTGTACTTGGAGGAGCTATTGCGTTTTTAACCGGGCATTCTTATGCCAAATTAGGGCTTGCATTTCGGTCTGACGGAGGAAGTTTTACATACATAGAGAAAAGCGTCAAACACCAGAACTTTGCCGCTATCGGCGGCTGGCTTTTGCTTGTAGGATATATCGGTACAATGGCCCTCTATGCGTATACATTTGGGGTTTATGGAGCAGCATTATTCGGGAAAAATGTTCATAAAGAAGCAATCCAGCATTTTTTAGAAAGCTTTGTGCTGCTGCTGTTCCTCGGTGTGAACCTCTACGGGATTAAAGCAGCAGGGCATACAGAGGAATTAATTGTACTTGTTAAAGTTATTATCCTCTCGTTATTTGCATGCATTGGCCTGTTTTTTATAAATTCCGATTATCTCATACCGGTTTTTAACAAAGGTAGAACCGGTGCATTCATTGGGGCAGCATTGATCTTCGTCGCCTACGAGGGATTCGAATTGATCCCAAATGCTGTAAACGAGATGAAAAACCCTGATCGTGACCTGACGAGAAGCATATTGATTTCTATTGGGATTACTGTTTTTATCTATGTCCTGATATCTTTTGTCGCTATCGGCAACATGCAGGAAGCGAAAATTTCTCAATACAAAGAATATGCTTTAGCAGAAGCGGCAAAACCTTTTTTAGGGCAGGCGGGTTTTATACTTATCGGCATCGGAGCTTTGCTCTCTACCGCATCAGCTATCAATGCTACTCTGTTTGGAACAGCAAGATTGGGTATGGTAATGGCTCGGGATAAGGCTCTGCCCAAGATATTTTCTTTTCGAGAACATACAAAAGACATTCCCTGGGTGAGCTTAGCAATCATTACCTTTATAACACTTATTTTCGTTAATGTCGCAGATCTAACGGTTATATCCTCTTTTGCCAGCTCAACATTCCTTTTAATATTTGCTCTTATTAATTTTACCGCTGTACGGCTTCACAAGCAAATTCATATCGCCCCTGTTTTGCCGTTGCTGGGTACGATATTCTGTATAGCTTCCTGGATTACATTGACTGTCTATCTTTGGCAGACTAACTTTAAAAGTCTTGGTTTGATCGGGGGTTTTTACCTGGGGGTTATCATTATGGAGCTGCTATTCAGCGAGAGGCGAATATTTTTAAAGAAGAAAAGCAAATAGATTGTCTACTTTGAGATAGTTTATGTGTTTTAATTTAAGTTTACAGTTTTGTCCATTAGAAGTCTGGTTCATCCGACCTTCGGTCTACTGAATGAAGCTCATCGTGATGAAGGCGACCTAACAACGTACAATTAGGCGAACACCATATTTTGTACCAAGGGCACAGGTACCAAGGGCACAGGTACCAAGGGCACAGGTACCAGAATTTTATTCATAAATGACCTTGTAGGATGTTACAATTGCTTGTCATTACGTGCCGCAGGTATACATTCTACAGGCAAAAACCATCAGGTAAGTGTCGGCTGGTGTTTTTTCTCATTGCCAATTATCTGAAAATTCACGTCTTCAGACTGATTGACCACAGTGAAATTAAATTCAGTAGATTGAAAAAAAAATAGTACGATGACCAGAAAAAAATTATTCACCATACTCCTTCCGCTGAGCAGTGCTGCTCTCTTCAGTCTCGCCCTGTGGGTGCTGTATCATGAGCTGAGGAAGTACCATCTCCACGATGTGGCGCAGTATTTTCACGAACTTCCGACGCTTCACATACTCCTTGCAGTTTTCTGCAGTGGAATGAGCTATTTTATGCTTACATTGTACGATACTCTGGGTTTTCGGTATATCCGGCATCCGCTTGAATACAGAAAAATAGCACTGGCATCGTATATAGGATATGCGTTCAGCAACAACATTGGATATCCGATGATCAGCGGAGGCCTTTTACGCTACCGTCTCTATACAACGTGGGGGTTATCGGCGGTTGAAGTTACCAAAGTCGTCGCTTTCTGCAGCTTCACCTCTATACTTGGATTTTTAACCGTTGCAGGCGGTTCGTTTATTCTGGAGCCGGAAACGCTTCCCGCCTCGCTGCACCTTCCAGTAAGCTCGGTCAAACCGGTCGGGTATCTTTTTCTCGGTTTTTTAGCAGTGTACTTTTTTCTGATCAATGTTGTAAAAAAACCGGTGAGAATAAAGAAGTTTGAATTCCGGCTCCCTCTCCCCGGACACTCAATTGCCCAGGTGATTGTATCCTCAATGGACTGGTCATTTGCCGTTGGTGTCCTCTACTTTCTGCTTCCGAAAGGTGCGGGAGTGTCCTATCCGGGTCTGATAGGGTTGTTCATGCTTTCAGAGTTTGCGGGTATGGTAAGCAGGATACCCGGAGGCCTCGGTGTTTTTGAGATGGTGATGATTCTGCTGCTACCTCCTACCGTGAATCACTCCCAGATACTTGGCGCACTTGTAAGCTTCAGGATCATTTACTATTTTATGCCTCTCGCTATTGCGGCGGTTGTTCTGGGTTCATACGAGTTATTGCAGAAAAAGGAGGGGGTGAGGAGATTTGCTCTCGGATTCGGCAAACAGGCTGCTGTCCTTATACCGTATGTTTTTGCGGTAATGTCTTTTCTTGCCGGAACAATTTTACTGTTCACGGGATCGATACCCGCAGCCCAGAACCGGCTCGCAATGCTTATGAAATACCTCCCCTTTTCTGTTTTCGAGGTTTCACATTTTTTAGGCAGTGTTGTGGGTATTGTACTGATAATTACCGCATGGAGGTTAAGCCAGCGGCTCAACGCCGCCTACTTTTTAACCATTGGACTTTTAAGCACCGGAATTGTTCTTTCATTGCTCAAGGGGTTTCGATATGAAGATGCAATCATCCTTGCAGTTTTCCTTGCAGCACTGATTCCCGTCCGCCGGCAGTTTTATCGAAGGGCATCTCTCATCGATCAACCGTTTACTCCTGCCTGGTTTCTCACAATTTTTATTGTTCTCCTCTGCTCGGTCTGGCTCGGTATGTTTTCCTATAAGCACGTGGAATATTCGAATGAGCTCTGGTGGCGGTTCAGCCTCTCTGACGATGCGCCTCGTTTTCTTCGGGCGAGTGTCGGGGCCTTTATTACTATCCTTGTGTTTGCCGTGAGCAGGCTTATACGGCCGTATTTTCCAAAGCACAGGATGCCCTGGAAGGATGAGCTGGATAAAGCACACGCGATTATACGGAAATCGCCGAAAGCGTATGCAGCGCTCGCCCTGGTTGGAGATAAATCTCTTTTATTCAGCTCGTCTCAAAGGGCGTTTCTCATGTACGGTATTCATGGGCGAAGCTGGATTGTGCTGGGCGATCCGGTCGGTCTGAAGGAGGAATGGGGAGAGCTGGTCCGGCAGTTTCGCGAATTGTCAAATCGATATAACGGATGGCCGGTGTTCTATGAGGTTGAGGGCGATAACCGTAATTTCTATCAGGAGCTTGGACTGAGCCTTCTCAAATTCGGAGAGGAGGGGCGGGTGCCGCTGAACTCATTTTCCCTGGAAGGAAGCACCAGAAAAAGACTGCGGCAAACGTATAATCGGGTCATTCATGAGGGGTGCCGTTTCGAAGTCATCCCTGCGGGGTCTGTTGAGCGGATTGTTCCTGAGCTGCGGGCAGTATCCGAAAACTGGCTGAAAGAGAAACACGGCCGTGAAAAGAGCTTTTCAGTCGGGTGTTTCAGACCCGACTACCTTATGCAATTTCCCGTTGCGTGTATCAGAATACATGAAAGGATCTATGCCTTTGCCAATATTCTTTCAGGCGCCGGCAGAGAGGAGCTGTCGGTTGACCTGATGAGATACACCTCCGAAGCCCCGGAGGGAGTTATGGAATATCTGTTTATCGAGCTCATACTCTGGGGAAAGAGAGAAGGGTACCGCTGGTTTAACCTCGGTATGGCGCCGCTCTCAGGACTAGATGACGATTCACTGGCACCTGTCTGGGGACGCGTTGGAACATTTATCTATAAATATGGTGAACATTTCTATAATTTCAAGGGTTTGCGGCAGTATAAGGAAAAATTCAATCCACGATGGTACCCAAAATATATCGCTGTCCCTGCCGGTTTCGCGCTCCCAAAAATCCTCATTGATATAAACTTTCTGATATCCGGACGAAACAGCGCTGTAAATACAGGAGGATCGGAGATAGTACGATGAGCAGGCTTTGCAGATCATCTGTTTTTTGTCTCATTCTTCTCGTTTGGCTACCACCTCCCGTTATTGTAAAAGGAGATGAAGGGCAAAAGGCGCATCTGGATATTAAAGTGAAAGAAATCAGTGCAAATGTAAGCCCGAAAATTGAATTGTCACTTCCGGGGGGGAATATATACGAGCACTTTGTGGAAAATTTCAACTATATGGAAATGACCTTTAATCTGAATTACAATTTTCTGGACAACAGCATAGGAGGTGATGTTTCTTTTGCATATCCCTACAAATGGATAAAACCGGGATTGACCTTATCAGATGCAGTCGATTTTGAAAATTTCATTGCTCCCAGAGTGGTGGGGGACGACGTCTATCTTTTGCCCACGGATAAATATATTTCAAGAGAGAGGACAATAGAGCTCAGTACCCGGTTCAATATACTGGCGAATATGCATTTAACGACTGCATTTCTTGTAAGCGATATTTTTAAGGGGGATTTATCAGAAAATAATATTTTAGATAAAGGAACCGATTTAATTCAGAAAGTGAGCGTTGATTATAATACAATTCAGCCAAAAGGGAAGACGAGAAAACTGGTGTTTGAAGGTCTGTATGCGAGCTCGGTGTTTACATCCCGGTTCCGAAGCAGATTCTCCAATCCGGTCAGTATCGATAATGAAAATAAGCTCTTATTTCACTCCGAAATACTTTCTCCGTGGTCTATTGAGGAAAAAGTGAGTATGAATATACCGGTAAAAATCTGGATGAAAGAGCTATCGGGTTTTTATACGCTTGGAGGCTTTGATTCGATCAGAGGATACGCAGATAATTCAATAAACTCGTTCAGGTTTCTTCTGTTATCCAATAATTTAAAACGGGAAATTTCTCCCGATAAGGAATGGAAATTCAAACTATCAAAACTCCGGGTGTACGTACATCAATTTACACTTTTCTTTCTCCTTGATGAGCTGTTAACGCAGGATAGATTGAGCGTTCACTCGCCACTAAAATCTTACACAAGTATCGGCAGCGGCATTTCATTCGTGATGTCTGGTAAAGGGAAGGGACATTTTTATACAGAACTATATATCGCTCAGCCTTTAAAAAATAAACTCCCTCCGGTAATTTATTTCAAAACATCACTTTTTAGTTTTGAGAAAAAGATGTAACTTTGAGTTTAAGAAGAAAAACCGGATTACCACCCATCTTTATTAAAGAGGAGTACATGTATATATGGAAAAAAAGACTCACTTTTCAATCTGGTATGCTATCGTTGTTATAATGATAATTATGATTATTCAATCCCTCCTGTTCCGCCCCAATGTGCAGACAATCAGCTACAGTGAATTCTTGAAAAAAGTGGGGAACCATTCTATTAAAAAGGTTGTGATATCGGATCAGCGTCTGGTGGGCGTGGAACAAAAGAGCGGTAAGAATTCGCATCCGGAAGAGTACGTAGCAGTGCGGGTTCCGGATGACACGCTTGTGAAGACCCTCAAGGAAAATAATGTCGATTTCTCGGGAAAACTCGAAAATCCATGGGCTAAAAATATCATTTCCTGGATACTTCCTCTGGCAATCCTCTTTTTAGTCTGGAGATTCATATTCAGAAAGATGGGAAAGGGCATGGGTGCGGGCATACTTTCTTTCGGCCAGAACAAGGCAAAGATTTATGCGGAGCATCAGACCGGCGTGACCTTCGATGATGTGGCAGGGGAAGACGAGGCGAAGGAAGAGCTCATTGAAATCGTGCAATTCCTGAAAAACCCGGAGAAATACAACAGGGTGGGGGCGCGTCTTCCGAAGGGAGTTCTCCTTGTCGGACCTCCGGGGGCCGGGAAAACCCTGCTCGCCAAGGCGGTGGCGGGCGAAGCCGGAGTTCCTTTTTTCAGCATGAGCGGCTCGGATTTCGTCGAAATGTTCGTCGGAGTTGGAGCGGCGCGCGTGCGGGACCTTTTCAAACAGGCTCAGCAACAGGCCCCCTGCATAATTTTTATTGATGAGCTCGATGCAGTGGGCAGGGCCCGGGGAATCACACCCTATTCCAACGACGAGAGGGAACAAACCCTGAATCAGCTTCTCTCCGAAATGGACGGATTCAATACGGCAAATGGGATCGTTCTTCTTGCTGCGACAAACAGGCCCGAGATTCTTGATCCGGCGTTGATGCGGCCCGGACGGTTTGATCGACAGATTCTGGTTGATAGGCCGGATTTGAACGGTCGGTACGAGATATTGAAGGTTCACACGAAGGAAGTCATTCTATCGGACGATGTCGATCTGAATCGGATTGCGGCCGCCACACCGGGATTTGTGGGAGCCGACCTGGCCAATATTGTAAACGAGGCCCTGCTTCTTGCGGTCAGGAAGGACGTGGATGAAGTGCACATGGCGGAGTTTGATGAAGCCATAGAGAGGGTTGTCGCGGGACTCGAAAAGAAGAATAAAATTATTAACCGCAAGGAGAGGGAGCGTGTCGCGTATCACGAGGTGGGGCATGCAGTGATCGGCGCTCTGGAAACAGATGAGCCTGTTCACAAGATATCCATCATTCCAAGAGGAATCGGCGCCCTTGGGTATACGATACAGCTTCCGACTGAGGATCGCTATCTTATGACAAAGACCGAGCTCCTTAATAAAATAGCGGTGCTTTTGGGTGGTAGGGCGAGTGAAGAAGTGTTTTTCGGGGATGTTTCGACCGGTTCCCAGAACGACCTGGAAAAGGCAACGGACACCGCGCGGAAGATGGTGACCGTGTACAGTATGAGCGAAAAAATCGGTCTTCCGACCCTGGAAAAGCCCCCACAGCAGTTTCTGCAGATGCAGCAGCAGTTCGGTATGGTAAAAGAATACAGCTCTGAAACAGCGGAGATTGTTGATGAAGAAGTGCGAAGAATCCTTTCTGAAACATATGAAAGAGTCAAGAATGATATTGCAAAGAACAAAATGAAGATTAGCCGCATTGCAAAAGAGCTTTTAAAATCCGAGGTGCTCGATGAAAAGACTTTCAAAAAATTACTGGGAAAGTGAAAATCGACGTATTGACACGTGATTGAAAATATCAAAATCAAAGATATTGCTGAAGGCATAAATCAGAGCTGTTAATTTTACGTTATAATTTACCATTACTTAAAAATGTACTATCATTACTTAAAGGATCATTGCTGTGATGATTATTATTTTATTGAATAGTGCGCTCGTCAAAATCACCGGTAGAGAAATCAAGGAGAGGAAGAAATGAAAACAGGTCTAAAGGTTTTTATTTTAATTGGAAGCATTGTTTTTATCATAATTGCGCTTTTTCTGGGTTCACGGATATGGCTTAACTATGTGTGGTTCAACAAACTCGGTTATCTCCATATCTTCACGAAAATTCTGACGACCAAAATTTGGCTGTGGTTTTCTTTCTTTACCCTGTTTTTACTGTTTTCCGGGCTCAATCTCTACGTCATCTTTCGGAAGGGGAGCATACAGGGCTTGAAGTTTCAACAGCAGGGCCAGCCCGTAGAGATCAACAGGAAGGTGACGGCAATCATTGCGAGCGTTGCCATTTTCTTGATCGCATTGATCATGGCGAGGAGCGGGAGTGGAAAATGGGAGGAGGTGCTCAAGCTTTTCAATAGAACCCAATTCAGTGTTGCCGATCCTCTCTTTCAGCGGGATGCATCGTTCTATGTTTTTGTTCTTCCGGTCTTCATGTTTCTCAAATCCTGGATACTGGGCGCGATTATTGTCACGCTTCTCGTCGTGAGCTTTATCTATCTTTTATCGGGAAACATTACCTACACTAACAATGTGGTGACCGTGAGTCCGCCATCCAGAAGACATATTCTCATTCTCTTTTTATTCATCGCTCTCGTCATTGCATGGGGATACTGGCTGAAGCGATACAGGCTTCTTCTTTCTCCCCGCGGGTTGGTCTACGGGGCGGTTTACAAAGATGTAAAAATCGTGAGACCCGCCTACATCGTTATGATCGGGGTTTCGCTCTTTACGGCATACATGACCTTCCTTGGAATAAAAAAACTGAATTTCAAACAGCCGCTCATTGGCTACGCTGTTTTGATTGGGGCTACCATTTTTGTCACGGGCATCGTTCCCGGTGTCGTTGAGCAGTTTTCGGTCCGTCCGAACGAGCTTCAAAAAGAGACGCCCTATATCCGGAACAATATAGAGTTTACACGGAAAGGGTTCAACTTCGAGAACATGGAAACCAGTGAGTTTCCCGTCAACAATTCGCTCACCGCTGCTGATTTCACACCGGATACCAATGTTACGAAGTATATTCGGCTGTGGGATCACAGACCTTTGGAAGCGACATACCAGCAGCTGCAGGAGTTCAGGCTATACTATGACTTTCTGAGTGTGGATGTTGACCGTTATCACTTTCCAAACGATTTACGGCAGGTGATGCTTTCTGCACGAGAGATAAATTACAGCGATATTCCACCGAAGGCGCAGACATGGGTAAACCGCACCCTGCAGTACACGCACGGGTACGGACTTGCCATGTCGCCGGTAAACGAGATAGGTTCGGAAGGACTTCCCACGTTCTTCATCAAGGATATTCCGCCGAAGATCTCGGTACCGTTGACCCTGGAGAGGCCGGAAATATACTACGGAGAAGAGACGAATCTCCCCGTTATCGCTAACACGAAACTTCCCGAGTTCGACTACCCCAAGGGAGACGCCAACGTGACCACCCACTATCAGGGAACGGGCGGAATACCGATCAAGAACGGCATGCGAAAACTGCTCATGGCCATCAGGCTGAGAACCCTGGAGATCGTGTTTACCAACTACCTCAAACCAGACAGCAGGCTCATGATTTACCGGAATATCATGGAACGCGTTCCGAAGCTCATGCCCTTCCTGATGTACGATCCCGATCCCTATCTTGTGGTATCCGGTGGAAAGCTCTACTGGATAATTGATGCCTATACAACCTCCGATTCCTTTCCCTATTCGACTCCATTTCAGAATCAGTACAACTACATACGAAACTCGGTGAAGATAACGGTCGACGCATATACGGGCGATGTTACCTACTACACCATGGACAAGAATGATCCTCTGCTCAAGACCTATAGCAGGATGTTCCCCGGTTCGTTCAAGGATATCAGCACAATGCCCAAAGACCTTCTCCAGCACATCCGGTATCCCATTTACCTCTTCACCGTACAGGCTGAGCTCTACCAGACATACCATATGACTGATCCCGTCGTCTTTTACAACAAGGAGGACATGTGGGCGATTCCAAAGGAGATTTATTCGGGTGCCGAGACCACGGTGATTCCCTACTATGTCATCATCAAGATACCGGAGCTTGGTAACACAGAGCAGTATGCCCTTATTCTGCCCTACACACCGACGAATAAAAACAATATGGTGGCGTGGATAGCTGCCATGTGTGATCCGGATAATTATGGGAAATTCATCGAGTATCAGTTCCCCAAGGAAAAACTCATCTATGGTCCCATGCAGATAGAGTCGCGAATCGATCAGAATACGGAGATTTCCCAGCTCTTCACTCTGTGGAGCCAGCGGGGGTCGAAGGTCGTCCGCGGGAACATGCTGGTTATTCCCATCAAGGACTCCCTCATTTACGTTGAGCCCGTGTTCCTGGTTGCCGAGAATAGCGAGCTTCCCGAGCTAAAGCGGGTTATTGTGGGATATCAGGATAAGATTGCATTTGCTCCCAACCTGGGAGAAGCGCTGAGTGGTCTTTTTGGGGTAATCCCCGGCGTTGCTGCAGCGCCACAACAACCCGGAGTAACCGCACTTATTCCCGCAGGTCTCCAGAATATCGGTCAGCTCGTGAAGGAAGCCCTTTCCACCTATGACGATGCATTTGCGAGCTTGAAGAGCGAGGATCTGGAAACCTTCGGGAAGCTCTTGAAGGAGCTCAAACCGGTGCTCGACAAACTCAAAGCACAAACGGAGCAAATAGGTCCTGTGCCGGGCACGAGTACTGACAAAGGAAAATAAAAGTTGCATGCCAAAAACTCATTCGCCGAACATTTATGTATCTACCTAATTGAATATGAAAATACTTACCTTAGACAGAATGCTATTACCAAATACCCGCAGTATTCAAGCTTGCACATTATGCAAGCCAGGAGAGCTCTTCATGATCGGACCACGAAAAAAACGGCATGAGCAACTCATGCACAAACCTTTGCCGGAAGAATGGATGAGTATCATACAACGAAACGTTACTTACTATTCCTGCCTGACACCCGACACCAGGCAGAAGCTTCAAGGACTGATACAGATATTTCTTGCTGAAAAGCACTTCGAAGGATGTGGCGGACTCGATATCACCGATGAGGTTCGCATCACCATAGCGGCTCAGGCATGTATCCTGCTCTTGGGCCACGAAACTGATATCTACCCAAAGCTTCAGACTGTACTGGTGTATCCCCATGCTTACATTGCCTACATGACGCAACGACACTCCGACGGAACAGTTATGGAATCGCTTCAGGTGCGTATCGGTGAAACCTGGTCTCAGGGCTCTCTCGTGCTTGCGTGGGATGATGTGAAACAGAGTGCCAGTGATGTACACGACGGACATAACGTTGTCTTTCACGAATTCGCCCACCAGCTCGATTATGAATCCGGAGCAGCCGAAGGGGCTCCTCGTCTGCCGGACCGCTCGTCCTATATCGCATGGGCGCGTGTGCTCGGAAAAGAGTATCAGTCGCTCCTGGATAATCTCGAGCATCACCGAAAAACCCTTCTCGACAGTTACGCTGCCACAAACCCGGCCGAATTTTTTGCAGTGGTCACGGAATTTTTCTTCGAAAAACCCGTTCAGCTCAAGAACTGTCACCCCGAGCTGTACGAGCAGCTCAGGATGTTCTATCAGCAGGACCCCGTTTTAATGATGAATACATGTTGAAATATTGTGAAGCGCTAGAAAGGAGAGATTATGTCCGGTAAAACTTCTACGAAGACGAAAAACGGAGAACAGAACTTTGCCCAGGTCGGGAAGCCGGTCCTGGAAGGCATACCACTCGATCAGTGGTGGAAACGAGTCGGATCTTCGCCGAACGGCCTTAGCCGGGAGGAGGCCCAGAACCGCTTGACACAGTACGGGCCCAACAAGCTGGAGGAGAAAAAGGTGAACCCCGTGCTGAAGTTCCTCTCCTACTTCTGGGGTCCGATCCCCTGGATGATCGAGGTAGCGGCGGTGCTCTCCGCTATCGATCAGCACTGGGTGGACCTCATCATCGTGGCTGTTCTGCTTGTTTTCAACGCCGTGGTGGGTTTCTGGCAGGAGTTTCATGCGGCAAATGCAGTAGAGGCTCTTAAGAAGCAACTGGCCCTGAAGGCCCGGGCAAAACGCGACGGTATCTGGGAGGAGATCGATGCCGCCAACCTGGTACCAGGCGACATCATCCGCGTGCGCCTGGGCGATATCATCCCCGCCGATGTGGTTCTGGCTGAGGGTGACTATCTCAGCATCGACCAGTCGGCCCTCACCGGCGAGTCCCTCCCTGTGGAGAAGAAGGATGGAGATATAGGATACTCCGGCTCTGTGGTCAAGCAGGGAGAGATGGTCGCCCTGGTGGTTGCTACGGGGGTGAACACCTACTTCGGCAAGACCGCGAAGCTCGTCGCCTCGGCGAAGTCGGTCTCACACTTCCAGAAGGCAGTCCTGACCATCGGGGATTACCTGATATACATGAGCCTGGGGCTGGCTGGGATTCTCGTGCTGGTTATGCTTGTACGCGGCACACACTTTCTCGCTCTGATTCAGTTCGCCCTGATCCTGATCGTAGCCGCTATCCCGGTGGCCATGCCGGCGGTACTTTCCGTTACCATGGCGATCGGGGCGATGGCCCTCGCCAGGATGAAAGCCATAGTCACTCGCCTCGTGTCCATCGAAGAGACGGCGGGTATCGACGTGCTCTGCTCAGATAAAACCGGTACTCTGACCCAGAACAAACTTGTCCTGGGGGAGCCGGCATTGATGGGCGGTAAAAATCCCGGGGACCTGATACTGGCGGCGGCCCTGGCCTCGAAGGTTGAAAACCGCGATGCCATAGATATGGCGATACTGGAAGGTCTTAAAGAGCCCAAGGTTCTGGATGAATACATCCAGAAGAAGTTTGTTCCCTTCGATCCGGTGCATAAACGCACAGAAGCGGAAGTGCGGGGACCGGACGGGAGCACATTCAAGGTCACCAAAGGGGCTCCTCAGGTAATCCTGGATCTTTGTAAACCGGATAAGGATCTGAAAGAACAGTCCACCCTCAAGGTCGAGGAGTTCGCCGGGCAGGGATACAGAACCCTGGGGGTGGCCAGGAGCAGCGGCTCGGGGAGCTGGAAGTTTCTCGGGCTGCTCCCCCTGTTCGATCCACCGCGAGAAGATTCGGCGGATACGATCCGACAGGCCCAGGAACACGGAATCAAGGTCAAAATGGTGACGGGGGACAACATCGCCATCGCCAGGCAAATCAGCTCTAAGCTGGGGATGGGGACCAACATCCACACGGCTGATGAGCTATTTCCAAGAGAGACGGGCACGCACGCCTTTTCCTCGAAAGTCGCCAAACAGGTGGAGGAAGCGGACGGTTTTGCACAGGTCTTTCCGGAGCACAAGTTCCATATAGTGGAAGCCCTTCAGGCCCGCGGGCACATCGTGGGCATGACCGGCGACGGGGTGAACGACGCCCCGGCCCTTAAAAAGGCGGATGCCGGGATCGCGGTCAGCGGAGCGACCGACGCCGCGCGGGCCGCAGCAGCCCTGGTGCTCACCGCGCCGGGTCTCTCGGTGATCGTTCGGGCGGTGGAAGCGGCACGCAGGATCTTCGAGCGCATGAACAGCTACGCGATCTACCGTATAACCGAAACTATCCGTATCATGTTATTCGTGACTTTGTGTATGGTCGTCTTCAATTTCTACCCTATCACCACGGTGATGATCATCCTGCTTGCCCTGTTGAACGATCTACCGATCATGACCATCGGCTACGACAACACCTGGCTGGAACCAAGACCAGTGCGCTGGGATATGCATCGTGTTCTCTCCGTGGCCACGGTGCTGGGCATTCTCGGGGTGATTGAGACCTTCGGGCTGCTGCTTGTCGGCAAGTTCCTCCT